>ULUL01062523.1_pt1 | contig 74367 bp, 71 predicted proteins | sample 1958481 | NCBI WGS metagenome assembly ULUL01 (sample SAMEA4835759, study PRJEB28245) | human gut metagenome | biome: gut microbiome; material: fecal sample | place: Denmark | collected 2008 | reverse complement strand
ACTTGAATGCAACATAATGAACATTATGGGGCATTTTTTTTGCCTGTTTTTCTATCCTTTTTTTTAAATTAAACTGCCCAATTGGGCAATATTAAATTTCGAAAATGAATTATAAAATTAGTTCAAATAACCAAAAAGGTAGTAACAACAAGGTAAAAAGGATATTATACTTTTTAAAACGAAAAGGAGAAAGAAATGACGACGTTAAGCGTGGCGCCTGTTAAAGTAATGATTGTTGAAGATTATAAATTAACAAGAGTTGGTCTTAGGTGTGCACTAAACCAACATGAAGATATTGAAGTTATAAATGAAGCTGAAAATGCAGAAGATGCCCTTAAAATGATTGAACAAAAAGCGCCCGATGTTGTCATTATGGATTTGGGGCTTCCCGATATGAACGGTTTAGAAGCAACCATGAAAATTATGGAAAACAATACTAACAAAAAAGATATAAAAGTAATCATTTTAACATCTCATGACAGAGAAGAAGAAGTAATGGCATCATTGGGGGCAGGGGCAACAGGATATTGCATGAAAGATATTGACCCTGATACTTTAGCAGATGTTATTAAACAAGTAAACCAAGGCGCTTGCTGGTTAGACCCAAATGTTTGTAAAACCGCACTTAAAATTTTCCCAAGGCCTGAAAACACCCAATTAATTTATAAACAAGAAACAAAAGATGATAAGGGGCATTTAACAGAAAGAGAACAAGAAGTTTTAAGGCTGCTTGTTAAGGGAAAATCAAACACTGAAATTGCATCTGAACTTATTGTTTCCGTTCACACTGCAAAAGCCCATGTTTGTTCAATTTTGCAAAAACTCTGTGTGGATGACAGGGTTCAAGCGGCTGTTAAAGCCATAAAAGAGGGGTTAGTGGATGAAAATTCCACAAAATAAATTCATAAATAAAAGCCGCTTATTTTAGGCGGCTTTTATTTTGCAATATCGAAAAATTCACCTTTTATAATTTCTTGAAGTTTAATTGGGTTTAATTCCACCTGATAACCAATTTTTCCTGCACTAAAAATTATTGTTTCAAAATTTTTGGCTGTTTCATCTATAACTGTTAAAAAATGTTTTTTCATTCCAATTGGTGAGCACCCCCCATGGATGTAGCCCGTTAGCGGCAATAAATCTTTTTGTTTTATCATCTCAACCGCTTTTTCACTAACCGCTTTTGCCGCTTTTTTTAAATCTAATTCCTTATTAACGGGAATCATAAAAACATAATTTTTCTTTGATTTTGCAATACATACAAGCGTTTTAAAAACTCTGTTTTCATCTTCACCTAAAAATTTTGCAACTTCAACACCTGAAATTGCCCCTGAATTAATGTAAGAATGAAACTTATAATCAACTTTTAATTTGTCTAAAACCCTTATGACGTTTGTTTTTTCTTCCAACTTTTAATTCCTTTTTTATAAATTGTTTTTAACCCCGTCTAAAATAATATCTGCAATGCACCTTTTAGAATTAACAAGGTCAATCAGCCAATCTAAATATTTCTGTTCATCAGCTTCTAAATTAAATTGTGCTAAATATAAAAGTTTTTTTACAATTTCAAATGCCTTTGTGTTTAATTTTTCAACATTAAAATTAACGCCGAATTTTGCCGCCAAAAAGCCATAGTCTTCAAGGTCTGAAGAAGTTAGAGGCGCAAAATAATCTAAAATTTTATCAATTGTATCATCGTTATATAATAATCCCTTATAAATTGCCCCTATTCCAACTGCAACATCTAAGTTTTGGCTGTCATGGTTTCTTATTTCAATGCAATTTTTTAACCTTACATCAGGAAAACAAAGGCTTTGATGAACAAGGTAATCTTCCATTGTGGCATAAAGCCCCTTGTAGCCTTCTTTCATAAATTCTCTGAAAGTTATTTTGCCGTTTAATTCAAGGTAATTATTTTCTCTTGAAATAAAAATCATAGGAACATCTAAAATATAATTTGCATAAAGTTCATAAATATTTTTATAGGTGTAATCAATTATTCCTTTATAAAAAAGGTTGCACCTGTCAGGGCCTGTATATTTCCATGCAAGCGCCCTTATACTTTTATATTTTGTAAGTTTGTTTTTCCTAAAAGGGCTGTTTGCAAAAAAGCCTGTTAAAAAGGGGCTTATTAAAATTGCCGCTTTTATTTTTCTTTTTGCATCCACTGAATTTTTATAATCCAAATTAATTTGAACGCCTGCCGTTTCTCTCATCATAACAGGGGCAAGACGGCCAATTGTTGGAAGGTAACCTGTCATAATTTTATACCTTCTTTTGTTTAAAATTTCCATTTCATTGAAGGTGGTTTTTGGCTGGTTTCCTATTGCAAAAAATTTAATGCCGTATTTTTCTGCTATATAATCAATTTGGCTTATATAATTTTGTGCAGCAAAATGAACATTATAAAGCTTTTCTTTTGGTGCCAAGCTAAGTTCAAACTGGCCGCCAGGCTCTAAGGAAATTGAAGTTCCTTCGTTATTTTTGGCGCCTATTATTGTTTCATTATCATAAATTAATTCAAAACCGTTTATTTTTGAAAATTCTTTTATAATTTCAAATAAACTTTCAAATTTTGTCTGCTTAAATGTTTTAGAATCTATTGAAATTCTTTCATATTCAAGCCCTATTCTTTTATTTTGGTTTTCACCTTTTGAATAGTAATTTATAATGTCATCGAATGTTAATTCTTTTTGTTTTGAAATACAAGTTTGCATAAACTAATATTATCACAATTAAAAGTTTAAAAATTGCCCTTTAGTGTTTTCTTTAAGGTAATTTATTTTATTTTAAAAAAGCCAAAAGTTTTTCTTTTGGCTTTTTTTAAGTTATTTTTTTGAAATCTCGTTTCGCATATATTGATGTTCAAGTTCATCGTTTTCGTTTCGCATTTGGGCTATATATTGCTGGCCGTTTTTAACAACTTGGAATAAATTGTTTAAATCTTGTTCAATTTTAACCAAAATTTGTTGAGCGTATGCTTGTGCGCCGTCTTTCATTTTAAGGGCTTCTTCGCTTGAAGCAAGCCTTATGCTTTCGGCTTCTCCAAATGCTTTCATTTTAATATTTTCACATTCTTGAATAACTTTTTCTCTAAATGCTTTTGCCTGTTCTTCCATTTCACGCCTTAGAGAAGATTCATCCAAAATTCTTCTTTTTTCGTTTTCTGCGTCTTGAATAATTCGCTCTGCCTTATTTTTGGCATCTTGAATCATTTCTTCTTTATTTCTTAAAATCATTTTTGCCATTTTAATGCCTTCATCTATGGCATCAGGGAAAGAATCTACGATTCTATTCAGTTCTTTGCTTTTTACAATCATTAAATGAGAAGGAATAATGTCAAATCCTTCGTCTAACAGTTCTTGCAATTTGTCGTAAAGTGCAAATAATTTTAATCCTTCTTGTACCATTTTATGTTGTACCTTTCTTATTATTTCTTTTTAAATATTCTACCACACAATTGGGCGCAAATTTCGAAATGTCTTCTCCATAGCTTGCAACTTCTTTAACAATGCCTGATGATATAAAATTATATTTTGGTTTTGTGATTAAAAAAACCGTTCCGATATCAGGCGCTATGGACATATTGGCTTGAGACAGTTGCATTTCATATTCAAAATCGGAAACTGCCCTTAAGCCTCTTATTAAAAATTTTGCCCCTTTCTTTCTTGCATATTCAACGGTTAAACCGTCAAAAGAATCAACTTCCGTGTTTTTAATTTCTTTAATTGCTTCTTTTATAAGGTTTACCCTGTCTTCTACAGGAATTAATGATTTTTTGTTATTGTTTTTTAAAACTGCAATTATAACCTTGTCAAACATCTTGGAAGCTCTTTCTAAGATGTCTATATGCCCCTTTGTTACAGGGTCAAAGCTGCCGGGGTATATTGCAATTTTTTCTTCTTTTATTGTGTCCACAAGTTAATTATATTATTAAATTTTTATCATGCTTACATCTTAGTTTTAATTTTCCGTTTTTGTAAATTTTTTGTTACATATTTTGAATGATTTTTCTGACCAAACCCGAAAAATCATTAATTTAGATGATATTAAAGGGAAAAAGGTAAAGTTTAATACCAATTGTACGATTATGTTGTCGTACGTTTGGGGAAATCAGGTTAAAAATGTTTAATTCAAGCATACAAAAATTTATAAATTCATCAGGTGAAGCTGCCGCAATTACCCGTGCAAGGCAATTAGACAGCTACATTAATTCAATTTATGAAAATAAAAACCCCATAAAAACAGAACAAGAAGAAGAATTTGGTTCAAAACCCTTTAATGAAGTTTTAAAAACATCTGTTGAAGAAACCCAAAACAAAGGAAGCATTTTTTCTTTGGATGCGCCACCAAATATTCCTTTTGGCGCACTTTCCGTTGGTTCAAAAATAAAAGCGGAAAATGTTTCTAAATCTGACATTATGAATATGATAGATAGGGCCTGCGAAAAATATGATATGGATTCAAAGCTTGTAGCTGCAGTTGTTAAGCAAGAATCAGGCTTTAACCCGAATGCAAAATCAAAAGCAGGGGCAATGGGCTTAATGCAATTAATGCCAAAAACAGCCGAAGGCTTAGGCGTTAAAGACCCGATGAACCCTGAAGAAAACATTGATGGCGGGGTCAGATATTTAAAATCTATGCTGGACAGGTTCAACGGCAACAAAATTTTGGCACTTGCCGCTTATAATGCAGGCCCCAATGCCGTTTCAAAATATAACGGGGTTCCCCCTTATAAAGAAACCCAAAACTACGTTAAATCAATTTTAAGTATGTACTTATAAAAAAGAGGTGATAAATTATGGTCGATGGTATTACACCAAAAATTAATTTAGGCGAAAGAATTGAACCAAGCAAAATTTCAACATTTAACGGCCCTGTTCGACTAAAAAGTATTGAACAGCCTGAAACTGCCGATTTTAAAACAGTTATGGGCGGGTTAGTGGAACAATTAAATACAGATTTAAATGCTCCTGATCAATTGGTTGAAGATATGATGCTTGATAAAGCAGATATCCACGATGTTATGGCTGCAATTCAAAAATCGGAAATTCAAATGAACATTGCAACAACAGCATTAGGAAAAGTCATCCAATCGTATGAAAAAATCATGCAAATATCAATATAGCTCTTTTTCTTATTGAAAATAAATGTATAATAGTTTTAGCGGTCAATCGCCGATTAGAAATAAATTGCAATGGATATAAAAGCTTTAATGGAAAATAAACCCCTATTTTATGGGGTCATAGCAGGAATTATCGCAGTAGTCGTAGTTTTGATTATTGCAATTTGCGCTATTGCTATGGGTTCAAATAATAAAACTTCAAAAGACGGCACGGTTTCAGCTCCTCCATCAAAAGTTATTCAAGAAGATATTTCTTTGTTTACAACAGATAAAATCGGCCTTGCAATTGAAGTTCAAGCGCTTCTTGCTCGTCAAGGAATTAAAGCAAGAAGGGTTTTGGATGGTACAAAATCTTCAATCGTTTTATCGGCTAAAGATAAAATAACGGAAGATCAAAGAGATATTGCAATTTTACAAATGGTTCAATCCGGCCTTGTAGATGAACATGTTGGCTTAGAAATTTTTGATACGGGTGATTTTACATCAACTAAAGAAGATAAAAGAATTCGTTTAATAAGAGCAATGAACGGGGAACTTGCAAGATTAATAAGAAAAATTCCTCCGATTAAAAATGCTCAAGTGTTTGTTTCCGTTCCCGAACAATCATTATTTTCTAAAAATGAAAAACCAATTACAGCTACAGTTCAAATTCAATTGGATGCGGGCGAAAGATTGGATTCTATGAAAATAAAAGCAATAACAAACCTTTTATTGGGCGCAATTCAAGGCTTAAAGGCAGAAGATATTGCAATAACGGATACAAACGGCAATGTTTATTCAAGCATTATTGGCGGCAACAATGACGCCTTAGCTAAAATTGAAGAAAACGACAGATATATGCAGCAAAAAGTTGCAACTCAATTAGACAGGCTTGTCGGCAAAGGAAATTATGTTGTAACGGTTTCAACATTTTTAACTCAAGCGCCTGTTGAAAAAACAAGTATAATCTATGACCCTACATCTAAAGCTGCAGTTTCTGAACAAGGTTTTACGGAAAAATTGGGCGATAACACAAATGATACAAATTCTGCAATAAATGCAGTCAGCGTTTATCTGCCATATGGTGTTCCAACTTCGGGGCAAAATTCTTCACAAGACAGAAAATATGTTCGTCAAGCCCATGAAACTCAATATGGCGTTACAAAAACCCAAGTAAATGAATATATGGGTGAAGGCGCTATTGAAGAAATTTCAATTGCAGTTTCTCTTGAACAATCGGCAATTCCAATGAGCATGACAATTCAAGACCTAAAAACCTTAATTGCTCACGCTGCAAGCCCTTTGGTAGATCCGGAAAATGTTTCTATTGCATTTGTTGAATCCGCTAATCCGATTTTAGCACCGGATAGCCCAAACAGGCTTCCAAAACCCGAAGAATCGGGCAATCATTGGTGGGTTGTCGGCTTAGCGCTTCTTGTAGGCTTAGGGTTTGGTTTGAAATATATTGCAAACAGAGTTAAGGCTGAACAAGAAAGGCACAATGAAGAATTGAACGAATTAAGAGCAAAAGCAAAAGAACAGGAAAAACAATTGAAAGATGTAAACACAAAAGCGCAGGAATTAATTCAAAGGCAAGCTGCAATGGCGCAAAATCTTCTTGAACAACAAAATCTTCAAAAACTTCAAGCGCAGCAGGCAGCCGCACAACAAGCGCAGCAAAATCAAGCGGTTAAAACAAAAGAAGAACCGAAAAAACCCGAAAAAGACACAGCTATAGATGATGCAATTTCTGAACTTGCCGCAGATTATTCGGGGCTTGATGATTTGGAAGCAATCGAAAAACTCAAAAGCTGGATAGAAGCAAGCTAATTGTATTATAATTTCTAATGTCATAAATGGATTTTAAAAATGCCGCCACAGCCACCTCAAAAAGCACAACCACAAAAACAAGCACCCCAAAACCCGCAGGGCGCAAATAAAGCGCAGGCAAATGCACCCCAAGGGCAAGCGGCAGCTCAACAAAAGCCCCAAAGGGTTATTCAAGGGTTTGACCAAAGAGCGTTTGCAAAAAATTTGGCACTTGAAGCAAGCCAAGTAATTCCCCCAAATATTTCTGAAGCCGACAAAAAATTTGTTATTGAAATTATTCATAAATTTTGCCTGCTTTGCGGTGATGCACTTGTTAAGGATGAAAAATACAACCTAAACGCCCAACAAGCAAGCATGATAACCCAATTTATCGGCGAGTGGACTTTTCATAAATCAATAGATTTGATTAATGGCGGCATTGCGCCTGAACTTAGAGAAGGCGTTTTACAAAAAGTTGCTTTCACTGTTTTTGAAATTGCAAAACAGGCAATAAGCAAAAATCTTCCTCAGGAACAAACAATTCAAGTAATTGAAATTCAGGTTAAAAACTGCTTTAAACAAGCAATAGAAGACCTAAAGGCAAAAGGCAGAATTGATGAAAAACTGGCTGAAAACACAATGAACCAATCCAGCATAGATGCCATGAGCCAACAGCAATTTGAAGAAGAACAAGGCTTAGGAGATGACCTTTCGGATGCCAAAATTTTGAAACTGGCTTCTTTGGCGCTTTTAATTAAAAAATTGCCGAAAGAAAAAGCAGATGCAATTGTTTCGAAGTTTAATCAATCGGAAGCGCAAGTTTTATCTCAATATATAAAAATGCCCAATCTGGAACAAAAAATAGATAAAAATATTACAATAAGATGTTTGAATGAAATAAAAGAAGTTTTACCGGAGCCAAAAGTTATTTCGCCCGATAGAATTTATGCAAAATTGTTTAAAATTGTTAAAACTAATGATAAAAATAAAATTTCTAATATTATAGATAATGAAAGACCTATAATTAAACAATTTGTTTTATCTCCATATACTAAAGATGAGGTAAAAATTCCAACAAGGGTTTCAAATGTCATTTTAAAGTATTTGGAAGAAAAGCTTTCAAGTCATGATAATTAAAAAGAAAGTTACAAAAGAACAAAAAGATGAAGTTGAAATAAACCAAACAAACCGTTCCCGCAACATAATTAAGGCAGGAACGGGGAAAGTTAATGCGCTTAAAAAGAAGGCATTAGAAAAAAAAGAAAAAAAAGAGCTTGAAAAAGAGCTTGAAAATGCTTCCAAAAATGAAGATATAAAACCCGAAAAACCCAAAGAAAAAAAAGAAAAAACAGAGCTTGAAGTTAAGCTTGATGAGTATGAAAAAGTTGATGTTACTCTTCTTGAATTTAAGGAAAGATATGAAAGAAGAAGGGGCGAAAGAAGAAGGGGCTTTAGAAGAATTGATGAAAGGGCGCTTGTTTCTCGTGCGCAGGAAGAAGCAAGAACCATAAGAGAAGTTGCAGCAAAAGAAGGTTACAAAAATGGCCTCTTAGAAGCGGAAAACGAAATTTCAATGCTGAAAGATACCCTATCTCAAATAGTTTCTGCAAGAAAAGAAGCTTATGAAGAAATGTCAGGCCATATTTTAGAAATTGCCCTTGAAGTAGCCAAAAAAATCATTAAAAAAGAAGTATCTTTATCAAATGATGTTTTAAAATCCGTTTTAGCTGAAGTTTTTAATGAATTAGGTTCAAATGAAGAAAAAATAACGGTTAAAGTTAACCCTGAAGATGTTGAATTTGCGAAAGCTTCAATTCCTGAAATTTTGGCAGATTCTCCAATTGATGCGAAAATAATAGTAACATCTGATGAACTTGTTGAAAAAGGCTCTTGCACGGTTGTTGCAAGCAACGGTGTTATAGATGCAAACTTTACAACGCAATTAAGCATAATTCAAAATGCCTTCGGAATTTATAAAGGGGGCGAATAGAAAATAAATGGCAGCACAAGGAAAGACAACAATTGCAAATAACCCTATAAGCGAAATTTTAATGGCATTTTTTGTAATTGCCCTTATCTTAATTTTGCTTATTGAAATGCCAAACTGGGTTATAAATTTTTCAATTTCATTAAATATAGCGCTTGGCATTGTTCTTTTAATGTTTTCTTTGTTTGTGCAAAAACCTTTGGAATTGGCTTCTTTTCCATCTATCATCCTTATTGGCACAATGTTCAGGCTGGTTTTATCAATTGCTTCAACAAGGCTTATTTTAGCCAAAGGCGATGCGGGCGAAGTTATCCATGCGTTTGGGACGTTTGTAACAGGCGGCAATATGGTTGTTGGTGGCGTTATTTTCTTAATTATCACCGTTGTTCAGTTTATGGTAATTACAAAAGGTGCCGAACGTATCGCAGAAGTATCGGCAAGGTTTGCTTTGGATGCTATGCCCGGTAAACAAATGACAATTGACGCCGATTTTAACCAAGGCTTAATTTCCCCCGAAGAAGCGGTTAAAAGAAGGGAAGACCTTCAAAGGGAATCATCCTTGTTTGGTTCAATGGATGGTGCTATGAAGTTTGTTAAAGGTGATACCATTGCAGGTATTATTATTGCCGTTATTAACATTATAGGGGGCTTAATAATAGGTGTTGTAATGAACCAAATGCCGCTTGCCGATGCCGTTTCAAAATATACGGTATTAACAATCGGTGACGGTTTATCTTCTCAATTGCCTTCTCTTTTAATGGCAATATCATCCGGTATCGTGATGACAAGGTCAACCGGTGCAAGCACCTCACTTGCAAAAGACGTTACTTTGCAAATTTTATCTAAACCACAGGCTCTCTTTTTATCTTGCGGCTTTTTAATGTTTATTGCAATAACAAGCGGAATAACGGGGCTTCCTTGGTGGCCTTTTGTTATGTTTTCAATAATTTTGCTTTTTGCAGGCATTTCTGTTCTTGTAAATGCGGATGTTCAGCAACAATTAGGGCAATTGGATGCGGTTAGAAAAAATATGCAAGACCTTGTTAACCCCAATAAAATGTATGAAAGGTTGGGTGTTGACGTTTTAAGTTTGCAAGTAGGTTCAGGATTATTAATTATTGCAGACCCTGACCAAGACGGGCAATTATTGGCTAAAATTGCAGCCCTAAGGCAAAGAGTGACGGATGAATTAGGCTATATTATTCCAAACATAAGAATTATGGATTCATCTGCCATAAAAGATAATGAATATTTAATTGCAATAAGGGGTAACACCGTTGCAACGGGCGTTGTTTACCCTTCAAAATTTATGGTTATTGCAGATCAATGGGAAGCTTTGGGCAAAAAAGTGCCTGATAACGTTATTGTTTCAGTTGACCCAACTTACCAATCACAAGCTTATTGGATTGACCCTCAGTATATAGACAGAAACTCTAAAATTGTTGCAGTAGATGCGGTGGATGTTATTGTTACTCACCTTCAAGATTGCGTTAGAAAGTATGTTGATGAAGTAATGACAAAAACAGACGTTCTAAAACTTATGGAACTTGTTAAATCTCAAGACCCAACCCTTGTAAACGACCTTGTGCCGACCATTATTTCAACATCAGACTTAAGGAAAATTTTTGTTAACTTAATTAGAGAAAAAGTTTCTATTAAAGATATTATCTTTATTTTTGAAAGATTATGCGACTATGCAAGGTTTTCAAAAGAACCGGATATTTTATCCGAAAGATTAAGAGCGGCATTGGGCAGGCAAATTTGCCTTCAAAACTGCAATAAAGATAAAGTTTTATACGCACTCACGCTATCCAGCGAATGGGAAAAAACTTTGGATGATTCTTGCCAAAGAACGGAACTTGGCACAATGTTTTTGTTAAACCCAATGCAGGTGCAAGAATTAATTGAAACAACGGCTAACACGCTTATGAAAGCACATCAAGCCGTTGGTGTTCAACCTGTTATTTTATGTTCGCCAAGAATAAGGCTTCCATTATATCAAATGCTAGAAAGGCATATTCCGACAATTGTTGTTATTTCATATTCTGAACTTATAACAGATATTAGAGTGGAAGCAATTGATACAATAGGCGAAGGCTATTAATCTTCTTCTTCAAGCTTTTTTAAGGCATTTTCAATGTTAATTCTGTCTGATTTAATATCTTGCCAGCCTGTAAAATCGATGTCTGACCAATCTGTTTTGTAGCCTATTTTTTGTGCAAGCTCATCTGTTTCTTTGGTTGAATTATCATTAATTTCAACATCTTCATAATAGCCGAGAAGTTTTTTTTCAACATCTTCAAGGGCTTCCAAAATTTTATTTTTTGGGTTTTCTTCTCTTATCACAACAACAGGGTCGCCCATTTGGCAAAACAAATCGGCAAAATTAAAAGGTTCTTTAATTAAAGCTTTTTTGGCTTCAGACACTTTTAATTCCTCTTATTATAAATTTAGCGCTAACTTATATTATTCCCGTTTTTTAAAATATGTAACGGGCTTACATAACCATTTCTAAGCTCATATCATAAGGGGTGGATTTAACCATAAGCTTTTTGCCGCCTGTTTTTACAATGTAGATACTATCCGTATCGTTTTCTTGAGCTAAGCTCGATTCAATTTTTGTGTCTTGAACGTTAATGTCGCCAAAATTGTATAAAACGTAAATGTCATCTTGAATGTAGCCTACCAAAGAAGTTGCGCCTTCAAATTTTGCAAGGTATAAGCCCCTTGTTTCGGTTAATTTTGAAGTTGATACAATTGTTGCAACATCTTCATCTTGAACGGGTTCAATTTGCACAGGTTCTTGTTCATCTGCTGTAATCGGCTGAATTTCATTTTCTTCCGTATATGAAGCAAACCCGCCCGAGATGTTTTCAATAGGTGTGTATAATTGGGCTATAACCGCATCGTCTTCCGTTATATCGGATAAAGATTGAAGGGTTGTTTCTTCTTCCATTGTGTTGGAATCTTCCTGAATATTTTCCATATAGGCATTAAAGGCTTGAATTCTTTCGTCCTCATCCTGCTTATTATCTGCCATGGCAGGTTCTTTTTGTTCCTGTTGAACGTATTCAATTTTAACAGGTTCTTCTTGGGGTTGAATTTCAGGCTGCAATTGTGTTTCTTCATGTTCAATTTCTTGAATTGGTTCTTCTGCCTGTTTTTTGATTGCTGTTCGTTTTTTAAGAAATTCTTTAATATCGTCTGCGCCTTTAGCTGCGTTTTGTTTGTTTGTTGCTTCAAGTGCACGCTTTTTGTTTATCGTGTTTTTCTTTGCAAGGATATATAAAATTAAAAGAACGGCAAACAGCCAAACAAAGCCCATTGTATTATTGCCTTGGGTTTTTGTAGGAAGATTTTCGGCAGGTGCATTTTCAATAGGTTCTACAAGTTCTGCTTCAATATTTTTCTTGTTTTGTGCAACTTCTACAGGAACTTTTTTGCCAAATTCGGCATCAACAGGTTCTGTTGTTGCAAGCTGTTTTTCAAATTCTTCAACTTGTTTTTGGTTTTCTGCCTGTTTTTTAACAATTTCAACCGCTTCGTTATTAATTGGCTGTTTTGTTTTAATTTCAACAGGTTCTACACTAACAGGCATGGGGGTTAATTCTTTGTTATAAGCAATTTTTGGCTGTTGCTTTGTCTGTTTAACAGGTTTTGTTGTAATTGCAACAGGTTTTGTTGTAATTGCAACAGGTTTTGTTTGTTGTTTTTGAACTTGAACTGTTGTTTTTGGTTTTGAAGCAACATAAACGGGTTTTTTTACAGCCGTTTGAACAGGTTGTTTTACTGTTTGCAAAGAGCGTTTTTGAACCGTTTGTACAGGCTGTTTTTTAGTGTATGTTTGTGTTTTTGGTTTTGAAGCAACATAAACGGGTTTTTTTACGGCTGTTTGAACAGTTTGTTTCACGGGTTGTTTTTTAACAACTGTTTGAGCAGGTTTTGCTTTTTGCACCGGTTTTGTTGCAGGAACTTTAGCAGATGCAACTTTTTCTTCTTTTACCTTAACGTTACTTTGAAGTTCAGGCCTTTTAGCTGCAACTGTTTGTTTTCTGAATTCTGCTAAAGGTGTTGGAATGTTATTTTCAGCTAAGCGGTCAGAATATCTTTCAAAAACTTTATCAAGCTTTGCAAGACGAATTGGGTCTAACCTTGGGGAAATGCTTGTGTCTAAAGTTCTTAGAGATGTTGATAAATTAACGGGTTTAGATGTTATAATGGCCACTTTTGTGTAGCTGTTTTCCATATCTTGCCCTGCATAGGGGTAAGATTTAATTAAAACGTTTTTAATGGCGTCATTTGGGGTAACGGATGTTATTGAATTGCTTGTTTCGGGCAACAAGAAATAATAAACGGTGTCTGTTTTTTTGATTATTTTAACAGGTTCATTATAAACTTTTTGAGTATATAAGCCTATATCATAGCTGTTTTCATCAAGCTTTGTAATTTCAATTTTTAATAAATTGTTTTTGTAATCTCCGCTTGCCGCAAAAAGGCCTTGTGTGCCAAATATAATTGCAAAGACGGCAACTAAAACCGTAAATATTTTTCTCATCCTGATAACATCCTTGTTCGTTTTTATAAAACGGGTAATTTTATAGTAGAATTATACTATGAATAAATCAAACATGCCAAAACTTAATAATGTAACAGATTATAAATGCGGTTATGCAGTTGTCTTAGCCCGCCCAAACGTTGGAAAATCAACTTTGGTTAATTTTATAACGGGGCAAAAAATTGCAATAACAACCAACACTGCTCAAACAACAAGAAAACAAATTAAAGGCATTTTAACGGAAGATGATGCCCAAATTGTTTTTATAGATACCCCGGGGGTGCATAAACCCTTAAATAAACTGGGGGAATATCTTCACGAGCAATCAACAAGTGCAATAGATGATTCTGATGTTATTTTATTTTTGGTTGATATAACTCAAAAAGCAGGAAAAGGCGACATTTGGATTGTTGAAAATTGCATAAAAAAATCTAAAAAGCCTGTAATTATTGTTGCAAATAAAATTGATTTAATAAAAGATGAAGGGAAAAAAGAAGCAAACATTATAAGCTATAAAACTTTGTTTGATGAAAACCTTCCTATAATTAAAGTTTCTGCTAAAACAGGCAAAAATATGCAGAAATTAATTGAAACCATTAAAAGTTATTTGCCAAATTCGCCAAAATTATACCCTGATGATATTATTACAGACCAAAACATGCGAATGATTGCATCTGAAGTTATAAGAGAAAAAATTATTTTAAATACAAAAGATGAAATTCCGCATTCAGTTGCTGTTTTAATTGATGAATATAAAACAGAAAACGACATTGATAAAATTAAAGCTACAATTTTTGTGTCTGCTGACAGCCAAAAAGGAATTATAATTGGGAAAAATGGCTCAATGCTCAAAAAAATCGGAACAGATTCAAGGTTAGAGCTTGAAGAAATTATTGAAGGAAAAGTATTTTTAGAACTTTTTGTAAAAGTGAAGAAAAACTGGCAAAAAGATAAAACTGCCTTAAAATTATTGGGTTATGAAGAATAATGGACGACAAAATTAAAAATATTGAAGAAAAGAAATTTGAAAAGAAAATTAAAGAAAAATTTTCTAAAAATTTGAATGCCACAAATTCTATAACTGAAAAATTTGAACAATTCAGAAAAATTAAAAAAGAATTTTCTTTTAAGGATTTAATTTAAAAATGTTTTATATTAAAAACCAAGTTTTTTTATATCTTACACCAAGACAAAAATCAATGCTATTTAGCTATTTTGCTTCATTTGTTAAAAAAAATAAAAATTTAAAAAAAGAAGATATAATAGATAAATTTATTGAAGATGAAAATTATTATTATGAAATAAATAACCCCCATTTTGAATTTGTGATTGAACTTTTATCGGATGATAATTTTATTAAAGATTTGGGGCTTGTTGTTGATTATGTTTTTTTTGAACTTGAGCAAAAAGAAAAATTAAAACCCATAATAGAAAAACAAAAACAATTTCAAAAGGAGCAAAGAAAACGTGCACAAGATTTTAAAATGAGCAAATTAAAGCCCACAAAAAAACAGCTTTTTTATTATGAAAAAGTGGCAAAAGCACACAATATTCAAATGAAAGATACTTTAAACGCAACAAGGTTAGACCTTAGAAATTGGATTATGGAAATAATTGATAAAAGTGAAGAAAAAAATGAAAACAAAGAATGATTTTATTAAAATTTTAGTTGGGGCAAACATTCCTTTAAACGAAGCTAAAATTGAAGTTGAATTAATTTTAGAAAAAGTAACAGGAAAAAAACTTGAAGAACTTTTATTTATAAATGAATTTGATGAAGTTCAAATTATGCCATATATAAAAGAAAGAATTGAAACCAAAAAGCCTATTCAATATATTTTGGGCTATTCATATTTTATGGGTGAAAAATTTATTGTAAATGATGATGTTTTAATTCCGAGAGATGAAACGGAAATTTTAATAAGAGAAGTAAATAAAGAAATTTTTAACGGAATAAAAATTTTAGATATAGGAACAGGTTCAGGAATTATTCCTTGCATGATAGGGAAATATTCAAAAGAAAAAAATTATGATGCTGAAATTTTAGGGGTGGATATTTCAAACGGCGCAATTCATATTGCGCTTGATAATGTTAAAAGGTTAAATTTAATCAGAACCTGTATTTTTAGAAAATCAGACCTTTTTTCAAATATAAGAAGTGATGAAAAATTTGATATTATTGTTTCAAACCCCCCTTATATTCCAAAAAAAATGTATGAAACAATTCAAGAAGAAGTTAAATTTGAACCTTATAATGCTTTATTTACAGATGATGATGATGGGCTATATTTTTATAAAAAAATAATAGCTGATGCGCCAAAATTTTTAAAAAAAGGCGGTTTTATTTTCTTTGAATTAATGCAAGGCCAAGCGGATGATGTTTTTAAAATATTATCTGACAGTGGCTTTAAAAATATTCAAATAATAAAAGATTTGGCAAATATTGAAAGAGTTATAAAAGCTCGAATTTAGAAAAGTTTGCTTCCTATTGAATAAACAATAAAAGCAACAAACCAAGCTATAAAACATTGAAAGAATATAACAAAAAATGCCCATCTTTTTCCAAGTTCTCTTCTAACGGTTGCAATTGCGGCAACACAAGGGGTGTAGAGAAGTGAAAAAACAAGAAATACAAAGGCTGTTAATTTTGTAAACATTAAAGGCAGCTTTGAAACATCGCCCCCTAATAATACGGTTAAAGTTGAAACAACGCTTTCTTTTGCCATAAAGCCTGTTATAAATGCGGTTGAAACTCTCCAATCGTCTATTCCAAGGGGTTTAAACAAAGGAACTAAAAGGTTTCCTAAGCCTGCAAGAAGGCTTTTTGAAGAATCATAAACCAAATTAATTCTTGAATCGAAATTTTGCAAAAACCAAATTATAATGGTTGCAACAAAAATTATGGTAAAAGCTTTTGTTACAAAATCTTTTGCTTTTATATAAATTAACCTTAAAACTGTTTTTGCGGTTGGCATTCTGTAATTCGGCAATTCCATTACAAAAGGAACGGGCGCACCTTTAAAGGCAAAAAGTTTTAAAAGTAAAATTGAAATAACCCCCACAACAACGCCTGTTAAATAAAGCCCCACAATAACCAAAACTTTTTTATCCGCAAAAAATGCCGCCGTAAAAAGGGCATAAATCGGCAATTTAGCAGAACATGACATAAAAGGTGTTAATAAAATTGTCATTTTACGGTCACGTTCAGATGGCAGGGTTCTTGTTGCCATAATGGCAGGAACAGAACAGCCAAAGCCCATAATCATAGGCACAAAGCTTCTTCCTGACAGCCCTATTTTTCTTAAAGTTTTATCCATAATGAAAGCAACACGAGCCATATAGCCTGAATCTTCCAAAATTGATAAAAAGAAAAATAAAACCACAATAATCGGAAGAAAACTTAAAACGGCGCCAACGCCTGCATAGATACCTTTTATAATAAGAGAATGCACAACAGGGTTTAGCCCGTAATTTGTTAAAAAAGTATCCGTAAGGTTTGTAAAATAAGCTATTCCAAAATTCATTATATTTGATAATGTTCCGCCCAAAGGCCCGAACGTAAGATAAAAAATGAACGCCATTATTATAAAAAACGCCGGAATGGCGGTATATTTACCGGTTAAAATTTTATCCAATTGAACGGTTATTTTATGCCCGATTGTTTCTTTTGGTTTTTGAACGTAGTTATAGCAAAGTTCTTCAATAAAAGAAAATCTCATATCGGCAAGGGCTGCTTCTCTATCTAAGCCTCTGTCTTCTTCCATTTCTTTTATTATTCTTGAACAAATTGCTTTTTCATTTTTATCTAAAGAAAGGGCTTCTAAAATCAAAGGGTCGCCTTCCGTTAATTTTGTTGCCGCAAAGCGGACGGAAATTTGGGCAGAATAAGCATGGTCTTCAATTAAATGGGCAATTGAATGAATGCATCTATGAACAGATTGGGTTTTTGGGTTGTCTGCATCGCAAAAATCAAGCCTTTGGGGGCGTTTTTTATATCTTGCTACGTTTATAGCGTGGTCAATTAATTCTTGAATACCTTCATTTTTAAGGGCGGAAATCGGCACAACAGGAACCCCTAAAGCAGCTTCCAGCCCGTTTATATCAATGTTTCCGCCGGATTCTGTAACTTCATCCATCATATTTAGAGCAATTACCATGGGGATATTCAGCTCAATTAATTGAAGGGTTAAATAAAGGTTTCTTTCAATATTTGTCGCATCAACTATATTTATAATTCCGTTGGGTTTTTCATCTAAAATATAATTTCTTGTAACAATTTCTTCTTTTGAATAAGGTGATAGTGAATAAATGCCCGGAAGGTCTGTTATTATTACATCTTCTTGGTTTTTCAGGCATCCTTCTTTTTTTTCAACCGTAACTCCGGGGAAATTTCCCACATGGGCATTTGAGCCTGTAAGCCTGTTAAAAAGTGAAGTTTTACCTGAATTTTGGTTGCCTGCAAGCGCAAAACTAATTCTTCCTTTAATGGGGTTTTTTTCTTTAATAGGGTCAGCGGGAATTTCACCTAATTTGGAATGTTCGATTATCTCAAATCTTTTATATTCTCTTTTTTTATCGTGAGCTAAATGGATATTTTCAATTTTGATTTTTGCGGCATCTTCTTTTCTTATTGTAAGTTCATACCCTCTAAGCCTTATTTCTAAAGGGTTTCCCATAGGTGCTGTTTTAATTAAGGTAACTTCAACGCCCGGGGTTAAGCCCATATCTAAAATATGGCTTCTTAATGCTTTATCGTCACATTCGATTGATTCAATAATTGCATCTTCACCGATTTTTAGTTTATCAAGCGTTGTTGTTTCCTTCATTTAATATTTTGCCCCTTCAATTTTGCCTAATTATTATAATACAAATTTTTGAAATTAAAAAACGGGCTTTGCTAAAAATAAAGCAAAACCCGTTTTTCTTAAATCTTTTGTTTTATGCTTGTTGTTGTCTTTTGTGGAAGCATTCTTTGCAATAGATTTCTTTTCCTTCAATGGGTTTGAACGGAACTTTTGTTTGTGCGCCGCATTCTGAGCAAACGGCATCATAAAGCCTTTTTTTGCTTTTTTGGCGTCTTTGTTGTCTGCATTCGGGGCATCTTTTCGGTTTATTAACCAAACCTTTTTCAGCATAAAATTCTTGTTCGCCCGCAGTGAATACAAACTCTTTGCCGCAATCTTCACATTGAAGGGTTTCATCTTGGTACATTTCGGGTCTCCTTAAGGTTATTTGTAAATTTGCAATTTGGTACAAGAAATATAAAATCTATTGCACAACAAGTTGCTATTTAAGCATTTTAATGTTTTTTGCATTATTTTGCAATAGATTATTCTTAAAAATTGATTAAAACCTTATTATATGTTATCTTTATTTTTATAAAACCGTTCATTATAAGGCAATTTAACCAAAATGATAAAACCCTGGGATGAATATTTTATGGAAATTGCAAAGACCTGTGCTTCAAGGTCTAATTGCTTGAGGGCAAATGTGGGCGCCGTTATTGTGGGAGATGATAAAAAAATTAAGGCCACAGGCTATAACGGAACCCCATCCAAGGTTGTTTCTTGCCATGAGCTGGGGTATTGTTATCGAATTAAAAATAATATTGAATCAGGCACAAGATATGAAACTTGCCGCTCAATCCATGCCGAACAAAACGCTATAATTCAAGCGGGGCAAGACAGGTGCAAGGGCGCCACTATGTATATATACGGCCACACAATGATTTGTATTTTGTGCAAAAGGTTTATCGTGCAGGCGGGAATTGTGGATGTTTATCTTCAAAAAGAAACGGGAACCCCAATAATCCATGTTTCAGTTGAAGATATTAAAAAAGAATTATCGGAAATGGCTATGGTATAAAAAGGGAAAAAGATGGCAAAAGGTTACAGCGCAAAATGGATTATGGATGGCGATAACAATGTCTATGAAGATTGCATTTTAATTATTGATGAAGGCAAGGTTCAAGAAATTGTTAAAGCGGAAAATTTTGACAAAAGCTCCCTAAAGCATTTAAAAGAGCTTGGAAATGCCGTTATAACCCCCGGATTTATTAACCTTCATAATCACCTTCAATATACAAATATAGGAACAACAAAATTAAAAGGTTTTAAAGAAACAATTAAAAAGTTCTTTACCGATTTTAAAAAACACTATCACTTGGCAGGTATTCCGAAAAATTCTTTTACAATTAAGCTTGCAGACCTTTTGAGTGAATATTTTTGCTATACAAGAGAAGATAAAATAAAATCTTTTAAAAGGGGGTTGGAATTATCCTTATTAAACGGCACCACTTGTGTTTGCCAACTTTCAAAAGAATCAAAATATTTTTCTCTTTTAAATGAAATACCAATTAAAACTTATCTTTTCTTTGAATTATTCTCAGATTCCGCCGATTCAAGCAAAGAAGAATTCAGAAATATTCAAAAAAAGATTGATAAATTAATGAAACAAAAATCGGAAAACACATTTGTAGGTGTTGCGCCGCATTCTGTTACATCCGTTCATAAAAGGCTGTTTAAAATTTTAGTTAAATATTGCAAGAAAAATAACATTTTGTTAACTATAAGGCTGTCTGAATCTAAAGATGAAATTGACTGGGTAAAATATGGCTTTTCCGATTCTGATGTTTTAAATGCTTTTTGCGGGTATAAAAAGTTTGAACCATATATTGAAGGTGTTTCACCCGTTGTTTACCTAAAAGGTTTGGATGTTTTAAACAAACAAACAATAGCAACTTACGGAAACTATTTATCAGATAATGACCTTGAAATTTTAAAAGAAAACAAGGTTTCATTCTGTTATTGTCCAAGGGTGAGCAAAAAATTGCACAATCAAGTTTTAGATTTTAAAAAAGTGAATGAAACATTTGGCAAAAGATATGGTTTTGGAACAAACAGTTTGGCATTTAACGATGATATGAGCTTGTTAAATGAAGTCAGGTTTGTAAATAACGGTATTTTAGATGTTAAAGAAGTTATTTCGCATTTAACAAAATATCCTGCAAAAATTTTAAGGCTGGATAACATTATAGGAACTCTTGAAATGGGAAAAGATGCCGATTTTAACATTTTTTGGCTAAATGAAGGCGAAGATTATAATGCAATTTTAAATAAAACCCGCCCCGATTACGTTTATATTAAAGGAAGAAAAATGGTTTCAAGGGGCAATTTGGTATCAGGAATATAAAAAAATACAGTTTAAATTATAAAAGCCTGTTTTTTTTAAAACAGGCTTTATTTGTGCATTTTCAGGGTTTATTAAGTTTTGTAACATAGAATATATAAAAATAATATAAAAAAGGCAATTTTTTTAAATAAAAATTCTTTATATAAGTACGAGAGGAAAAAACAAAATCCCCAAAAGCAATAACTAGAGAGAAATAATTAATAAGGAGAATAAGAAAATGGCAAGAGTTTTAATTTCAATGCCCGAAAAATTTTTAGATGAAATCGACCAAATTGCAGAAGGTGAAAATCGTTCACGTTCAGAATTAATCAGAGAAGCATTAAGAACATACATCCACAGGTCAAAAATCAGAGAAAACACATTAGCAACAAAAAATGCATCAATTTTAGAAGCCTTGTTGGATTAAAAAAGAATTAGTATTTTTACGGAGAAAAAGAGAATAACTAAATGTAGGGCGCCTTTAATAAGGCGCCTTTTGTTTTTATTATTCGTGGTGATAATATTCTATATTATCGTTCATATCAAGTTTTTTAGCGTCTTTTCTGAAAATTTTTGTTTTAAATATTGAAAGCCTTGCAAGAAAATATGAAAGGCTTACGCCTAAAACGCCAAAGCCATATTTAATAGACCTTTTTAGGTTAATAGAGCTTGCATCGGGGAAATATTTTGTGGGGCAAGATATTTCACCAACAGAAAAGCCATAGTAAAAAATTAAAGCAAGCATTTCATTATCAAAAACAAAATCATTGTCGCATTCTTTTAAGGGCAATGCTTTTAGAACATCTTTTGAAAATGCCCTAAAACCTGTGTGGTATTCAGACAAATTTTGCCCCATAAAAATGTTTTGGAACAAAGTTAAGCATTTATTTGCAATGAATTTATACAAAGGCATGCCGCCTTTTAGGGCAGAATTTGTAAGCATTCTTGATGCAATAACCGTGTCATATTCGCCAAATGCAATCATAGAAGCCATTGCAGGGATTAATTTTGGCGTATATTGATAATCGGGGTGAACCATAATCACAATGTCGGCATCTTCTTTTAGGGCTGCCAAATAGCAAGATTTTTGGTTTCCCCCGTAGCCTAAGTTTTTTTTGTGAACAATGGTTGTAATGTTTAAGTTTTTTGCAACTTCTTTTGTGTTGTCTGATGAATTATCATCAACCAAAATAACTTTATCTACAAAATCTCTGTAAATTTCTTTATAGGTAATCTCAAGCGTTTTTTCCGCATTATATGCAGGCATGACAACAACTATCTTTTTTCCGTTTATCATTTTATTTGACTCCAAATACTAAAGAAATGATAACAAAAAAAGCTTTTCGGTTCAAATTAATTAAATAAGTTAATAAATGGCTTCAAACCCTTGTTTTGGTTCTTCTTTAACTTTTAAAAATCCTAATAATGTTACATCCAAATTAGCGTATATTACTTTTATATAGCCGTTATTTGTAGCTTCTGCCCTTCCATATACAATAGATGGGGCTTTTTCGTCTTCATCAATTTCTCTTGCAATTAAGGTTGCAATGTGTTTGTTTGCGCCTTGCATTAATTCAAGAAAATATTTTCCGTTTTCTTTTTTAAATTCAACCTGATAATACCCCACATCTACTTTGTTTCCTTTAAAATCATAGCTTTCTGCGGTGATTAAAATTGTGGGTTTTTCTTCGGGAACATCTTTAATTCTTGCAGGTTGGTTGTTTGGGTTTTCAAACCTTGTTTTTAATTCTTTATCATATTTTATTTTGTCTTTTTCAAAGAATTTGAAAATTTTTGTAAAAACGCCTTCTTTCGGGTTTTCCAATTTATTCATAACATCTTCAAATTCTTTATTTGTTGTGGGGTTTGGGTTTGTAAATGCATTGTTTATAAAATCGTAGTCAACATTATCATCAATTGCTCCATAGGCGCAATTGAAAGTTAAAAAGATAACGGCAATTACAAAAAAACGTTTCATATTTTAAATATAATGTTTTTTTGTAAAATTTCAACTAAAATGCCCAATTTTAGGCTATTTGACCCAGATTAAGCTTTTTTTGGGGCTTCTTTTTTAAATTTATTTAAAAAATCGGTAATTGTTGTTTTAATTGTTTCAAATTTAGGCAAAGTAATTTTTTGCCCTTTTGCTTTTTTAATTCCAATGTAACCCGCCCCAACAAGAGCGCCAAGCCCTAAAATTCCCAATATGGGGTTTGTTTTTTTGTTTGTAATGGGGTTTGTTGCATTAGGGTTCATTTGGTTATTTTGAACTGTTTGATTTTGGCTGTTTGGGGTATATGTATCTGTGCCGTTCAGGTCGCCAAAAACATAATTGTTAATATTGTAGCCAACAAGGCTTGAAGCATTATCTGAAGCATCGGGCAGAGCCATTTGGGGAGTTGTTGTTTGTGCGGCTGTATTTGGCACAGTATTTAACATATAAAACCTTCCTTCTTTTTTTATATAACAATTAAAACAAAATGGGTTAAATAATTGCCCGAATTTTATTTTTTTGTTAAAACTTTTACTATGAAAAAAGTTGCAATTGTTCACCACGGGTGTGCTAAAAATTTAATAGATACAGAATTAATTTCAGGCAAGCTTTTAGAAAAAGGCTATGAAATTACTTTGGATGCATACGATCCCGATTGCGATTATATTATTGTAAACACTTGTTCATTTATTTTTGATGCGGAAGAAGAAAGTGTAAGAAGCATTTTTGATTTTATAGATACGGGAAAAAAAGTTATTGTTGCAGGGTGTTTGCCCCAAAAACACAAAAAACATTTAAAAAAATTAATTCCAGAAGCTTACGGGTTCATTGGAACATCAGACATTGATAAAATTGCAAGCCTTTTAGATATGGACAAGGAATTTTATTATGTTACGGAAACCCCCCATTGTATATACCCTGAAAACACCCAAAGAGCGCAGATAACAGTTGGCGCAAGTTCTTATATAAAAATAGCCGAAGGGTGCAATTATTCTTGCGGATATTGTGTTATTCCGAAACTAAGGGGAAAATTTACCTCTCGCCCCATTGAAAATATTGTGGCGGAAGCAAAAAATTTGGCAGATAAAGGGGTTAATGAAATTGTTTTAATCGCACAAGATACATCAAGCTATGGAATTGATTTATACAATAAACCATCGCTTGATAAACTGTTATATGAACTTGATAAAATTCAAAATTTAAGCTGGATTAGAATTTTATACACATACCCCACAAATTTTACAAAAGGTTTAATAAAAGCGTATAAAGAAATTGACCGTGTGGTTAAATATGTTGATATTCCCCTTCAACATTCTCACCCTGAAATTTTAAAGGCAATGAGAAGGCCTATTATAAACGGTGAAGATTTTGTTAAAAAATTAAGAGATGAAATAGACGGGCTTGCAGTCAGAACAACTTTAATTACAGGGTATCCCACAGAAAATGAAGAACATTTTGAACATCTTTATAATTTTGTAAAAAATGTTAAATTTGACAGGCTTGGTGTTTTTGAATTTTCAAAAGAAAAAAATACATACGCATATAATTTAAAACCGCAAGTGCCAAAGAAGGTTAAACAAAAAAGAAAAGAAACAATATTAAAACTTCAAAAAGAAATTTCAAACGAATTAAATTCAAAAATGATAGGCAAAAAAATTCCCTCTATTGTTGAAACAATTCAATCTGACGGGCTTACAATTGCAAGAACATATAAAGATGCGCCAGATGTGGATGGTTTAATTTACATTGAAACAGATAAACCCTTAACCCCGGGGGATATTTATGATGTTGAAGTAACTGATTTTTCAGATTATGACCTTTATGGCAAAATTTAAATTTTTCAAGTTTTATAAATTTACTTAAAAATATTTAGCTTAGGAAAATTAAAATGCAGGTATCATTCACAGGAATTTTAAAGGCTTATTTGTCATCTGAAAACTCTGTTCAAAAGCCGATTGAAAAGAAATTTTTAAAAGCAAAAAGAGTGGAAGATGTTTTTAACAGGCAAGATGACTTTAGAACTTATACCGTATCCGAACAAATGAAAATGCTTTTTTCGGCAAAAAAAGCAATTAAAGATTACAAAGAGCCAAATACTTCAATGGGCGAAGATTATATGAAAGAAGCGGGAATGTACCGTTTAACCGCAAGAGATGCAATTTATTACTGCACAGGCTCTGATATTGAACCTGCTAAAAAACTTCACAGAGAAATAAAAGAAAAAGGTTTGAATAAAGAAGAAAGACAAAGGGCAATTTCTGAATTTATTGATGAAAGAACAAAAAACGGCAGCAATTCAGGTTTTGTTATAATGGATTCATCTGACGGCAGAAGATATGACCTTTTTGGCTTCGGTGAAGCAAGAGAAAAATATCCCTTTACGGCAGATTTTCTTGAACTTTAATTTTTTAACGGTAAAATAAGGTGTGTATATTTCGGGCGATTAGCTCAGTTGGTAGAGCACTTGAACGACATTCAAGGGGTCACAGGTTCGAGCCCTGTATCGCCCACCATTTGAAGTTTTAATTGTTCAATTTTTTTACTATATAAAAAGCGTTTGCTTCAATTTGAACATTTTCTTCATTTGGAATTAGCCTTGGAAGCCCGTTAGTTATGTCAACTCCCCACCTTCCCAGAGAAATTTTTTCGCCATTTGTGCCATAAGCAAATGCTACAACAACAATTTCATTTTTATTGTTTGCATTAAACCCTAAGGGGTTTAGATCCCACCTTATATAATTTAAAATAAGGTTTGACCTGTCAAACCAATAAGCTTTTATCATTTCATTTAAAAGTGATAGGCGAACCCCAAACCCTTTGCTTTTTTTGGGGTTATATGTGTCATCTACCCTGAAATCAACGGGAGCTTTATTATACCACCTTGATTTAACAGGGCTTGTTTTAGAATCTTCGTTCCAAACGGCTTTAATAAAATTTCTTATTTCTCTGTAATCAATTTTTGGAATGTCCTCTTCTTTCATTCCGTAATCAACCCCTGTTTTTTTGCGGTCTAAATTGGTAACATTTTCTAACATCCAATTCATATCATATTCATTTTTGCCAACCGTTCCTTTTTGATTTTCCCCGTTATTTATTGGGGCTAAATTATTTTGCGCTAAAGAATTATTTGGGGGCGTGCTTAAATTGAGAGCAGAATTTGGCGGGGTTTGAAGTTTATTAAAATCAAAATCAAAATTTCCTTCATCTTCTATATTAAAAGGGGAATTTGAACCTAAACTATCTTCCTGCAAGGATTCAAAAGCTTTCATTTCATTTGCAAATTCAAGGTTGTTCATATAACAGGAATTTAATTCTCTTGGTTCATCTGTTATGTAATAAAGCCAAACAAAAGTTTCATAAAGCCCGAATTTATTTGAACCCCTTTTTTCTTTTGCAACAAAGGTTTTGCCGTCAGATGAAAAATCTACAAAAGTTAGAGTTGAAAAGAAACCTTCTTTTAGATAAGGAAGCGCAGTTGAAATTAAAGGGTATCTTGTGTGTTCAAAAACGCTTACGTCATTTAACCTTTCTTTTTTACCCAAATATTTATCAAGTTCAATTAAATACATTGTGCTTGCAGTTTGCCTTGTTTGGGGGTAATAATAAATTTCGGAATATACGGCATTTTCAAAATTCGGGTCTGAAACAAAGGGAGATCTTATCATTTTTTCTTTTAAAAGATTTGTAAGGTCAAGTTCTTTTGTTCCCGCATTAACGTTGTATCTTTCAATGTAACTTGGAATTTCAACTTCGGGGGGAATTAATTCTTCTTTAATTGTGCCGTCTTCTTCGGGGTATATTCTTTTTTCTTCTCTTTGGCGCATATCCATTTTAACGTTTGTGGCAGATTCCATCCACTCTTCAACCGTGTGCACCATGGGCTGTTTTGTTTCTTTTTTGATGTCTTGTTTTTTTTGAAAAGGGTTTGAAAAAGCAAGCGCACTTGTTTGAAAAACGATAAAAAATGCAAAAACAAAAGGAAAAACTTTTTTAAATTTCATTAAACAAGCCCTTCGTTTCTTGCTTTAACGGTTGCTTTTGTTCTGTCTGATACGTAAAGTTTTTGTAAAATGTTATGCACGTGGGCTTTTGTGGTTGAAATTGTAACAACTAATTTATCTGAAATTTCTTTATTTGAATATCCTTCTGAAATTAAAGATAAAACCTCCAATTCTTTTTTTGTAAGCCCATATTTATTAATATTTTCTTCTTTTTCTTTTTTTGTTACAGTTTGTTTTTGAAGCCCCGATAATACAAGCCTTGCAATCATAGGGTCAAGCCATGCGGCTTTTTGGCTTACGGATTTTATTGCAGATAAAAGGGAATCTAAATTGCACCCTTTCATAATGTACCCGTCAGCCCCTGCCTGAAGGGCTGCATAAACATCTTCTTCATTATCACGAGAGGTTAACATCAAAATGGAAGAATTAATTCCTTTTTCTTTAATTCTTTTAGAAGCTTCTATACCATCAATTTTAGGTAAACCAATATCCATTAAAATAACATCGGGGTTTAATTCAGATGCCATAGTAACCGCTTGAAGGCCGTCTTCTGCTTGCCCGATAAGTTCTAAACCTTCCGTATTTTGAATAAATATAGCAGTTCCCATTCTTGCCATTATATGGTCTTCCACAAGAAGAACTTTTATGTTTTTAGCAGCATTTGACATTTATGAAACCACCTTTGCGCTTTTAACAGCTTTATTTAAAGTGAATGTAAAGGTTGCACCTTTGTTTATTTCGCCATCTGCCTTAATTTCACCGTTGTGAGCTTCTATTATTTGTCTTGAAAGGTAAAGCCCAAGGCCTGTTGATGGCAAGCGTTTTTTGGAATTTCCCCTTTGGAATTTTTTAAATAAACCGTCTAAATCTTCTTTAGATAAGCCTTCGCCGAAATCTTGAATTGAAACTTTTAAGTTTCCTTCAATATCTTCTGTTTTAATGATTATTTTGCCGCCTTCAAAACTATGCTTAATTGCATTACCTAAAATGTTGAATAAAACCCTTTTAATTTCGCTTCTGTCGGCTTTTATTATTAAACCTTTTTGTTCAAATTCAATATTAAGGTTTGTTTTATCAGATAACGGTTTTAATTCTTGAATGCAGTTTAAAATAAGTTCATCAAGGTCAAAATCCGTTTTTACAAGGTGCATTTTGTTAGATTCATATCTATATACTTCCAACAAAACATTTACAAGCCCAAGCATATCTTCCATGCTTCTTTTCATTGTTGTAAAAAGGTTTCTAAGTTCGCCCGTTAATTCGCCCAAGGTGCCATTTAGTGCAAATTCAAGAGCATTTATTGAAGCTAAAACAGGCGTTCTTAAGTCATGGGTTAAAGTTGCAATGAAATCATCTTTTAAGCGTTCGTTTTCTTTTTCTTTTGTAACATCTCTTATTAAAACAATTGTTTTAATTTCATCGTTCAACTTTGTTTTTGATAAAGAAAGTTCAATCGGAACGGTTAAATTTTTATCATAATCAACAATGTTAAAGTTTCTTAAATATAAGGTTTCGCCAACATTTAGAGTTGTTTTTTGGTTTTGTTCGTTTATTAAAAGTTCAAAGAAATTTTTACCTTTTAAATCTTCTTTAATTTTTAAAATTTCAATTGAAGCGGGGTTATATTGTTCAATTTTGTTGTTTGAATCAAGAACAACAAGCCCTTCGGATAAATTTGTTATAATTGTTTCAAGTTTGTTGTTTGTTGTTTTAAGTTCATTTGTTCTTTTTTCAACAATATTTTCAAGGTTTCTGTTTAAAATTTCAAGTTCTTCAATTTTATTTTTTAATTGAACTTTTAAATTTGTTCTTTCAATGCCGTTTTTAATGTTTAAAATAATGTCGTCATTATTCCATGGTTTTTCAATATATTTAAAAATGCCGACTTCATTAATTGCTTTTATTGCATTTTCTTTATCGGCATAGCCTGTTAATAAAATTTGGGTTGTATCGGGGTGGAGTTCTTTTGCTTTTATTAAAAATTCAATGCCGTTCATATCGGGCATAATGAAATCTGAAATAATAACGGAACAATTGTTTTCTTTTAGCCAATTAACGGCATCAATCGGCCTGTTAAAAGTGAATACGTTTGAATACCCTTCCAACTTTAGAAGGGTTTTTAAGGTTTTGGTTACCATAACCTCGTCATCTAAAACCAGTATTTTGGCAAAAATATCCATACTTATATAATAAATTATTTTTTTTCTTTAACAAATTTTTTACAAAAATATAACTTTTTGTGTAATCATGGCAATTTTAAATATTAACGCGTTTTATATGCCATGTGAAATTGTGAAGAATTAATTATTAATGCAACTAAATTCCGAAAACATTAATATATTTGCTAAAACTTATGAAAATTCCCAAAATTTAAAGGGAAGAAGCAATGGTGTTGCTCAAAATAATTCATCTGTTGCCTTTATGGGGCTGAGAGATGAATTTGTTGACATTTCTAAAGATGCGCTAAAGCTTGCAAATTCAAAATATAGAGATAAATTTATGGAAAAAGCCCAAATGACTTTTGGCGAATCCGTTCAATACGGCTTGAAGGGCTTTTTTATAGGGGCAAAAGACAAGGCAGTAAAATTCTTCAAAGAAAATTTCACGGACGGGATAGATGTAACTTACGATAACAGAACAAAAACCCTTGAATATTTGCGTGCGAATTTCGGGGAAACATTTGAGGATTGTTTCCTTGATATAGACAATTATAACAACACAATAAGCAGCCCGAGAATTAATAAATTTACAAATTTTATTCACTCAACCCTAAAAACGGTTCGAGGCAAAAAGGATAAATTTGTTTACAGGGCAAGCGAAGAAACAGATTCTATCACATTTCACAAAGACCCGTTTTTAAAGAACTTATGTTTGGGTATTAAAGAATTTACGGTTGGCCAAATTCTTGATTGGGGAGTTTCAATCAGAGATTTATACAGAAAGTTTGATGCCAAATTCGGTTCAAGCGACATTATTTCTTCCGCAAGGAAAAGAACAAGCTTTATAAACGAAGTTCTTGACAGAAGAATTTCCGAAAATAAAGCAAGAGATGCTTTCTACAAATTATCGGGTGTTTTTGAAGAAGCCACAAAAGGTGTTAAAGACATTGGCAAATTCAGGGTTAAACCAAACCCCGTAAAACAAAAAGATGAAGCACTCGATTTAATTCAATCAAATATTAAAAAACTTGCAGAAAAATCAATCGGGCAAGCATCCAAAAAAGTGGGCAAATATAATACAAAAACAGAACGTGCTTGGAACAGGTTAGGAACAGGTTTTGTAAGTGCAACATTTGCCGCTACCGATTTTTATAACATTTCAATGCTTCAAAATGATGACCCGAATAAAGCCAATAAATCGGGCAAAAAACGTTTCATGCAAGATATGAGGCGCCAAGGCTTAACGGCAGGTATCACATATGTTGTATTGGGCGCACTTCAAAGGTCTGTTAATAACAGCGTTATGGCTGCAGTTCTTTCATTGGGCGGTGTTACATTGGCATCTGAAGTTTTATCAAGAAAAATGGGCGGCATTCCGCTAACCCCTCTAAGCCCCGAAGAAGCAGCAAAAGTTGCAGACAAACAAGAAAAGAAACGTCTTGAAAAAGAAGGCAAGGAACTTGTTCAAGATGAAAAACAAGATGATAAAGAAATTCTTCAAAATGAACCGCAAACTGAACAAGAAGCTTCAACAAACAATATGGAAGTATTTAAGGTGTTTACGGACAAAGTAAATTACCCTTCATTTAACGGTTTAACTTCATTTAAAGCAAACGATAAAAATATTCAAAATGAACCTGCAGAAAATAAAGACAAAAAGAAAAAATCAAGCGTCGCATCCAAAATATTAAAGGGTGTGGCTGCCGTGTTTGGTGCTTCTTTATTTATCGGCTATTTAAGAACAAAAAATGTCGGCAAAATTAACGATATAATCAATTCAATAAGTTCAAGCTATGATGATTTCAGAACAAAATGCACAACAAGACGTTTAATATTGCCCGCAGATGATGTTGACGGCTTTTTAAATTATCTGGAAAAGAATAACTTTATGGAGCAGCACAATGTTCTTCAAAGAACTCTTTCCACATTTACAAAACACGGCAAATTAAGCGGCCAAACACCTTTGGTTCAAAAATATATTCCAAAGAAAGAATTAAACCCCACAGGTTTTTATTATGATTTAGGCTATGTTGATTCAAGAGCCAAAAAGACGGTATTTAACGTGGTTACATACCCAATAAATGCCGTTACAAAAATTATGGGCAATGCAAACAATTTGGTTAGAAGATTATTAGGCGCAGCCCCTGTTGAAGAAGCGCCCAAAGAAGTTATTAAATCGAAAACCGCAGCCGAATTTATGGAAAAACATTCGCACAGATATAAAGATGCACTTGCAAAAGAAGATATGTATTCATTTAGAAAAGAATTGGAAGATGCCTTTACAAGACACTTCTCCGAAGCAAATTCCAAAAATAAAAATACTTCAATTGCAATGATTTCAAGATTTTTAATTACCATAATTTCAGGTTACTTCTTTGTTAACGATTACAGAAACGAAGTTTTAATCGAATCTAAAGGCAAAGATGTTGAAAGAGCAAATTCAACAATGAAGGAAAGAATAGGCCATAAGATTGCTAACTTCTTCTTGAATTCAATGTTTATGGATTTATTCAACACAACATTCGAAAACATATACTTAAGCTCTGTAACAGGTGCAACAGCAGTTGCAATGGCAACGGAATTTACGAATGAAACTGCCGTAAGGGCTTCAATTTGCACACCGACATCCAAGATGACAAGAGAAGAATTAATTGAATATGAAGATAAACGCTTAAATGATGACAGCTTAAAAGGCGATTATTACAGAACATTTATGAAACTTACGGGTAAAAAACCTTTAAGTGAAAAAGCGAAAAAATAATTTTATTCCTTGTTGAATTTTTTATTTAATTCTTCAAGGAATATTTTTGCGGGTTTAGAAAAAATTTGGTTTTTCTTCCAAACAATGTTTATATTAACTTCTAATTTTGGCGACAGCGGCCTAAAGCAAATTTTAGAATTGTCCATTGTGTTAATAAGCCTGTCAAGCCCCATTGCATATCCAATTTTGTCTTCTGTCATAATTGAAGCATTGTATATTAAATTATAAGTGCCCACTATATTTAATTTTTCAAAATTTCCTTTAAACCAATCTATAAAAATGTTTTTTTCAAAAGTTGTTTTAATTGCTTGCCTTGACATAATTAAAGGCAAATTCAAAAGGTCATCCAATTTAATATTTTTCTTTTTTGCTAAAATGTCATCTTTTCTTAAAAATAAGCCCCATCTGTCTTTTTCTTTTAAGTTGATGGAATTATATTTATCAAGGTCAATCGGTTCAATTAAAATGCAAAAATCTAATAAACCTTTGTCTAATTTTTCCTGCAGGTCTTCGCTGTCGCCTGAAACTATATGAAACTTAATTTTTGGGTATTTTGTTTTTAAGTTTTTTATAATATCTGTTATTAATTTTATTGCTCTTGTTTCGCCGGAGCCTATAAAAATGTTTCCTGAAATTTCATTTTTGCTGCTTTTTAGTTCGTTTTCGGCTTTCTCAATAAGTTCAATAACTTCTTCCGCTCTTTTTTTTAAAATTACCCCTTCAGGGGTGAGTTCAATTTTTCTGTTTCCGCGCAAAAAAAGCTTTTGTTGAAGTTCACCTTCAAGGTCCATAAGTTGCCTTGATAATGTTGGTTGGGTCAGGTGCAAAATTGAAGCCGCTTTTGTTATGTTTCCGACATTTGCAACGGTTAAAAAATATTTTAAAACTCTTATTTCCATAAAGATATTTTATTTTTTTAATTAATGCCTGTCAAGCATAGTTAGATATTAAATATAAGTATTTGTTATTGAACAAAAAATAGTAAATAATAATGAAAAAGGAATTTAAAAATGAACAAAAATGAATTTTCTGAATTAATGAAAACAACCAAAAAAGTTGAACTAAAAAGCGAATTATTTGAAATGTTCCACATTTTAGCTGATGATGCCATAAAAATTACAATGGAATTAAACAATAAATACCACACAAAAGAAGAAATTGTTGAAATTTTTTCTAAACTTACAAATAAAAAAGTTGACCCTACGTTTCGCTTGTTTCCGCCTTTTTATACAGATTGCGGCGTGAATATTAATTTAGGAAAAAATGTTTTTATAAATTCAAACTGCAAATTTCAAGACCAAGGGGGAATAACAATCGGTGATAACGTTTTAATCGGGCATAATGTTGTTATTGCAACCATAAACCACGACCTAAACCCCAAAAAAAGAGCAGATATGTACCTAAAACCTGTTAAAATAGGCAACAATGTTTGGATAGGTTCAAATGTTGTTATTTTAGGGGGTGTCACAATTGAAGATGGTGCTGTTATTGGCGCAGGAAGCATTGTTACAAAAGATGTTCCAAAAAATGCGGTTGCGTTTGGTTCCCCTTGCAAGGTTCATAAATTTATAGAAGGAGAAAATTAAATGTTATATGACACCCACTATAAAGAAGGAAAAAAGGTTAGCTTTAAAAAGTTTGATTTAACAATAAAAGGGCTATTATTTTTGCCTGATAACCTTGATGAAAATAAAAAATACCCCGCAGTTGTTGTGGTTCATCCGGGGGGTGGTGTTAAAGAACAATGTTCATCACTTTATGCTTGGAATTTAGCAAAAAAAGGCTTTATTGCACTTGCTTTTGATGCAAGCTACCAAGGGGAAAGCGAAGGAAATCCAAGATACTTAGAAGACCCGACATCAAGAGTGGAAGATATAAGAGCGGCTGTTGATTACTTAACAACTTTAGCTTTTGTAGATGAAGAAAAAATCGGTGCTATGGGAATTTGTGCAGGCGGCGGCTATACAATGAGTGCCATTCAAACGGAATTAAGAATAAAGGCAGCAGCAGGCATCAGCACTTGGGATGTTGGTAACAGCGCAAGAAACGGCTTCCCCGGAGTTAATGAAGAAAACTTTATGCAAAATTTATTAAAACAAGTTTCTATTGCAAGAACAATTGAAGCAAGAGGGGGCGAACCCCAATATTTTAAATATGTTCCTGAAACAAAAGAAGAAATGGAGCAATTTCCCGCAGTAATATCAAAAGAAGCAAGCGAATATTATAGAACAGATAGGTGTTTTTACCCGACATCCGTTAATAAATATCTTATCTCAAGCAACGATAAACTTGCTGCATTTGACGCTTTTTTAAATATAGAAACTGTTTCCCCCCGCCCGATTTTACTTATTGTTGGAAGCAAGGCAGATACAATTTATTTTACCGATGATTGCTACAAAAGGGCAAAAGAACCAAAGGAAATTTTTGTAATTGAAGGCGCAACGCATGTGGATTTATATGATAAGCCGCAATTTGTATCTCAAGCGGTTCAAAAATTAACGGAATTTTTCAATAAAAGTTTGGGGTAAAAATTTACCCCTTTTTATTTTTTGCTAAATATTTTTCAACATTAAGGCTGTCTGCATTATAAAACCTTATTTTATGGCTATTTGGGTTAAAATTCAGCGTTTCTTTAAAATGTTCAATTGCATCATTTGCATTCATTATTATATTAGACCAAGGGTCAACAACTATTGCCTTATTTCCCCAAGTTTTGGGGTTTTTATAATCAGCCCCTTCTTTTAGGCCCGTAACAAGAAAAGTATGGGAGCCGTTTGTTTTTTTAATAAAGCCTTCATTATCCCTTATTTCCATTGCAACTTTATGCGCGCTTTCACCGTTTCTTAAAAAAATATCCTGCAGCAATGTGGCTTGTTCGCTACAATTTGCGGTTTTATTTGCCATTGTTGCATTTTTGGTTAAATTTACATAATCACCCCAAAAAGTGGTTCTTATGTTTTCTCTGACATCTGCCAAAGAATTAATATATTTTCGCCACAGTCTGACAAGTTTTTTATTTATTGCCTGATATTTGGGGTTATTTTGGTGCTTTTCAAAAGAGCTTTCAATTTTGCTTGGCGAATGGAAATTAACGGGGTATTCTTTTCTATATTGTTGCATCATTTTTTCGCATAAAATTTTATCTTGTTTTATGCCAAGAAAAGAAATGTAAGAATTTGGATTAAAAGCTTCCATAATAAATTTATAAAAATTTTTCATTAAAATTTTGTAAAACCACACCTAGTTTGAGAAATTATCACAGCCAGTTTGAGAATTGTGGAAAGTTTTATTTTAATTGACTTAATTTTTTATAAAAAGTAGTTCAAAATAATGTGCTATTTGTTATAAAAGTCATTTGATTAAATGTAATATTAACATAAAAAGTCCATTGAAAAAATGTCATTCAAATGTATGGTTTGTTTAATATTAAATTTTGTTAAGATATATTTTGAGAGAAATTATATGAAACGATATGCTATAAACAAACTTATAGAATGGAAAAATGGTTCTAATCGAAAACCTTTGATAATCAGAGGTGCACGTCAAGTCGGCAAAACTTGGCTAATGAAAGAGTTTGGAAAAACAGAATACAAAAAGGTTATTTATATAAATTTTGAATTAGACAAACTCATGTGTGATTTATTTTCGCTAGACTTCAATACAAAAAGAATTATTGAAGGTTTAGAGTTAACTCATTCTAAAATTAATACTACAAATACGCTAATAATACTTGATGAAATTCAAGAATGTCCGAAAGCATTAACAACTCTTAAATATTTTTACGAAAATGCTCCGGGATATAATATCGTTGCTGCTGGAAGTCTATTAGGTGTTGCTCTTCATGAACATATTTCTTTTCCTGTTGGCAAAGTAGATTTTCTTGATTTGTATCCTCTATCCTTTATGGAATTTCTTGACGCAATTGGAGAAGGCAATTTTATAGAATTATTAAAAAGCCCTAAATCTCTAAATATAAAAGTTTTTAAAGAAAAATATATTGAATGGCTAAAAAAATATTATTACATAGGGGGAATGCCGGAAGCAGTAAGTACATTTGTTGAAACAAACAATTTCCAAAAAGTTCGTAAAGTTCAGGAAAATATTTTAGATGCATATACAAAGGATTTTTCAAAACATATATCTTCTACCGGCAAATTAAAAATTGATTTGCTTTGGGAATCTGTTCCGAGTCAATTAACACAAGAAAGCAAAAAGTTTGTTTATAAAAAAATAAAATCGGGAGCTAGAGCGGATGAATTCGAAGAAGCTTTATCCTGGCTAATAAATTGTGGGCTTATTTATAAAATTAATCGAATAACAAAACCTGCATTGCCAATTAAGGCTTATGAAGATACAAAGGCGTTTAAACTTTTTATTTTGGATGTTGGTTTACTTTGTGCTTTGAGTAAACTTCCGGCAAGAACTTTAATTGATGGCGATAAAATTTTTACTGAATTTAACGGAGCATTGGCAGAACAATATGTGTTGCAACAGTTGAAAACACTAGAAGAGATGGAAATTGCGTACTGGATAAGTAAATCCGGCAATGCCGAGATTGATTTTGTGATCCAAACCGACGGTTATGTTATTCCTGTTGAAGTAAAGGCAACAACTAATCTACAGGCAAAATCACTAAAAGTGTATAGAGAAAAATTTGAACCCGAAATAAGTATAAGAACTTCACTTGCGGATTTTGAAATCAATAATGGACTATATAACATTCCATTGTACATGGCAGGTAAGTTAGATGAAATTTTAAAGGATGGTAGATGATGGGTGAATATCTTACAGAAGATGAAGTTAGAGAAACAGCGGGTAAAATATTAGGTTTTACAAAGGTAAAAAATGTAAAATGTGGGGTTGGGCAAATAACAACTTTTAATCAATTGGGTATAAAAGGGGGCGGTAAGGATAAGAAACCGGACGGGTGGTATTTACCTAAAGATAAAGGAGCTATTGCTATTGTTCTTGAAACAAAAAACAGTAACGAGGATATTGGTAAGAAAAAATGGATCAATGAAATAAAACAGAATTGTCAAATTGTGATGGATGCGGGTTATACCCATGTCATTGGCATACTTCACAATGGTTATAAAACTTTAGGGTTTAAAAATAATATCCCTATTGATGTTACTAATGAACTTCAAGATAAAGAATATTATTTTAAATTTTTCACAGAAGAATGTATTAATAAAGAACGTATTTACACTTTAACAGCACGTATTAATAACTGTTTACATAGTGAATTTGGTATTAAAAATTTGTATCATCGTATGATATTTACTGCTTGTGCTCTGGTTGCAAAGAGGTTTCAAGCACCGTTAGCAGCAGGAATGGATTATGAAACCTTTAAAACTTGTATAAAATCAACACTTAAAAAAGAATTAAAAGATAGTCAAAAAGAAAATCAAAAAATAGAATTATTATGGCAAGTAAACGATGAAATTAAAATGAATTCTATGGAAAATCAAGAAGCTATTGATAATTTTATAAAATGGGTAAGCGAAATATCCGATTGTTTAAATAGTAATAAATGGCGTGGTGAAGATGTTATGGGTATTTTCTTTAATGAATTTAACCGTTATAAAAAGAAAACAGATTCTGGACAAATATTTACACCGGATCATATAACATCCTTTATGTACCGTTTAATCAATGTTTCACAACATGATAATGTTGGAGATTTCACATGTGGTAGCGGGGCTTTCCTTGTTAAATCAATGAGCAATATGATTGAAGAAGCTGGTGGGGTAAACACAAGAAAGGCTAAAGATATAAAAGCAAAACAATTGTATGGTATAGAATTTGATAGAGAAATTTACGCTCTTGCTTGTGCAAATATGCTTATTCATAAAGATGGTAAAACAAATTTAGAACATTTAGATACTCGCAAAAAAGAAGCATGTGACTGGATTAAATCAAAACCTATTACGAAGGTTTTAATGAACCCGCCATATGAAAATAAATACGGTTGTATAGATATAGTAAAAAATGTCTTAGATAATGTTGAAAAAGGTACTGATTGTGCGTTTATTTTGCCAGATAAAAAACTTGAAAAAGTATCTCCAAAAACGGTAAAGAGAATTCTTGAAAAGCATAGACTAACAAAAATTATTAAACTACCTGAGCAACTATTTTTTGGAGTTGGAGTAACAACAAGCATTTTTGTTTTTAAAGCGGGTGAACCACAAAATAACGAAGAAATTTTTGGTTGTTATATAGAAGATGATGGTCATGAAACAGTTAAAAATCAGGGTCGTCATGATGTAAAAAACAAATGGCAAGCAATAGAAGATTATTGGATTGATAGCATAAATAAATTAAGAGATGAAAAATATAATACTGTCCAATGGATAAAACCAAGTAAACATTTATCATATCAAATGCCGGAAAAACCTTTTGAAATTTTTGAAGAAGATTTTAGAAAAACTGCTATGGATTATTTGATGTTTGAACAAGGTATTGATGTAAAAGAATTTGGTGAAAAACTTTTAAATTCAGCTATGTATTCTAGTGATGTAAAAGAAAAAAATAATCAAATTTGTATTTCATTAAATAAAGGAAGTGCAGATGAATAGAATTAATACAGAAACGTGGAAAGAATATAAATTAAAAAATATTGGTTTTTCTATTTATCATGGTATTCGTCAAAAACAATCAGATAGAGAAGATGGGCAAATACCTTTGCTAACGGCGGGCAAAGAAAAACAAGGAGTAGCTGCATATATTGCTAATCCATCTTGTCAATATGAAGACCCAATTACAGTTGATATGTTTGGAAATAGTTTTTTTCATAAAGGAATATATTCTGGTGATGATAATATCTATTTTTTTATTAATAAAGACCTAAATGATGTAATAAAAGTTTTTATTTCAAGTATAATAAATAAGCAAAATTCTAGTTTATACAGTTTTAAATCTCAATTTAGACAGCCGCAAGCAAACGCATTAACTGTAACATTGCCATCAAAAGCTGATGGAACTCCAGATTATAAATATATGGAATCTTACATGAAAAACATTCTGCAAGAATCTGAGAAAAATATTGAAAATCTACGAAATATTGATAACGACAAAAAGAAAATAGATATCAGTAAATGGCAAGAATATCGTTTGGGAGACTTATTTTATAAATGCAATTTAGATAAAAAAGATAATTTTAACAAAATATCAGATGTCTCATTAGAGAAAACAGATGAGTTTGATCTGCCACTTGTAAATGCAAAACATTATAATAATGGTATAATGTACTATGGTAGAAGCTCCGATTTTGATTCAGAAATAATGACTCTTGATATTGTCAAAAATGGTGCAGCGGCAGTTGGAGATGTATATGCACAGCCTCAACGAACTGGAGTTTTAGAAGATGCCTATTTAATTAAAGCATATGATAATATTACTTCTACAAATGTTTTACAATTTTTAGCAACAGTAATACAAAAAGATATAAAACAACATTTTAGTTACGATAATAAATGTACATGGGATAAAGCAAAAGAAATGATAATACATCTTCCTGCAAAACCAAATGGTCAACCTAACTGGGAATATATGGAAAACTATATGAAAAATATTATGGATGACACAAAAGCAAAATTAAATATACTTAAAACTGCTATTTAAGGATATAGCTAAGCCTCAAGAAATAATTAATTTCCCTTAAAGTTTTTAATATATTATTGTAAACCATCAATTTGATTGAGATAAAATAACATCGGTTTAAGAATAAAAATAAAAAAACTTCTTATATAATTGCGATTAGATAAAAGTTTCACTCCAGAGGTTCCTTAAAGTTGGTTCCGCAGATTTGCAAAATTAATATTTTGTATGAGAAATTCTCAAATTTGATGTTATTTTTGAAATTTACACTGTAATTATTGCCAGTATTAGACTTTGCACAATTTTATACTTAACGATTTTATTGAATTTGAGGAATAAAAATTGCGCAGATACAAGTTCCAAAAAAATTCAAACATATATAATCTCTGCTTCCGACTTATCCTGCCTAAAATTCCGACCTGTATGTTTGTATTCATCTTATATGTTATTTTACAACCTTAATAAAAAACTTCCGGCTAAAATTTCAAATGTCCTTGCCGAAAATAATCAAACCATTCGTACAAGTTTAAATATATCCCAAAGTTCCGCCACATAAGGGTTACAACCAAAAGTCGAGGGGGTAGACTTCAACGGACACTTCGTGGACTTTTCAAGTAATTTGGTTTGATTATTTTCGGACACTTCCGGCAGGTTAAAACCTAAACACAAAGCCACTTTTTAGCCAATAATCATTTTAACCGTACACGATTGAAATGTCTGCTCAAATACAAATTTATTGCCTGTTTTTTAAAATTGTCGGCATTCTATAAGTTTATAGAGTAGACTTTCAGCCCAATGGTTAAGCTATATAAAAAAATCGCTTGATTAAGCGATTTTTTAAATTCGGAGAGAGTGGGATTCGAACCCACGGTAGAGTTTACCCCTACACAGACGTTCCAGGTCTGCACCTTAAACCGCTCGGACATCTCTCCATTATTAAATTGTAATGTTTGGCTTGGTTTTGGCGGCGGTTTGTTTGCCGTTCAAATTTCGAACTCTTTAATATTAACATAAAAAAATTTATCTATGGTAAAATTTTTTTAATGAAAGATATAATTGCTTTTTGGGGCTATCCGCACCCAAGTTTAATTAAAAAAACAAAAGAAGAATATAAAAATGCAATTTGGCTTGATTTGGATGTAGATTTCAACCACCCGCAAGCTTCAATTTTGCCTGTAAATTATTGTTCAATTATAAAAAACATTTTTAATAATGCCATATTTTATAAAGAAAGAATTATAAAAATTTTAGCCCCTGTTGGCAAAGATAAATGTGACAGCGCAATTTTTGCCGTTGAAATTTTATCTGATATGGGTTTTAACATTGAAACTTCCACATTTGAAGAAAAAACTTATAAGAAAAATAATCTCTATATTTCAGAAAGCAATTTGCCGCTTAAAAAGAAGGTTGAATTAATAACAGATAATATAATAAGTGAAAAAGATTATTCAAACCTTGAAAAATCAGTTCCCGTGGCAGGGTTTTGGGGCGTTCCCCCCAATGATTTATCAATTCTTGAATTATTCCCAAACGAAACCCATATTTTTGGCTGGATGAGGTGTGTTGAGCAAATGGCACCATTTGATATTGAGCTTGAAAAATTTGTTAACCCAAACATAAAAACGGTTTTTTTCGCTCAAACATTTTGTGCCAAAAACCAATTGGCAAAATATCTTGCAGATAAATATAACGGTTTATATATAGATATAGACGGCATTTCGAATAATTCTACAAAAGCTAAAATCGAAGCATTTTTGAGGTTAAGATAATGAGTTTATATTTTTTAGATGCAGGAACAACCTTTAGCAAAATTTTAGAAGTTGATGATTCAGGGAACAAAAAATATTCCGTTATAAAAACATCTGAATTAAAAAGCCTTGATATTAAATTTAACTATTCAACAGGCCACAGCTCAAACAAAAATAAAACAACTTATGAAAATGAAGTTGTTGCACTATCTTATGGTGTTAAGCATTTAAAAAACGGTGTTATTTTAGATTTAGGCTCAAGGGATGCCAAATGGGTTCAATTCAAAAATGGCAATTTTAAAGATATGGATTGGAACACAAACTGTGCAAGCGCAACGGGCGCCACAATAGAAATGCTTTTAAAATTTTATGGGGTGGATGTTCAAAATTTAATTCCAAATAAAAAAAAATACCCCGTTACTTGCGGCATTTTCGGTTTAGAAAAAATTATGGATGATGTTTCAGGTGGAATTAGCCCAGAAGTTGCAATTTCAAAGTTTATAACAGGTGTTGCATTTAATGCGTATAATTTTACAAAAAGGCCGAATAAAATTTACTTGTCCGGCGGTTTTTGCGAAAATAAATGTTTTGTTGAAGCATTAAAGTTTTTTGTTGAAGTTGAAACCTTGGGCAGGTTTATTCTTGTTGACGGGCTTTACAACATTTATTTAGAAAAATTTGAATAAAAATTAAACTAATTAGTTGTTTGAATATTTTTTTTGTTTTAACTATTATTGTTGGCATGATGGCCGAATTTGTATAAACGTTATTTTAAAGCTTTTTTATTTTTTTATGGAATAGCTGAAAGAATTAACAAGTGCGGGTTTTGGCGAACACAACAACAAAATGGTTTAAATTAAATATAATTACAACTAAAAAGTTTAAAATATTTTAAGGTAATCCAAAAAAGGAGAATATATAATGAATACGGAATTATTAATGCAGAACTTGCAGCTATCTTTAACCGTTACCATTGTCGGCATGGTAATCGTTATGGTGTTTTTAACATTAATGGTTTTTACAACAGATATTACAAAAAAAATTGTAGATTGGCTTAATGTTAAATTCCCTGTTGAAGTTCCCGTTGATACAAAACAACAAAAAAAGCAATCGGGCGCAGAAGAAGAAATTGCTGTTGCAATTGCTTCCGTGCTTGCGTACCAACACAAAGCTTAAGGAGAGATTATGGAATTTATTCATCAATTTGTAAATGCGCATAATGTGGTGATTTCGGCAGGTTTGCTTTTAGTTGCATACATTTTTATTGCGCTTGAAAAAATCCCAAAGGTTACAATTGCGCTTTTAGGGGCTGCAATTACGGTTATTTTGGGGCTTGTTAGTCAAACAAAAGCAGTTGACGGTGTAATTAACCCTCACTACTTTGTAAATTTTATTGATTTTAATGTAATTTTCCTTCTTGTTTCGATGATGATTATTGTTGCAATCACAACAAGAAGCGGTGTTTTTAACTATATTGCAAATGAACTTTTAAAACTTACAAAAGGGCATCCTGTTAAAGTTTTAATCACTCTTGCAGTTTTCACGGCAGTTGTCAGTGCATTTTTAGATAACGTTACAACGGTTATTTTAATTATGCCTATTACATTTTCAATTGCTAAAAAATTGGATATCAACCCGATTCCATTTTTGCTTGCTGAAATTATGTCATCAAACATAGGCGGAACTTCAACCCTTATAGGCGACCCCCCGAATATCATTATAGGTTCTGCAGGCGGCCTTACTTTTATGGATTTTGTGAAAGAATTAACAGGCATTGTTGCTCTTATTTTAGTTGCAGCAATTATTTTCTTTGTTCTTTGCTTTAGAAAAATATTAAAGGCCGACAAAGAAAAAATGGCTGAAGTGGTTAAAATTGACAATTCAAAAACAATCACCGATTTTAATTTAATGTACCGTTCGGTTGGCGTTTTGGCACTTGTTATTTTAGGTTTTATTTTGCATGATATTATTCATATTGAAACCTGCATAATTGCAATGCTTGGCGCATCAGTTCTTTTATTATTCGAAAAACCGACAGATATTTTAAGAGATGTTGAATGGAATACAATTTTCTTCTTCATTGGTTTGTTTGTTATAATTGGGGGCTTAGAAGCTTCAGGCGGCATTAAACTTATGGCAGATTGGGTTTTAAAAGTAACCGAAGGAAGCCAAACCGCAACAACTATGATTATTCTTTGGGCTTCAGGCATTATTTCAGGTATCATAGATAACATCCCATATACGGCAACAATGGCGCCTATGCTTGTTGAAATTGAAAAAGCAATGGGCGAAGCTTATGCTTACCCTCTTTGGTGGGCATTATCTTTGGGCGCATGCTTAGGCGGCAACATGACAATAATCGGTGCTGCAGCAAACGTTATTGTTAGTGAAAATGCAGCTAAAGAAGGCCACCCCATTCAATTTATGAAGTTTATGAAATATGGGGTTATGGTTGTATTCTTATCACTTGCCATAAGCACAATTTATCTTTATTTGAAATTTTTAAGATAATTTATGGTTTTGATAAATATAAAGCAAGGTTTTTTTAGCCTTGCTTTTTTATTGGTTTAATTTATAAGATAAAAGCATTCCCGCATCAAAATCTAATAGCTGGCTTTGATATTTTGGGTGATTTAGAAGGGTTTCAACGTAATCTTTCGTTTTTTTATAGTGAGATAAAATATTATCTGCAACAATAACTCCGCCTTTTTTTAAAAGGGGGTCAAATGAATTAAAATATTGAATATATTCCGCTTTGTTGGCGTCAACAAAAATAAAATCAAATTCCATTGAACGCTTTTTGTTCATATCGGCTAAAATTTCAATGGCATCGCCTACAATCGGGGTTATAATGTCATCTACATTTGTTTTTTTAAAATTCAAAAGCGCTAAATCCATTCTTTTTTGCCAATATTCAAGAGTGGTTAATTTGCCGCCCGTTTTTTTAAGCGCTTTTGCAAGCCAAATGGAACTATAGCCGTTTGATGTGCCAATTTCAAGCGCAGATTGAACATTTTTCATTTGAATTAAAAGGTTTAAAAAATTTGCGCTCGGCCTGTCTACATTCCAAAAGTCTTGAATTGTTTCTTCCAATTTTAAAAGAAGGCTTGATGTTTCTGCATCAAAAAGTTTTTCAATGCTATCTTGATGAACAATTTTGCTTTTATCAAGCACTTCTTTAAATTTCATTTTTAAATAGCCTCTTGAACTTTTTCTTGTTCAACATTTTTATCAACCGGTTCTTGAACAGGTTCTTTTTCGCTGTCTGTAATTGGTTCTAAAACGGTTTCTTCCGTTGGTTCTTCTTTTTGTTCTTTAATATCAACCGCAGGTTTTATGGGCGGGTTTTTATCCAAAATAACTATATCTGCAATGTCTATTTCAGATTTTGCTTTCTTTTCCGTTTTGTTATTTTCAAGGTCAACAATAATCATTTTTTTGGTGTTAATGCCCGTTACAACTGCGTTTGATTTATTTGGAATTAAGGTTATTTTTGAATAAAAACCGTTTTTATCAAGCGCAATAGGCTCTAACATTTTATTTTGGGCAAAATCATAAACATTTAGAATATTTTCTTTTGAGCAAAGTATAAATGCTTTATCTTTGTAAACAAGAACGTCCGTGGGCTTTTCCGCTAAATCCAATTCTGCAATTAATTCAGCAGGGTTTTCAGATTCAAAACTGTTTAATTTATAAATATAGCCTTTATTCAGCGTTCTTGAAAGCGCAATAATTTTGCCGTTTTTTATTAAAAGTTTTGATAAATTTTTAACATTTGCAATTTTTTTAATGGAATAAGTTCCTGATTTTAAATCCATTATGTAAATATTTTCGTTGTTTTTGTCATTAAAAACTAAAACGTTATCTTGCCCCGAAACTGAAATTTTATTCGGCGCTCTGTCTGATTTAATTGTTTTTGCCAAGCTTGCGTTGTTTAAATCTACCATATAAATGGAATTTGCTCTGGCGCTTGTAACATATGCAATCTGATTAACTATGTCGATATCTGCATCTGTCGGAATATCTTCAAAATCTATTTTGGTTAAAACCCTTTCATTCACTAAATCAATAATTTCAGCGGTTTTGTTGCCAAAATACATGGTAAGTGCAAATTTTGTTTTGGGGGAAGCTATGATTTTATTCGGCAGCCCCGAAAGTTTAATTTCATATAAAGGAGCAGCGCCGCCTTTGTCGTAAACCAAAACAAATTTTGTTTTGTTGTTTGCAATAAATGTTTTTGTATCCTTAAATTCAACCATAGGAACAATATCTGCGGTTTCTTCATCATCTGATAAAGTGGCATCTGATGTCGTTATTAAAAGGTTATCGCCCCTGTTTGGAATTAAAAGGTCGCCCATAATAATTTTTAAACTTTCAGGAATTTTAAAACCTGTAGGCACAAGCATATCTTGCGGCATAACGCCCAATTTAACTTCACTTGGCAGGTTTTCATTTTTTGTAATTGTGAAATTGCCTTTTTTATCTTTAAAAATTTTCATTAAAACGTAGTTGTTGTTTAAAATAACAACTTCAGGCTTTTGTTTTAGGGTTTGGTTATTGGGGTAGGTGTAATCAATTTTAATATTATCAACGGTTGATTTTTCGGCAGGATACAGAGGAACATACATTGTGTTTGCATCCAAAATAATAACGGAATCAAATCTTTGGGTTGCGTTTGGCAGTTCTTTTTTGATAAATTCCCACGTATCATCAGGAAGCCTTGAAGCAAAAGCTTGATTATTAATCAAAAAACATAAGCAAAAAGCTGCAAGCGCACTAAATTTAAAATTTAATTTCATCTATCCCCCGAATTTATCTGAATACGGTTTTCACCTTATCCATTATACCGCTTTTTTTATCTGAGTCATTTCTTTTTGAAATTTCAAAGAGCTTTTTATAAAGTTCTTCTTCTTCTTTTGTTAATTTTTTAGGTGTCTTTATTTTAATTGTAACATAATGGTTGCCTCTTTGTCCTTCCTTACCAAGGTATGGCACACCTTTCCCTTTTATTAAAAGCTTTTCTAAGTTTTCAATGCCGCTTGGTATATGAAGTTTTTCTTCTCCATCAACGGTATTTACCGTAACTTCATCCCCCAAAACTGCCTGCGGCATTGAAATTTCAAGAACGGTATGAATATCAACACCATCTCTTATAAATTCATTTGATTCTTTTACATATAAAACAATGTATAAATCCCCGGGTCTGCCGCCGTTTTTGCCTGCGTCACCTTCGTTTGCAAGGCGAATTCTTGAGCCTGAATCTACACCTTTCGGGATTTTAATTTTTGCAATTTTTTCTTTTGGTATTGCTCCTCTTCCTTTGCATTTTTTGCAATAAGATGAAGGGTCAATTCCTGTGCCGTTGCAAGTTGGGCAAGTGGTAACGGAGGTAAAATTTCCTAAAATTGTTCTTGTGTTTTGCTGAACTCTTCCCATGCCGTTGCAGGTTTTACAGGTTGTTTGTTTTGCGTTTTTGTCTTTGCCTGTGCCCATGCATTCTTCACATGTTTCTAAATGTTTAATTTTAATTTCTTTTTCAACCCCAAAAATGGCATCTTTAAAATCAATTTGAATGTCCATTCTAAGGTCATCGCCTTGGATAGGTGCATTAGGGTCTCTTTGTCTTGATGAAAAACCGCCCATAGAGCCGCCAAAAAATGCTTCAAAGATATCATTCAAGCCGCCAAAGCCATATTCAAAAGGCCCGCCGCCGCCAAAGCCCGAATTATTTATGCCTTCTTCACCGTATCTGTCATAAACTTGACGTTTTTCATCATCCGATAAAACTTCATAAGCTTTTCCAAGCTCTTTAAACCTGTCCTCTGCGTCAGGGGCTTTGTTTACATCGGGGTGTAATTGCCTCGCTTTTTTTCTGAAAGCTATTTTTATTTCTTCTTTTGTTGCGGTTTTTTCTACGCCTAGAATTTCATAATAGTCCATTATTCTTTGTTTTCCTCATCGTCTTCAACCGCAACATTTACCATCGTTGGCCTTAAAACTCTGTCAAAAAGCTGATACCCTGCTTGAAGCTCTGCTATAACCGTGTGGGGTTCAACATCGTTTGTTTTTGTTTGCATAACAGCTTCCATTAAGTTTGGGTCAAAGGGTTTATCTTTGGCTTCAATTTTTTTCAAGCCGATTTTTTCTAAGATATCTAAAAATTGCTTTGTGCAAATTTCATAACTGTCTTTAATTGTTTTTATATCTTCCGTTTTTTCAATTGAATTTTTGGCACGTTCTAAAGTGTCTAAAACAGGAATAATTTTTTTCAACGTATCTTCTGCGCCATATTTTAAAAGGCTTTCTCTTTCTTGTGCTTGGCGCTTTCTGTAGTTGTCAAAATCGGCTGCAAGCCTTAAATATTTATTATTTATATCGTCTAATTCTTTTTTAAATTCTTCTTCTTTAGATTCAATGTTTTCTTCTTTTATATCTTCTTTTGTTTCTTCTTTAATTTCTTCGTTTTCTGCAAACGGGTTTGTTTGGTTTTTATCATCGGACATAAAGTTTTAGCTCCTTATTATCACATTTTAAGACAATAATTACATTATAGATTATCAAATCTTTTTGTCTATTTAATTTAATTATTTATTAATATTTTAATTTGTTAAAAGAACATTATCTTTTGTTGCCATAGGGTTTAGCTTATTGTAAACTTGAATGTAGGGAAAAGTTTTTATAGGAAAAGGTTTTGGCACAATTTATTGATAAAGTAAAAATTAAAGTTGAATCAGGAAAAGGCGGCAATGGCGCAGTTGCTTGGCACAGAGAAAAATATGTTGATAAAGGCGGCCCGGATGGCGGTGACGGGGGAGATGGCGGCAGCGTTTATTTTGTAGCAGATAACAGCATGACAACTTTATTGGATTTTACCTACAGGTCAATTTTTCAGGCTCAAAACGGCGAAAACGGCAGAATTAAAAACCAATACGGGAAAAACGGCAAAGATATTTATGTAAAAGTGCCGGTTGGAACAATTGTCCGTGATTTAAAAACGGGCGATATTATTGCCGATATGAATGAAGATGAAAAAACAATATTAATTGCAAAAGGCGGCCGTGGCGGCAGAGGAAATGCAAAATTTGCAACATCAACTTCCCGTGCCCCTCAATTTTCTGAACCGGGTGAAGCATCAGTTGAAAGAGAATTGGAACTTGAATTAAAACTGATCGCAGATATAGGCTTATTAGGCATGCCAAATGCGGGAAAATCCAGCTTTATTTCAAGAATATCATCTGCTAAGCCAAAAATTGCGGATTACCCCTTTACAACTCTTGTTCCCCATTTAGGTGTTGTTAAAAACCCTGATGGCAGAAATTTTGTTGTGGCAGATATCCCGGGGTTAATTGAAGGTGCGCATTTAGGGGTTGGTTTGGGGTATGAATTTTTAAGACATGTTGAAAGGTGCAAATTCTTTATTCATATTGTTGATATGACAGAAGAAAACCCTGTTGAAAATTATAAAAAAATAAACAATGAACTTTTAAATTATTCAAAAGAATTATCTTCAAGGTTTCAAATTGTTATGCTGAATAAAGCAGATGCAATGACGGAAGATGATATTCAAAAATTAAAAGAAGAATTTTTAAAATTAAATGAAAATACTTTTGTTGTTTCTGCAGTAACAGGCTTTGGCGTTAAGGAATTATTAAACTATGTTTACAAAAAATTTGATGAAATTCCGACTCCTTCAATAGAGCTGAATATTACTGAAGATACAGGTTTTGCAGATAATGACGACAGCCGATATGAAACCCACAAACTTAACAAAAACACATATTCTGTGGATGGTGGTAAAATAAGAAGATTAGTGAGTGTTACTGACGTTAAAAATATAAGGCAAGTAAGAAGACTTACAAATATTCTTGATTCAATGGGTGTTTTCAATGAATTAAGAAGCTTGGGCCTTGTTGAAGGGGATACAATCTACGTTGCAAATTTGGAGATGACATATACGGGCGAATACGATTAAAATTTTCCTACATATGGTTGATTTTTACCCGCTATGGTGAAAATTAGAAAAAATTATAAGATACTTATATTATATAGATTGTATTTCGGTAAAAAAGTATCTGAATTGTTTAAGAAAGCTACAGACAATGCAATTTGATGGAAATGAATTAGAAAAAGATGATAACAACAAACCCTTAGAAGATGACGACAACGGCGCCATCAGCTGGGAAGATTTGTTAAATATGGATGAAGAAGACGATTTATCAAGCTTAATCGTCAATTCTGACAATGACAAAAAAAGCGATAGTGAAGAAAAAAGCAACATCTCCGATTTTGACATTTCAACTTTGTCAAACGAAGAAGTTTTATCGGAAAATAAAGAAAAATTTAATCTTAATGAAGCTGCCGCAAATTATGTAAACAGTTTAGATAAAAGCGATGCAAGCGTTAGTGAAAACTTGGCAGAAAATGAAAATATTGAAACTGTTTCTGAAGAAAAAAACGATTCTGAAGAAGACATTTTAAATGTGTTAGCGGAAAATGATTCTCTTGCAAGTGATACAGAGCCGATTTCTTTGGATGAAGATTTATCCGATGTTGTGGATGATGAACTTTTAAGTTTATTAGATGTTAAAAACGATTCTCCTTCATCTTATACGGAAAGCAATTTAGATGATATTTTAGATTTTGGAAATAAAGAAGAAAAACAGGAAGAAGTTCAAGATGAACCTAAAGAGCCTGTTTCCAACCTTTTGGATGATATTAAAAATGAGGTTGAAATAGAGCCTGTTGTAAGGGAAACAGAAGAAGAACCGGAAGAAAACAAGGCAGAAATCATTCAAGATGTTGAAGAAGTTGAGCCGCCCATAATTCAAAAACCAAAAGATAATAAAAAACTTATTTTAGCGGTTTCTTTGGGTCTTGTCGGGCTTTTTGCGGTTATTGTCATATTGCTTTATTTCTTATTCCCTAATTTAGCAGGAAATTCAAACAGTGATGACCTTATGACACAAGATAACACAAACTATTCCATGCCCCAAGAAACCACAGGCGATGCAATTGAAATGCAAAAACAAACGCAAGAGCTTATGGATAAACTTGAAAACAAGGCAGACAACAAAAAAGAAAATAAAGAAAAGAAAGTTGTTGTTGCAATTCAAGCAAGCGGCAGGGCAAACCCTTTTGTGCCTTCATCTTTATTTAATGAAGACGGCTCTTTGGCTATGGGTGCAGATTTATCTTTGCCGCCGGATGTTGATGTTAATTCACCGGAAGCCGTTGCTGCAAGAAAACTCTTTTCAATAAGCGTTTCAGGCATCATGTTTGACCCATCTTCGCCTTCTGCGATTTTAAAATTTGACGGAAATGATTATTTTGTTCAAAAAGGCGATAAAATTGATACCTACACGGTAAAACAAATTACAAAAGATTATGTGCAAATTGCAAATGGTGCAAACGTATATAAAGCCTATGTGGGTGAAGCTTTTTCAATAGGTGAAATTCCACAATCAAGGCAAATGAAATATACAGGTAAAACAAGACAATATATATCGGCAGATGATATTGAAATAAGTACAAAATAAATTACAATCAGGAGTTGAATAAAAAATGTTTACAGCGAGTAAGAAAGGTTTAATACATTTGGCATTATCATTGGCAATAGTTGTTGCCATTGGCCAGTGTGCTTGGGCTTCATTTAATGAAAACCCGAATAAGCTTGCATTGAATACAAAAGGTGCTACCATCGAAGATGTCAACACAAATTTGTATGAAGACGATAAAACACAGGAAAAATATATTATAGATGTAAATGACCCTGAAGCTGCAAGCATTCCTTCAACAACAAGATTAACGGGCAATATTCAAATTGCGGGAAGTTCGAAAAAAGTAACTCTTTCTTTAAGAGATGCTGATGTAAAACAAGTTTTAAGAATGTTTGCGGATAAAGCAAACATGAATATTATTTTCCATAACACGGTAAGGGGCGAAGTTACACTCGATCTTAAAGATGTTCCTATTAATACGGCTCTTGAATTTGTTTTGGATGCTTGTGAATTAACATATATAAGGCAAGATAACAACATTATTATTGCTTCAAAAGATGCAGCAAAAGATTTAAGCTATGCAAGGCAAAATTTTACAACCATTCCGGTTAAATACGTAAATGCTCAATCGGTTGCGGATTTTGTGAATAAAAGTATGTTCAACGGCAAATACCAAGGCATTTCTTCGGTTCCTGTTGTTGCGGTAAACGCAAATAAAAACGAACTTATGGTTTTTGGCACGGAAGAAGATGAACTTCTTATTAAAAAAATTCTTACTAAGCTTGATGTTAAGCCTATGATGAATGTATTCCCCGTTAACCACATTTCACCGCAAGAAATGGCCGCTACAATATGCGATACAATTTTATCGGATAAATCTGAAGGCGGCGCAAACCAAGGCGTTTCAATAAGCACGCCATCAAGAGGTTCAGGCGGAGATGAAATTGAACTTGGTGGCGGCTATACGGTGTGCGTTGTCGGTGAAAACAACGGTTCAATTGAAGAAAGCGAAGAAACCGAAGATTTGGTTAACTACACATCAAACCCATTGACGGTTGCATATTTCCCTGCATTGGGCACGGTTGCAACATATGGCGGTTCAAGAGAACAAGTTAAAATGATTGAAAGCTTTATTAAGCTTCACGATAAAAAACAGCCAATGGCATATATTGAACTTTCTTTAATTCAATTATCCGAAAACGGTTCAAAAGCCTTCAGCTCTGATTGGATGGTTTGGACTCCGCTTGGCGGTTTTAACTTCAATGCCACAAGCGGTTTTTCAACAAACCAATGGGCGCCAACCTTCTTTAAAGGCAGTTCATATAACGTTGTAGACGATCAGGGCGAAGTTGAATATTCAGTATATAAACACAAAGGCTGGGGCCCGATTGTTATGAGTTTGAACTATTTGATTAATAACGGCAAAGGCAGAGTTCTTGCAAGCCCAAAAGTTATGGTTACAAACGGTAAAAAATCTACAATTGACCTTACAACAGATTATGTAAAATCAGTTAAAAGAGAATTCAGCACAGAAACTCAATCACTGCAAGCTATTACAAACGTTACCTACGAAATTGGTTCTGATATGGGTATTCAAGTTGAAATAACACCGTTTATTTCACCTGAAGGGTATGTGGTTATGAACCTTAAACCTAATTATTCCACACGTGCAGGCGGTACGGATGATTATACTTTGTTATCAAGAAGAAGCTTGGAACTTGAAAACGTCAGAGTTAAAGACGGTGAAACTTTGGTTCTTGCAGGCTTAATTCAAGAAAACGAAACAAACGAAGTTACAAAAATGCCTATATTGGGTGATCTTCCTGTCATAGGAACATTTTTCAGAAGCACATCCAATATTATGACAAAAGAAGAACTTGTAATATTAATTACTCCTCACATTGTATATTCTCAGGATCAAATAGAAAACTTAAAGAAAAACGGCACTCCGCATCTTTAATTTCTTAATTACATCCTTGAATTAAACAAGAAAAATGAACAATGAATACTTATCCAAACTGTTAAACAGAATAAATACCGATCTAGTTAAGCAATTTGAAAAAGCAAAACTAATGGAATTGCGTTTTATACCAATAGCAATTCAAAACGGCACATTATATTCGGTAGTTTCACAGGATGGGGACAAACAGGCTGTAGCCTCATATATTAAACAAAAAATACAGACAGGCGGTGTTGAATTTATTTCGGTATCGCCCGCTAATTTTAATTTGCTTTTATCAGACATTGTAAAAAAAGTTTACCCCGCACAAGCAATTAACCAAAACCAAGAAAGAGATAATGCACCTGCTAAACCGGGGGATATTAATCAGGTAAAATCTCCCCAAACAAAAAAAATCGGGCAAATTTTGGTTGAAGAAAAACTTTTAACGGAAGAACAAGTTCAACAAGCGCTTATCGAATCGAAAAATTTTGGCCTGCCCTTAGGCTCTACTTTGGTAAAATTGGGGTATATTACAATTAAACAGTTAAAAGATGCGCTTGCTGCTCAGATGCAAATTAATATGGCGCAAGAAGACCAATTGGCATCTTTACCTGATGCAATTACTTGTTTATCGGATGATTTTGTTTTGGAACATAAAGTAATTCCTTTATCTTACAATTCAAAAACATTAACGGTTGGTATGGTAAACCCCAAAGATACGGATACCATTAACCAAATAATTGGTATGACAGGCCTAAAACCGGCAATTTTAATGGTAACAAGCCTTGAATATGAAAGATATGTAGAACAATATTATAAAAAAGCAAAAAAACCCGAAGAAAAAAAACAAACCTTTAAAAAAGAAAAAACAGAACTTGAAGTTTTAACCGAGCAATTGGCTGCTTCAAGTGATTCTGGCCCCGGAGAGCAAACTCTATGGCAAAAGGTTCAATCAGATATTGATGAAATAAGTTCTGATGCCGCAAAATATGCAAATATGATTGTAACCCAAGCAATAGATTCAAGAGCATCAGACATTCATATTGAACCAAGGTTAGATGGGTATGTTACAAGATACCGTATAGATGGCACTTTGGTGGAAGTTGTCAGAATTCCTGCATATTTAGAATCTTCAATTGTTTCAAGGTTTAAAGTTCTTGCAAAAATGAACATTGCAGAACACAGGCGCCCGCAGGACGGCAACTTTACAATTAAATATAACCAACAATCTTATGACTTTCGTATCAATACTTTGCCTGTTAACGGCAAAGAAAAGATAGTTATAAGAATTTTGGCGCCTTCTATGAGAGCTGAGGCCAGCTATACAAAAGAAATTAAAATTGTAGGTGCATTTCCGGATGACGTTGAAAAAATTAAATATTTGACATCTGCACCAAACGGCATCGTGTTGACTTCAGGCCCAACAGGTTCAGGTAAAACAACAACGCTTTATGCGCTTTTAAAAACCATGAATTCGCCCGATTGCAACATTACAACAATTGAAGACCCTGTTGAAATCAGGCTGGATGGGGTTAACCAGTCTGCTGTTAACCCAAAAGCAGGCATCACCTTTGCAACTTGTATGAGAGCTATATTAAGGCAAGACCCTGATGTTATATTGGTTGGTGAAATAAGGGACTATGAAACGCTTGAAGTTGCAATTTCAGCTTCTTTAACAGGCCACTTTGTGTTATCTACAATTCACACCAATTCGGCTGCTGCAACGGTTACAAGGCTTATTGAAATGGGCGCTAAAGATTACCTTATATCATCAACCCTAAATGGTGTTTTAGCTCAAAGGCTTGTTAAAAAACTATGCCCCGATTGCAAACGCCCATATAAACCAACGGAAGAAGATGCAAGAAAAATTTTAACTGACCCGGAGAGAATTAAACAATTAATGGAAACCACTCTTTATCGTGCCGAAGGCTGCCCAAATTGCGGCGGAACAGGCTATAAAGGGCGTTTAGCGTTATTAGAAATTTTGGTTGTTACAAAAGAAATTAAAAAATTAATTGCAGCCCATGCTCATGATATTGAAATTGAAGAGCATGCTGTTAAAAACGGTATGAGAACATTAAATGAATCCTGCATAAGACATATTATTGAAGGAAGTACTACAATAGATGAATTTGTAAGGGTTCTTGGATTGGTAGGTGAATAGTGCCCAGTTTTAATTATATTGCCATGAATAAAAACAAAAACACCGTAAAAGGAAGGGTGGATGCTCTTGATTTGCAGTCTGCAAGGGCTGAGATTAGAAAAAAAGGCTTAACACCTGTTAAAATTACGGAAGACACCAATTTTGCGGCAAGAGAAAAAAGGGCAGCTGCCAAAAGAAATGTTTTGCCTGAGCTGCCTTTGAAAGATAAAATTGATTTTACTCAAACTCTTCAAATTTTGACGGCAACAGGTATTCCGATTATTGAAACACTTGCTTTTATGGAAGAAAACGCTGAAACCAAAAATGTAAAAAAAGTTTGTTCGGTTATTAAAAGCAACATTGTAAGCGGTTCAACCTTAGCTGAAACTTTAGAGAAAAACAGAAAAGCGTTCGGCAGGGTTTATGCAGGTTTAACAAGAGCAGGGGAAGATTCCGGGGAACTTGATATCACCTTAGGCCGTATGCTTGAACTTTTAAAAAAACAGGCTGCAATTAAAGGCAAAGTTATCGGTGCTTTGATTTATCCTGTTTTCGTTATTTTATTAGCCCTTGTGGTTGTTACAATTATGTTGGCGTTTGTATTCCCTGCGTTTGAATCTATGTTTGATTCTTTGGGCGGCAAATTGCCTTTTGTTACAAGAATTTGTATTGATGCAGGCCATTTTATTCAAGAATATTGGTATGTTTTATTAGCTGCAGTTGTTGTGGTTTTGGGCTTAATTGTATTTATATTTAAAAACGAATTTACAAGAAGAATTTTAGATAGAATTGTATTAAAAGTGCCTCTTTTATCAAGTTTGATGAGGTTTGCGAATTATTCAAACTTTTTGGCCGTTTTACAAGTTGCATATGACGCCGGTATTCCTGTTGTAAACTGCTTGTATTTGGCAAATTTAACCCTTGAAAACGCCGTTTTAAGAGATGCAATCTCAGCTGCCGCAATCAGGGTGCAACAAGGTACAAACCTATCTTCTGCTCTTAAATCAACAGGGCAAATTCCAAATATGATGTTATTTATGATTGCAACAGGTGAACAATCAGGTCGTTTAGGCGAAATGCTTTATAATTGCACCGTTTATATTGATAAAAAACTTGATGATATTATCGATACCTTCACAAAATTGGTTGAACCTTTCATGTTGATTGTAATCGGCGGTATCGTATTATTCTTGGCTTTAGCTTTGTATATGCCGTTATTTGGCGCATACAACCAAATTTAAGGAAAAAACAAATGGATATTGTTAAATATGAAACAAAGGGCGTTTGTTCAAGCCTAATTGAAGTGAAAATTGAAAATAACATAATAAAAGATTTGCATTTTGTTGGCGGCTGCAATGGCAACCTTCAAGGTATTTCAACATTGTGCAAAGGAATGGATGTTAATGACGTTATTAAAAAATTAAAGGGTATAAGGTGTGGCAACAAACAAACAAGTTGCCCCGATCAACTTGCAAATTGTTTGTATGAATACCTTAAAGAATGTGCCAAAAAGGTTGTTCATTAGTTTTTTTAAAAAAGGTATTGCGAAGAGGAATTTTTTTGTGTATAATCTTAATAAGAATAATTCTTATTAAGGGAAATAAATGCAAAATACAGAATTAAACAAAAAGCTGGAAGAATTGAAACTTCGCTGCAAAAAGGCAAATTTGAGAGTGACAAAACAAAGGCTTGAAATTTATAAGGCTATATTTGAATCAAAAGCGCACCCTGACGCAGAAACGCTTTATAACGCAATTAAAAACAAGGTGCCAAATGTTGCCCTTGATACTGTTTATAGAACTTTAACATCTTTAGAAAACCTTAATATGGTGTTTAGAGTAGATAGCCTTCTTCCAAAAGCAAGGTTTGATGCGGATTATACGCCGCATTCGCATTTTTTGTGCACAAAATGCAATGAAATTTATGACATCTTTTTAATTACTGCTCAAGATGTTAAAAATGAAGTTCAAAAAAAAGGTTTGGGCGAAGTTGTTGATGTAAATATTCAAGTAAGGGGCATTTGCCCAAAGTGTTCAGGTAAAAATTAAGGAGAAAATGTTATGGAATTAAAAGGTTCAAAAACCGAAAAAAACTTAATGGAAGCTTTTAGTGGTGAATCACAGGCAAGAAACAAATATACATATTATGCTTCAAAAGCCAAAAAGGATGGCTTCGTTCAAATTGCAAAATTCTTTGAAGACACTGCAAACAATGAAAAAGAACACGCTAAAATTTGGTTTAAACTGCTTGCAGGGGGCGAAATTAAAGATACAAAAGAAAACCTCTTAGATGCTGCAAACGGTGAAAACTATGAATGGACGGATATGTATGCAAAATTTGCAAAAGAAGCCAAAGAAGAAGGCTTTGATGAAATTGCAAGATTATTTGAAAAAGTAGGGGAAATTGAAAAAAGCCATGAAGAAAGATATAGGAAACTTTTAGAAAACATTGAACAAAATAAAGTTTTTGAAAAAGATGAAGAAGTTGTTTGGGAATGTGCTAATTGCGGCTTCACCCATAAAGGTAAAAAAGCGGTTGGCTTGTGCCCTGTTTGTAAACACCCCGGAGCTTACTTTTTTGTTAAAGAACAAAATTATTAATAATTTCTCTTTCAAAAATAAAGACCAAAAAGCCCTTTGAATTTCAAAGGGCTTTTAAATTTTTTGGGTTTAAGCATTTGGAAAGTAGTCGCAAATAAGTTTTTCCTCTTTTTTGAATTTGAAAGCATTCAGCAATTTTGAAATTTTTGGCTTTTTAAAAAGCATTTTTTTGTATTCATCTACAAGAATTGCTTTTTTTACAAGAAGCCTGTTGTAGCTTTCTGCAACCCCTGCATTTTTATAAATTAAGGGTTCCAAATTTTTCAGTTGCTTTTTGCAATTTTCAATTTCATTTTCGATACTTTTCAAATTGTGTTTAGTCATAACCATCTAATCTCTTCTTATGTGGGGAAATTCCTTTTTAACAAGTAAAGTATACTTTAATATTTGATTTAAAAATTCCCCCAAAAAATGGATTAGGGGGGTTAAATATGGTAAAATAAGCTAAAAAGATTATTTAAGGGGTTTAATCTTGAAAAGAAACAAAAAACCTGTAATTGCTTATTTATTCAGCCATTGGGACGCCGAATGGTACAAAACGGTTAGTTCATTTAATGTAAGGTTAAATGAAATTTTTGATAATGTGCTTTTGGAATTAAAAAAAGAAAATGCACCTTCATTTTATTTTGACGGGCAAATTTATGCTCTTTTAAATTATCTTAAATTTAACCCAAATAAAAAGAATTTAATTAAAAAATTAATAAAAGAAAAAAAGCTTTTTATAGGGCCGTTTTTTGTTTCTGCGGATAGTTTTTTGGTGTCAGGAGCTTCTATTTTAAAAAACCTTGAATTGGGGCTTAAAATTTCAAAAGAATTTAATGAAAATGAATTTATCGGCTATCTGTCAGATACCTTTGGGCATTCAAATTCAATTTTCAAAATTTTGAATTATTTTAATATTAAAAATGCAATAATTTGGCGTGGTGCACCCGATATTGAAGCAGATTTTAGTGCAAACAATATAAATATAACAAGGCTTGTTCGAGGCTATTACCAAGACATTTTGCATTCTGATTTGAATATAACAAAAAAAGCCGAAATTTTAGAAAAAGAGCTTGATAAAATAAATGAAAAATCGGGAAATATTCTTCTTTTGCCTTTGGGGGCAGACCATATGAATATTTTAGAAAATGCCAATGAAAAAATAGAAGAAATAAATAAGCTTTTAAAAAAATATGAAATTATTTTATCAAACCCTTTTGAATATTTTAAAAGGGCTGAATTTAAAAAGAATTTAGGCGAAAATGTTGAATTTTTGGATAATTCAAATACATATATTTTGCCCGGGGTTTATTCAACAAGAAGTGATGAAAAAATTCAAAATGCAATTTTAGAATATGAACTTTTTTATAAGGCAGATATTTTTAACTTTTTTATGGGTGGAAAATATGATAGAGAGCTTAATTATGCCACAGTTGAATTAATTAAAAACCACGCCCATGATTCAATTTACGGTTGTTCAGTTGATGAAGTTCATAAAATGGTGAAATGCCGCCAAATAAAGGTAGCTGAAACCATTAATACCGTTATTAAAAATTTAATTAGAGATTTTAAAAAAGAAAATTTGATAAAAGAAAATGAAAATAAAATCGGTGTTTTTAATTTTTCAAATTTTGAATATGGGGGTGTAGCTAAATTAATTTCAGATAAAAAAATTAAAAATGCTCAAAAAATTCGAGAATTTAATTTTGTTTCAGATGATATTTTCTACAATATTAATCAAAACCCGATAACAGAAGACTTTCACAAGTTTTTTGAATATATTGTTGAAATTGAACCAACTAAGCCATTTTCATTTAAAAATTTTGAAATAAAAAAACCAACCAAATTGCAAATTGTTGGGAACGATTTTATTGAAAATGAATTTTTTAAACTTTTTATTTTAGATAATAAAATTTATGTGATTGATAAAAAAACAGGTGAAATTTACCCTGATTTTATTCAGCTTCATTCAACTGTTGATAATGGCGACAGCTATAATTATGCACCAGCCGGTTACCCAAAAATTTTGAAATTGAAAAATTCAAAAGCAAAAGTAAACGGCAAAATAAAATCTACCTTGCAATTAACTTTTGAAGAAAACATTAAATTAAATTGTTCTCTATCAAATAACTCAAAGCTTTTTGAACTTGATTTTGAATTTATAAATAAAAAGAAAAACAGAAAACTTCAAATTGTTTTTAACACAAATAAACCGCTTGAAAAAACCTATGCGGGTGATGCTGTCGGCGGAATAAACAGGCTTCACAACCCAAATTATCTTCTTTTTGAAAATATTCCCGTTCAAGATAGGTCTGAATTAAAAACAAATTCATTCCCAATGCAAAAATTTGTTCAGGGGAACAACCTTTCAATTTTTACAAAAGGGTTATATGAATATGAAATATATAGAAATTCGCTTAAAATTGCGCTTTTAAGAAGTGTTGGCATTATTTCAAACCCTAAAAACCCTGCAAGAAAAATTCCCGCAGGCCCCCCTATTGAATTATTTGACGCTCAAGGGCTTTATGAACATAAAATAAGCCTTGCTTTTGCGTTTGGCATTGAAAAAAAAGATTTGGAAAAAAGTTCAAAACTTCTTTTTGAACCAATTTTGGCAATTTCAGGGGAATTTAAAAATAAAAATAAAACCTTTATTAAAAAAGTTGATGATGGCGCTTTTCTTGGAATTTCAGATATGAACGGAAAGAAAAAACCCGTTTTTATAAAATAAAAAAGGCTTCTATTTTTGAAGCCTTTTTATATAGTATTTAAAAATTTATCTAAATTAAACCATCAATATTTGTAATGGTTTTTGTTCCTTGTTCTCTAATAACGCCTGATAAGTCTTCATATAATGATTTTGCAAATGAAGTTGTAAATTCGGCACCTTTTTTGGTTGCGCTTGCAATAACTTTTACGCCTTCTTTTGCGCCGTCTTTTGCAGCGTCAAAAGTTTCGGCTGCATTTTTTTTGAAGCTTATCATAAAATCATTTGTTTTTTTTGCTTTTTTGCTGCAAGCTTTTTTGATTTCACCTGTTGTTTTTTGGAAAGTATCTTTGTTTTCTTTTTTTGTAACTTTCGTAAGCCCTGTAAAATGGGGCACTTCAACAGGTTTTAAGCTGCTATTTGAATTTATATTTACGTTTTGGTTAATGGGTTGAATCATTTTAATTTATCCTGCAATCATAGTTGCTGTATCTGCAAGTTTGCTTGCTGTATTTAACAAGTTTTCAAACTTTTGAACTTTTGCTTCATGGGCAAGAGCCCCGTTATCTTTTTCTGTCACATCGCCTGCAATGTCATTAACACCGCTGCCAAGTGCAACTGTTGCTGTTCCTGCAATTGCCGTATCTGCTAAATCAGAACCGTTTCCGATACCGATTTTACCTAATGTTTCCTTAACTTTTGCTGCGTGTTTGCCACAGTGTTTGTCAATGAATTTTGCAAGGCCTGTGCCTTCTTCAAATTGTTTTGGCCTTAAAATAGCTTCTTCAACTGTTTTTCTAATTGTTTTTGAACCTGATTCCGCTGCTTCTTTAGCAGATTCGGTTGCTTGTTTTAAATTGTTTGCTTTTACTTGGCCAAATGTGCCTTTAATTGTATCAACTGTTTTTTTGAATATACCTGCTTTTTCGCCTTCTGTTGCAGCAGATTTAAATTTATTAATATTATCTTTAAGGGCTTCTGTTAAGCCGTTTGTTGCTTTTCTTGATTTTGCGAGAAGTAAAGCACCGCCTGCAACAAGAACGCCTAATTTAACAACGTTATCTGAAACAAAATCTGCAACCAATGATGGTGTTGCTTCAGCGTCTTCGCCGTATGCTTTTTTAAATTCATCTTTAACGGGCTGGGTTAATTTGTCCATTAATTTTGGTTTATCATTAATTTTTTCGGCATCTTTTCTATCGGTTTTTTTGGCTTCTTTTGAACCTTGAAAAGTTATATTTGATGCATTTATTGCGCCTAAATCAGACATATTTGCCTTCCCTTTTTAATTTAATTTAATACACACACCATGATAAAGACCTGAAAATAGCTAAAATTGCCAAATAATATATACATTATTAAGAAATTTTAACATTATTTTCTCGCTTACAACACGACTATGAATTATACACCAAACAAAAATAAATTAAAAGTATTTAACATCTTTCATTTCATCGGGCATAAATTGTTGAATATAATCGGGGTTGTTGTGCGTGTAAACATACCCTTCCCCAAAACCGTATTTTTTTGCATCTTTATAATGCGCATCTCTTAGGTGCATTGGGGGCGGGTAATCTTTTCCTTGTCTTATATCGGCCATAGCATTATCTATTGCAACGACATTTAAGTTTCTTTTCTTTGCCCTTGCTACATATTCTGTTGCTTGAGATAAGGCAATTCTGCATTCGGGCATTCCGATATTATTTACAACATTTAAGGCGGCATTTGCAATTAAAAGCGCTCTGTAATCGCCGTTTCCGACATCTTCCGATGCCGTTACAACAAGCCTTCTTGCAATAATTCTTGGGTCTTCGCCTTTAGTTAGCATTTTTGCCAAATAATAAATTGCAGCATTAGGGTCAGACCCTCTTAAAGATTTTTGATAAGCTGAAAGGCAATCATAATGTTCAGATTCATCATATTTAACTAAAGATTGCTGCAAAAGTTTTTCAATTAATTCTGAATTTAAAATGTTTTTGGCTGCAAAATAAGAATTTTCAACCGTGTTTAGTGCAAATCTCGCATCGCCGTTTGATAATTTTACAATTGTTTGAATTGCATCATCTTCAATTTTTAAATCTTTTTTATAGTTTTCAGATAAATAATTAAACCCTTTTTGAACAATTTTTTCCATTGAATTTTTATCAATGGGATTTAGCATAATCACTTGAACTCTGCTCAATAGTGCAGGTATAACTTGAAAAGAAGGGTTTTCTGTGGTTGAACCCATAAGGTGAAGTGTGCCATTTTCAATATGGGGTAAAAGTGCATCTTGCTGGGTTTTAGAGTATCTGTGGATTTCATCTATAAAAAGAATTGTTTTAACACCGTTTCTTAGGTTTTCTTTTGCGTTTTGAACGGCGTCTTTAACATCTTTAACGCCTGATGTTACAGCAGATAATTCCATAAAATTTGCATTATGATGATTTGCAATTAACCTTGCAAGCGTTGTTTTGCCACACCCTGGGGGGCCCCATAAAATAAAAGAAAAAATTCTATTTGATTTTAAAAGGTTATATATTGGTGAATTTTCAGATATAACATTTGTTTGCCCCAAATATTCATCTAAATTTTTAGGGCGCAAAATGTTTGCTAAGGGCATTTGTTTATTATTTTCTTCTATTGAATCAAATAAATTCATAGTATAATTTTACCATGGTAAAAAAATCTGTTTTTGTAATAGGCTTTTTAATTTTAATTTTGGGGTTGTTTTTCATTTTTCAAAATAAGAAAAATGAAGAAAAAACATTTTCTTTTTGGACAATTCAATTGAAAACGCCAGCGGGCGATATTATTAACAAAAACATTGAAAAATTTAAAAAGCTTCACCCTGATATAAAAGTTGTTTGGGTGGATATTCCAATTGCAGAAGCGCAAAAAAGAACAATAGCTTCAATTTTAGGGGGCAACCCGCCCGATTTAATTAACCTAAACCCTGAATTTTCCCTTTCTTTAGCACAAAAAAACACTCTTGAATTTTTCAATGAAGCTGATGCTAAAAATTTTAATGAAGGTTTAGTTAATAAATTAAAATATGACGGTAAAATTTATGCGCTTCCTTTTTATGCAACAAGTGCAGTTACCATTTTAAATAAAGAAAAATTTAAAAATTGCAAAATAAATTTAAAAACTTATGATGACATTTTAAAATTATCCTCTTGCAAAAACCCGCCCGTTTTTGGGGCAAGCTTAAATGAAGGGGACAGTTTTTCTAAAATTTTAAATAAATATGATGTTAATTCAAAAACATTAAATGAAAAAAACCTAAAAAACGTTTATTTTAAATTTTACGATATGAACAAAAACGGGCTTTTATTAAAAGATACCTTAACTATCACCCACAGAGAAAACATTGAAAAATATATGTCAGGGTCTGCCTCTTTTATAGTTGCAGGCAGCAATTTTATTTCAATGATAAAAGAAAATGCGCCCACCATTTATAATAATTCAATTCTTTTGCCGCAATTAACAGGTAGCAACGGTGAATATGACATATCAATTATGAATTTTATAATTCCAAAAAAAGCAAAAAATAAAGAATATGCAAAAGAATTTATAAATTTAATGACTGATTACAAAAGCCAAATGGCATTAGCCAAAAAAACAAATGTTCTTCCTGCAAATAAAATTGCTTTAAATGATGACTATTTTAAAAATTGCGATAGTGAACTTATGGAAAATGCAAGGTGTATTGCAGCAAAACAATTGAATAACCCGATAAAAAATGATTTTGGCTATAAAAATAAAAAAGAAATAAATGATACAATTAATAATTACCTTGAAATTCTTTTGTTGAAAGGAAAAGGGGAATTTAGGGCGGATGAATTACATAAAAAATTAACAGAATTTATTCAAAATTAGCCCCCTTGAAAAATAAAATATTTTAGAATAAAATTTTTATACTCACACATATCCTCTGTATGCAGATAAAATAATTTATCTAAAACAGAAAAAAGGAGAAAAACAAAATGGCAAATATTAAATCTGCTATAAAAAGAGTTCTTGTAGCAAAAAGAAACGAAGAAAGAAACGTTGCTTTCAAATCTTCAATTAAAACTGCAGTTAAAAAAGCTTTAGCATTAGCTACAAGCGAAGACAAAGAAGCATTGAACAAAGCTTTATCAAAAGTTTACCAATTGTGCGATAAAGCAGTTTCAAAAGGCATTCTTCACAAAAACACAGCTGCAAGAAAAAAATCAAGATTAACTCTTGCAATTAATAAATTACAAGCAAAATAGTTAATCATTTGCTATTTTTAAAAAGCCGGCGCCTCATTAACGCCGGTTTTTTGCTATTTAACAACTTTTTTTAAACCCGTTGGTTTATCAACGTCTAAATTAAGGCTTGTTGCAATTTTTAAGGCTAAAAGCTGAATTATAACAGTTATTGCACAAATTTTTGAAATTTCATATTTGTAGCTATTGAATATAATTGCATTTTTAGATTTTATTTTTTTATCCGTTATTGAAAAAATTTGGGGGTGAAAATCTTTTTTAATTTTATCAAGCGTATTTTTTTCAAAATCAGATAAATCTGATGTAAAAATTTCAATTAAGGTTTTACTTTTGTTTAAAACTGCCGTATGCCCATGGAGAAATTCGCCCGTGGGGTAGGCTGTAGTATCTATATAAGATGTTTCTTTTATTTTAAGCGAAGCTTCTTTTGCAAGAATATAGCCAAAATTGTAGCCTATAATTGAAATTTTTTTCTTTTTGGAAAGTTTTTTTGCAATAGAATCTATTAAAAAAGAATTTTTTATAGTTTCATTAATTGCTTTAATTGCTTCGTTTAATTCATATGAGGGGGCAGGTTTATTTGCAAAATAAAGGGCTAAAAGCCACAAAACAACAACACAAGCTAAGAAAGATTTTGTTGCTGCAATTGAATTTTCAATATCTGCCATAACATCTATTTTATAATCAGATGAATTATAAATTGTGGAATTAGAATTATTAACAACGGCTAAAGTTTTGCCCCCTTCTTTTTTTACAATATCAAGGGCGCATTTTGTATCATGGGTTTCACCTGATTGGCTTACAAAAACGTATAAAGTTTCTTTATTAATTGTTTTTGTTGTATTTGAAATAAATTCTGAAGCGTATTCAAAAGTTATAATTTTATCTGAATAAAATTCAAAAAATTTATGCCCCAATCTTATTGCATTATAAGAAGAACCCGAGGCTATAAATTTTATTGAAGTAAAATTTGTTGGAATTTCTTTAAAATTTATTGAACCATCCAAAATTAGAGAGTTTTTAATTTTCTCTAAAACGTTTCCTTGTTCAAAAATTTCTTTTTCCATTTTGGTTTTCATATTTTAATTATAACCTCTTTTTATTTGATAAAATAGTCTTATGGTTCAATATTCATACATTCATATACCCTTTTGCAGGCAAAAGTGCAAATATTGCGCATTTGTTTCTTATGTAAATTTAAATTTTATTGATGAGTATATAAAAGCCCTTATTTTTGAAATTAAAAATACATATAAAAATGAACCTCAAAAAACCGTTTATTTTGGGGGCGGCACGCCTTCCATTTTAAGTTACGGCAAAATAGCTGAAATCTTGAATTGTTTCAAATTTGAAAAAAACCCTGAAATAACCGTTGAAATTAACCCTGAAAATGCAAATAGAGAATATTTGAAGGGTTTATTTGATATTGGTGTGAACAGAATAAGTGTTGGTATTCAAACGTTTGATGATGAAATTTTAAAAAATATCGGAAGGCGCCACAGTTCAAAAACGGCAATAAAAGTTATTGAAGAATTAAAAAATGTCGGGTTTAAAAATATCAGCATTGATTTAATGTATGGGCTTCCAAATCAAACAATTAAAAAATGGGAAGATGACCTAAAAATTGCAAAAAGCCTTGATATAGAGCACCTTTCAACTTATGGCTTAAAAATAGAAGATAAAACATATTTTGCAAAGTTTCCGCCGAAAAAATTGCCAAATGAAGATATTCAAGCAAAAATGTATGAAATTTTATCAGATGAGATGAAAAATTTTTACCACTATGAAATTTCAAACTTTGCAAAAAATGAAGATTTTATATCAAAACACAATATAAATTATTGGAATCTAAACCCTTATTATGGTTTTGGGGCTTCTGCTTCAGGGTTTGTTAATAATAAAAGATATAAAAATCAAGATAATTTAAAAAAATATATTTTAAACCCGATTTTAAAAGAAGATGAGATTGAATTAAATAAAAATGATATTTTAGAAGAATTTATTTTTTTAGGGTTCAGAAAATTTGAAGGGGTTAAAACCCTTGATATTAAAGAAAAATTTGGGGTTGATTTTGAGGTTGAATATAAAAATATTTTAGAAAAATATGAAAAAACAGGGCATATTGAAAAAACAAAAGAAGGTTTCAGATTAACAAAATCCGGCATTTTAATTTCAAATTATATTTTGTGCGATTTTATAAAATAAAAAAGGCGGTTTAATTACCGCCTTTTTTGTAGGATATTATTGAATTTGGAGTTTTTTCTTATCTTGTTTTTCAATAACCAATTTTGGAGCATCTATATGCAAAATGCCGTTTTCAAGTTTGGCTGTTGTTTTATCAACGTTAATTTCTTGAGGGAAATAAACAGTTCTTGTAAATTCGCCATATTTGAATTCAGATTTTCTGAAGCCTTTTGTATCTTCTTTTTTAGATTCTTCTTTTTTAGCGTTAATTGTTAAATAGTTTTTATCAATGTCTATATCCAAATCTTCTTTTTTAACTCCGGGGAGTTCTGCTTTTATTGAATATTCATTGTCTTTTTCCATAATTTCTACAGGCATGGCATATTTTTCATCCAAATTTTCATTCAGAATATATTCGGGGAAAAAGCTGTCAAAGTTTCTGTTTAAAATTGAGCTGATTTCATCGTTGACAGATTTAATAAAATTATCAGGTGATTTTTTAACTAAGAATTTCATAATGTACCTCCTTTTTAAATACATTTCCTTCTTACAAGATACATTATCTACCCTTTTTTCATATTCCCCTTGAAAGTTAATCTTAATTTAATTTATTAAAAAATTATTAATATGAAAAAACACCCGAAGAAAATTCTTCGAGTGTTTTTATTTTTTATTTTATTATTGAAGCTCTGTCATTGAAGTTTCGTAAATTTCTCTAACAGCTTCTTTTGTGGCTTCTGTTGGCGCAATTGCAAGAAGGCCGCCCAATGATGGTGTTGTAAATGCAAGGTCTGTTAATTTATCAAGGTCTTCATTTTTAAAGCCCATATCAGCCAATTTTTCAGGCACACCAACCGATTTCAACCATTTTTGTACACCCAATGCTGCTTCTTTTGCTTCTAATGGTTTTCCTTCCAAACCATCAACTATAGGAGCTAAAATGTCTGCTAAAATGTGAGATTTTGCAGGGTAGATATTTTTAACAACGGATGGCAAAAGCATTGAAAGCCCAAGGCCATGGGATAGGTCGTGTTTAACTGCGCTCAATGGGTGTTCAAGAGCGTGGGTGTAGTGCAAAAGCCCGTTATCAAAGCAAATGCCGCCTAAAAGCGAAGCATAGAGAAGATAATATCTTGCTTCAACATCTTCAGGGTTATTTAGAGCAACAGGCAAATATTTTGCAACAAGTTTAATTGTTTCTCTTGCTAATGTTACCGTATATGGTGTTGCAACTTTTGATGTTGCAGCTTCAATAACGTGGTTCACTGCATCAATTGAAACGTATTTTGTTTGGTTAAGTGATAATTTTGTGCACATTTGAGGGTCATCAATTGAAAATGTGGGGTAGATGCAATCGTATGCAATTGCAGGTTTATAATCTTTTTCAATTAATGTTGCAACGGCAAACCTGTTTGCTTCCGTTCCTGTTCCGTGGGTTAAATTAATTGCAACAATGGGGGCAGCTTCAGTTGGTGTAAATTTATATTCATAAAGGTCTGCTGCAGTTTTATCGGGGTATTTCATTAAAATTGCAACAGATTTACAAGTATCAATGGCAGAGCCGCCGCCAATGCCGATAACTGCATCTGCGCCAAATTCAAGAGCAAGTTTTGTTGCTTCATCAATACCGTCTGTTGTTGGGTTTGGGGTGCATTTTGCAAAATTTACATAGCCTACATTATATTTTTTAAGGGCTGCTTCAACGTAATCCCAAGCGCCTGTAATTTTATAAGCGCCTTTACCTGAAACAACAATAACTTTTTTAATTCCTTTTTCCGTTAATTTTTGAACAATTTCATCAATTTTTTTAATTGCGCCAACACCGAAATAAACATTCGATTTGCACAAAATAACATTTGTTTCATTAATGTTAATGTCTTTTTCCCACATAATAAATCTCCTTTTTTAAACTAATTAGGCAATTTTTTATTACATTCTAACATCTTTTTGCCTATTTGAGATTAAAATTTTGATTTTTAATAAAGAAAGATGAAATTTCAAACGCTAAAAAGCGGGGGAATTCCCCCGCTTATAAAATGTAACCTTATGCCCTCTCCGTAGTGAAAATAATTTCTCTCTAATTTAATTTTGATTATGCTTCAGCTTCTTCTTCGTTTTTTGTGAAAAATGAAGGAAGCATTGTAACAAATTCTACAAAACCATCTGATAAATCTCTTACAAAATCTTTTGCAACTTTTTTCAAAGGTTGCTTATCAATGTGGTCAAATGCTAAGTAAATTGGGTCTTTAGCAGTTTTGAACGAGGTTCTGATGTTTAAAACGTCAATATCATCTAATGTAGCTTTTAAGCCTTCGATATTTGTAAAATGAATTGAATCGGTTGCGTTTTGAAATGGGTTTGAACCGCCTACAATCTCAGTTGACATCTTTTCTCCTCGTGTGCTTTATATATCTTACATATATATAAACAATATACGAATGAAAAAATTGACATTTTGTTTTTGTTTTTGTTAACAAACTTTAACATTACCCTAAAAAGTATGATTTTATAAGGGTTTGAAGTTCATTTTGAAAAAACATAATAATTGCAAATGAAATTGCCATAGCAGGGCCAAAAGGCAGCATGCAAAGGGAAACTTCGCCATTTGGGGCAGGTTTTTTCATATCGTCTAAAATAAATTTTGCGCATAAAAAAGTTAAAATAACCATTACAAAAAGGAATGCAACCGAAATTTCAAAAGTTTTTATAAATTCGGTTTTAGACACTATGGCTGCAAACGCTATGAGCAAAACCGCCGAAATAAGGGCAAAAACGGTTTTTTTCTTTCCTTCTTTGTAAGATTTATAAAGAAGATAAGGATATGTAAAAATTGCCATAACAAAAACGCTTAAAATGGTTGATATAAGCATTAATTGCCAGCCAAAAAATGTGCCTATACCTGCTGCAATTAAGCTGTCGCCTTCGCCGAATGCTCTTTGATTTGCCAAAAGATACCCGCTTCTTGCTATTAATTCATATAAAATGAAACCTGAAACGCCGCCTATAATTGAAAACAAAAAGCCATCAAGCCCGAATAAAACAGAATTAAGAATAATTCCCAAAATTATTAAAATATAAGCATGAAAATCAAGAATAACGCTTTCTTTAATGTCGCAAATGCTCATTACCATAAGAATTGAAAAGGCCGTTAAATAAAATAAGGTGCTTATTTCAAACCCGAATTTTATAAAAATCAAAAGAAAAAAAACGCCTGTTATAAATTCTACAATAGGATATTGCGGCGAAATGGAGGTTTTACAATAGTGGCATTTGCCCCTTAAAATTAAATATGAAAGAAGGGGAATATTCATCCACCATTTTAATTTATTATTGCATTTCGGGCATTTAGAAGACGGGAAAACAATGCTCTCACCCGATAAACCCCTTAGGGCAACGACATTTAAAAAGCTTCCTATGCAAAGCCCAACCAAAAATATCCAAATTAAAAAAGGCAAAAGAATTGAAAAATCATTCATAAGAATTTATGCCCCTTTTTGTAATATATTCTAAAAGGTGCGATAAGGCTTTTTTCATTTTTCTTGAAACCTGCATGCGGCTCATATTGAGCTTATCTGCGATTTCCCTTTGGTTTAAGCCGTCATAAAAACATAAAGTTACAATGTTTTTATCATCAGGCGCAAGAGAATTGACCGCTTCTTCCAAAATAAGCTTATTTTCAAAAATTTCTTGCCCTACATTTTGGCTTTCATCTGCAATTTTATCAACAATTGTGCCTGTTTGGCTTCCGTCTTGCTCAAATGTTAATTGGTCTATTGAAATTGTGGATGTTCTTCTGTCTAAGTCATTAACTTCTTCAATTTTTTTCTGCGGCATTTGAAGCGCTTTTGCCAATTGTTCATCAGTTGGGGTTGAGCCTAATTTTTGAGTTAATTCCATTGTAATTTTATGCACCCTGTATGATAATTCTTTAATTTCTCTGGGTGCTCTTATCATTGATGTTTTATCTCTTAAATAATGCCTGATTTCGCCTGTTATTAAATAGGTTGCATAAGTTTTAAAGCTTGTGCTTTTGCCTGTTAAATAAAAATCGACAGCCTTTAAAAGCCCGATTGCGCCAACTTGGATTATATCTTCCACGGGGTCATTCGACCTTCTTGCAAAAGACCTTGCAACCTTTGAAACAAGGGGCATATAGGCCATTGTAATAAGCCCCCTTATTTTCTTTTTTATTTTTTCATCATCTGCTTTTTTATATTCTTCAAGCCAAATGTTTATTTCCGTATTTTCTGCGTTTAATTCTTCTTTTGCCATAGTTTATAAAGTGTTAAAAATTCTATCTCCTGCATCGCCCAAACCGGGGACAATATAGCCTTTTTCATTTAAGGTTTCATCTAATTGTGCTGTTACAATTCTTATTTTACCATAAGCTTTTGAAAGCCTTTCAACTCCTTCGGGTGCTGAAATTAAACTCATAAAAACAATGTTTTCTTCTTTAATTCCTTGTTTTACAAAGTTATGAACCGCATCATAGCCTGAATTTCCCGTTGCAAGCATCGGGTCTAATATGAAAACGTATGTGTTTTCGGGGTTTTTAAATTTGCCCTTCATTTTGTTGTAATACCAAATAGGTTCTAAAGTTTTTTCGTTTCTATACATTCCCAAATGGTGAATATGAGCAAATGGCAGCAATTCTTGCGCAATATCCGAAAAAACCAAGCCCGCTCTTAAAATTGGGGCAACAATGATATCTATATTTTTTGAAATTATTTTGCTTGTTGTTTTTTTAATCGGGGTTTCAACCTTAATATCTTCTGTGGGAAGAAATTTTGTGGATTCATAAAAAAGAGCGTAAGTTATTCTTTTTAAGGCCAAATTAAAAACTTCCGTTGTGGTTGTCTTATCTCTCATAACGGTTAAATTGTGCTTAATTAAAGGGTGGCTGAGAATTGTTAAGTTGGCATTTTTTGTTTCTTTAAGGGCTGTTTCCATATAAATCTCTCTTTTTTAACTTCCTTATTCAAATTTTACTACAATAAAAGGCTTTCATCAATAAAATCTTGTTAATTGATTTTGCCCCGTTTTTATGTTATTAGTTTTAAAAAAAGGAAAAATTTATGGTTCAGTTTATATATGTAATTCAAATTTTATCAGCCTTATTTTTAATTTTGCTTGTTCTTTTGCATTCTCCAAAGGGCGATGGAATGGGCGGCATGATGGGTTCTGCAAGCCAATTGTTTGCTTCTCAAAAAACGGCAGAGAAGGGCTTAAACAAAGTTACATATATTACAGGCGCTGTTTTTATTATAACAACCATTGTTTTGGGTTTGGGGCTTATAAAATAAAATTTTTATAAAGGATGATGATTTAAAAAAGCTTATCTGAAAGCAGCTTATTTTTGGCGGTTTTATAAAGGGGCAATAAAAGCGGAATTATGAAGGGTATTTTTAAAAAAAGTTTAATTTTACTTGGTTTGTTTTTATTTGGTTTTTCAATGGCAGCAAATGCGCAAGCGCCAAATGTTCCATACGCCGCCCTAAAAGAAGAAATTTCATCCAAACACCAGCTTTTATCTTTTACAACAAGAAGAATAAGCGCCAAATATCCATCCGAAGTTGTAAACAAAGCAGGTGAAAACTTCCCAGGCCACAGAGGCCCGGGGCAATTGGTTGTTTATTTTTCAGGCTTCGGGGAAACAACGGGAACAAACGAATACGGCACGGAAGCCGTTATTCAAGATAATGTTGTTGTTAAATTAACGGGTGCCGATTCAATTATTCCAAAAAACGGCTTTGTTGTTTCAGGCCACGGCTCAAGCAAAACTTGGATTAAACAGAACCTTAAAATAGGCACAAAAGTTTTAATAGACGGCAACACAATTATAGCCTATATTACCCCTGATAGCTTTGTTTATCAGGCAAAATCAAAAATAGAAGAAGCTGAACAATTTTTATCAAATGCAAAAAAATCCGATGCCAAAACAAGCGAAGATAAAAAGGCGGCATATTACCTTAAAAAAGCAAAAAGCGAATATAAAAAGGCCGAACGTTCAAGAGAAAGGCTTAAAAAACCATATGCGGAATCTTCCATAAGATTTTCAAATTTGGCAATTAAATATGCTCTTCCATACATTGAAAGCGAATTTAAGGGTGTTTGGTTAAGGCCGACAGAAAGAAACAGATATGAAATTCAAAGAACTTTGGATAAAATTCAAGAAACAGGCATAAAAGAAGTTTTTTTGGAAACTTATTTCCACGGTTATACAATTTACCCCTCAAAGGTTATGAAAAAATATGGGCTTACAATTCAAAACCCAAAATTTTTAATGTATGACCCTTTGGCAGTTTATGTTGAAGAAGCACACAAAAGGGGGCTTAAAATTCACTGCTGGTTTGAATCTTTTTATATAGGAAACGTTAACCCGAGTTATGATGATAAAAGTATTCTTTCAAAATATCCTTCTTGGGGGAATAAAAACCTTGCAAATTATGATGCGGCGGGTTATGTAAAGCACAAAGCGGAACATAACGGCTTTTTCTTAGACCCTGCAAACCCAGAAGTTACTGCATTTTTAGTGGAATTATTAAATGAAATTCCAAGGCTCTATAAAGTTGATGGCATAAACCTTGATTATACAAGATACCCAACAAGCCAAAGGTCTGATGTTAAAAATTATCAGCAGTCGCATTGGGGCTATACCGATGCTGCAAGAAAAGAATTTATGGAATTATATGAAGTTGACCCTGTTGAAATTGAAGCAGACAGTGTTTTGTGGAAGAAATGGAGCGAATACAGGCGGGATAAAATTTACAACTATGTAAAACAAGCAAGAGAAACGCTTTTAGCTACAACATACGGCAGAAAGTTTTTATTTTCGGCGGTAATTTTCCCTGATTATAATGTTTGTTTGGAAACAAAACAGCAAGATTGGGCAAAATGGTCAAGAGAAAATTTAGTTGATGCAATGACGCCTTTAATTTTAACGTCGGATAATGAACTTTTTTCTAAAATTTTAAAGGAAGTTAAAACAAGAACTTCTAATAAAACACAAATTTTAACAGGGCTTTTTGTAGGGTTTATGGATGCGGAACCCGAAGAGCTTTTAAAACAGATAAGCGTTGCAAGGGGCTTGAAATCAGAAGGAATTATTCTTTTTGATTGGGCACACTTGCCTGTAAAATATCAAGAAGCCTTAAAATACAGAGTGTTTCTCCCCAAGAAATAGATGCTTGCAAAGTAATATTGAAATGCGGCGCAAAGAATATGCGTTAAGTTTGTATAATAAATAATTGTGTTGGGGCAAAAACCCCAACCTGTAAGTTTAAAATTAAAAAAAGCCTTTCTTAAAAAAAAGAAAGGCGAAAATGAAAAGATAGCGAAAATTCCAGGGTCGCCCGAAAAAAGTTGACTAAATGTCAAGTTTTTTTGGGGCAGGCAAAGTCAAAAACGAAGTTTTTGCGTGCCGTTTAGCAAAATAAAATAAGTAGTTTTGAAACATAAAAAAAGCCCCTTAAAAAAGGGGCAAATGAAAAGATAATTAAATGTTTTTTCCGCCTGTCAAATCAAAGATTTGTTCATTCATTCCGCTTACGCTTCATTCATAACGGCGGCTATCAATAGTTTCGGTTTGTGTCGGGCTCATCGCCCGCCAAAACCTTCACTCTGGCTTACGCATTACTTTTGCGCCTGATACATAGCCCTTTGCGCAGAAGTCCCAAATGGCATTGCACGATCTTCTGTAATCATAATAGTAAATATATCGGTGTATAATTCAGGTTTGATTTTAGGATATTTATAAAAATTGTTTTTAGAACATTCTGTATTCCTGCAAGCTGCATTTTGTGGTGAAGGTTTTCTATCGCCATTAACATCAACTAAAATTACACAAGGCACTTTTGTTGTACCATTAGGATTATTATTTAAACCATATGAGCCACAACCATCGCAATTGTTAGGATAGTCGTCATTATAATATGCACTTGGGATGCATGTGCGAATATTTTTTTCATGTAGATATGGCCCGCTTTTTCCCCCAATATTTTCCATTTCAAATCTCATGCCATCTGTTGTATAAAATGCCGAATTAGAATTACCATGCCCATCCATTGCTACAAAGAATTGAATATTTGTAGTTGACATTAATATGCTCATATGTCTTTGTAAATAACGGAACAAATCTTTATTGTCATAAGGGCTTTCGCCATCTATTGCCATATTCATGGTTATTGCAGAATTT
>ULUL01054725.1_pt1 | contig 75481 bp, 55 predicted proteins | sample 1958481 | NCBI WGS metagenome assembly ULUL01 (sample SAMEA4835759, study PRJEB28245) | human gut metagenome | biome: gut microbiome; material: fecal sample | place: Denmark | collected 2008 | reverse complement strand
TTTTTTCATCGTATTGAATGTCTTATTGGCCATGAAGGTAAACGCCACCTACCTCTTGCTCTTGAACTTGGTTTTATGGTCTATCCTTCACTTGACGATCAACCGCTTCATAACGAGGCATCATAAAGAGCAAGAGCTGAAAGAGATAGGGGGTATTTTTACAAAGTAAGTCGTGAAACCGGACAATCTAGCGAGTGAATGACGAGCCGGTATCTATTTTATAAGACGAGATACTCCTCCCTTGCGTCAAAGCAAGGGCAAGCCTTGCGTATGTAAGGGCTTAATTGGTAATGTCCTAGGATGCGTGCCTCCGGATAGTCCCTTCGTAATTGCCGTAGCAGATCCATCAAGGTACACCGCTGGGCGTAGGTCCGGGTATCAGCTGGACGGCCTTGTTCGTCGAGTCCTCCCTCGTAACATATACCGATACTTTTGTCGTTCCATCCGGCTGCGTGCGCCCCGATCTGATTGACCGGCCGGCAGCGGTGTAATTCCCCGTCCCGTGTGATATAGAAATGATAGCCGATATCGGCGAATCCCCGTGCCTTGTGCGATGAACGGAGCGCCTCCACAGGAAAATCCCTGTCATATCGTGTGGCCGAGCAATGAATTACAAGGAGGCTGACCTCCCTGTAATTCTGGTAGAAACAATAAACCTTACCCATGATAATTGAAATTGAAAATTAGAGAATACAGGATTGGATGCCAAGTGCTCCCGCGATGGCGGTAGCTACGGCGATGATCACTTTGATAATGGTACTCCATACGGACTTTTTCATGAATTATGAATTTTAAATTATGAATTATGAATTAGGAATCCCGGCTGATATAAGAGGAAAGCTTGGCTTTCCTTTGGACGGCCTCAGCGGACGGGCGTCAAGCGAAGAGACCGTAGCGAGCGTGAGGAGCATCCCTGTCTGAGCGTAGCGAGTTGGGATGCGACAGCGAGCGTAGGTCTCGAAGTAGCCCGTCAGCGTCAGCCTTGACCTTTTGGTTACTTTTGGGTCAAGCCAAAAGTGACACATCAGATCTCATCAGGCGACTCAGAATCGGAACCGCCCCCTTCCTCTACCGGCGTCCCGAGTATCGTCACCTTGAGCAACGAAGTCTTCTCGCCCAGCAGCGAGTAGCGTCGTGCCCCGTTCAGTATGGTATAGGAAGGCGAGAATCCCGGCACGATAGTCCGTATATGCGTAGCCTTGACCTCGGGGGCGGTCGCTACCCCCTTCTCCGTGACGAAGCGGTTATAGACGGTTCCGAACCCTAGCAGCTCCACCTTGTAACCTTTCTGTAGGTTCTTGATGACATACCGCTGATAACGATCCAATACGTTCAATACGTCACCCTTCGTGAGCGACGACTCCTCGGCGATCTGGTCGGCCGCATCTTGTGTGGACAGGGTACCGAAATAATAGGGAACCGGCTTGTACACCTCCTGCTTAGGATCCGTCTTGGGGATAAAAAACTTTCGTGCTTGAAATGCTTGTGGCATAGTTTGATAATTAAAGATTAATAATAGAAAATTAATTGCTTGCTGATCAATGTTACAAAGATAGGTTCCGCCGTAAGGGGCGGTGATGCCGATTGATGCCCGGGGTAGGGAATAACGATTAATTAACATGGGACGCAGTGATAACCGCCGGTTTCTTACGCTGCCTATCGTAAGCCCCTTTGAATAGGCATTATAAGAAGCCTTGGATGGGCATTGTAAAGACCTTAGAATACCCATCCAAGTTGACAGTTGACTAGTGACAGTAGGCTGTTTTTATTTACCTCTGTGCGCAACTGTCAACTAATTTACGGTTCTCCTAGGTAGTGGATGATTAATCTGATCTGTCGGGGCGTAAATATACGTTGCTCGGGGCGGTAGCCCGTCTCCCGCAGCTTATCGTACAACTCCGTGCATCGGATGATCCAACGGCGTAGACGGTTACAAGCTTGATGGGAGGCCAGCTCAGGGAAATAGGATGCCGCCAGTGCAGACTTTCTTAATGGTAAGGACATTTGATTTATGATTTATAGATTTGGGAGAATGAAACTTTCAAACTTTCAAACATTCGTCCCCCCCTCACACACACACGCCCGTGGGGTACATTATATAGGGGTGTGAGGGAGGTCGGGATTACTTATGGGTGACACGGTTGCCGAAGCTGTACTCGCCCCGGCCGTTCTTCTCCAGCGTGCCTCGTTCCTGCATTCGCTTGAGGCAGGTATCTAGGGTGGCGGTGGGGATGTTGTTCCTCTCTGCTTCCTCCAAGGCCTGTTGTCGGTTGAAAGAGAGTGGAAGGGCCGCGAAGAGAGCCTCTTGGGGCGTGGGCGTGCGAGAGCGTGGCACCTCGTCAGACGGAAGCAGGGAGAGTATGCCCGCCGAATGACGGTAGAGCGGCTCCACGAGCGAGAGGACAGCTTGAAAATCGTTATCGTCGATGCGTAACTCTAGGGAAGGAACGATACCGTCCCGTACGTTCTCCTCCGGGATCTCGAGGGCAGGCGAGAGACCGGGACAATTGAGGATTGAAAACTGAGAATCGAGAATGGCTTGTGGGATGAGGAGACTCTCCACCGATCGTAGGAAGGCCACCACGGAAGCGATCCGGCAGATATTGATAGCGATACGGGCCACGGAGCTTCGCATCGGATATCCGTAGGAAAGGCCGGCGTGCCCGAATATGCGTGCGAAGCAGCTGTTGAATTGCTCCTTTTGCGTGTCGGAGAGATGGAATTGTATGATATTGACCCTCTCACGCAGGTAGTCCACGAGCATTTTCCACTGCTTCCCCCAATCGGAGAAGAGGCTATCCATGTCCTCGTCGCCCTGCTCGAACTGATCCGCCCACTCGTCGATGGGTGGCATCCGGTAGAACAATTGGCGTGAGAACAACCCGTTCTCGGCCGAGGGAATGAGTGGCCGTACCTGCGCCGGGGTCCCGCTTAACAAGACACTGAGGTAAGAGGCCGGGCACTCCCGGTATTCCCGGTTCGTGCGTCGGTTGAAAGCCAGTCGCTCGTGGTCGTGGCATTTACGCAAGGTATCGCTCCAGTGCCCGTGCTCGGTGCCGATGGCCGTGCTCACGGTATCGGCCTCGGTCTCGCAGATCAGCCCTATGCCGTCGGCCTCGATGAGGTTCTCCAGCACGCCGGTGCCGGAATTGTTACCGGCGATAAGGAACATCTTGAGGGGAGGCATCTCGGGCTCCGGCGTATCGGATTTTTTCTTGCCCAGCGAGTCCCAACGGCTCTTCTCCTCCCGGTAAGCTTTATGCCTCTGCCGGTAGTTCGCCATCATCGCCTCATGTATCGGCTCGGCAAGCCGGCGTGTCCAAGCGAGGGCTCCCTTTCCCGAGGCGGGAGGGGCGACGATGAACGTTTGCAGGCAAGGGTAGTAGAATTTTCGCCCGTACGATATCCGGATCGATTTGTTGAGTGTCGCTCCCAACACGGTGATACCTCCCAGCAGGAGGATATCCTTTTGGGCGGGGGTATCGCCCCGGTCGATCATCCGCTTGAGGAAAGCGGGCCAAGGATACTCCGGAAAGGCGGGCGGGACATTTTTCACGGACTGTTCCTCGTGCGTACACGTGTGCGTGTGTGAAGGAGGCGTGAATGTTTGAAAGTTTGAAAGTTTCCCGGCCTCGGCCAAGGATTTGTCCAGCCTCACGCCGGCTAGGTCCGCCAAGTGGAATACGGATCCCAAGCCATTCCGTCCATTGCCTCCTTTGAGGGCATGGTCGTATAGCTTATCCGCCTCGGTAGAGACATATTTCTCCGACATCCGGCAGATACGATGGAAGAATGTCCGGCCGGCCTTTCCGCAATCGTTGGCGATGGCGAAGGCGATCGGCATATACTCTTGATAGGTGGGAGCGATGTTCGCCCCCTGTTTCTCGATGGCGGCAACGAGCCGCTCCAGATCTGATAATGGGTTCATGATGAATGAATAATGAATGGTGAATAATGATTTATAACTACCAACTGTCACTTGTCCTCTGTCAACAATTCCGGTCTCCTAGCCTCGCTGAGGGATCGTGGCAAAGGAAGCAAGCCCGTGAGAGGTCTGCGTTCGTGGCATCAGCTTTCAGCCCGTATTTCCACTCAAGGTATTCCCAAGCGAATCGTACCGCCTCGTCGAAAGACTCCTCTACGGTTTTCTTGATCGACAGGCGATAGGGTACGAGGAGCTTGATTCCCGTGGTACTGGGACTCACGAAGGAGAGATCGGGGCGTAGCCGCTCATCGGCGAACAGCGTGTCCCTCCAACAGATCGCCTCTTCGGGTGAGGAGAGGTGATCGATGTCGATGACGAACTCGCCCGAGGGCACGAGCAAGTGATCTTCCTTGCGGTAGGAGAAGATACCGGCGGGCGTGACATAGGGTAGCAAACTCTGTTTCAGCCGCCTGAACCGTTTCTCGTCGCTCGATGCGGCACGTACCTGATCGGTACGCTCACGCAGCCACTCGCTGGTGGTGATATAGGCGTACAATTGACTGACACAGACGACCCCGTTCGGTACTTGATTGGTGATGGGGGCGTTGAAAAAGGAAAAGATAGACTCTTTCATGATCGGATAAAATAAATTGATTATTCGGTTACTGCCGGTAAAGGAATGCGTTCCTGCCCGTTCCCGGAATAGCGATGGACGGGACGGGTACGGAAACGGACGTATGGTGGATGAAATGAGGATAGAAATAAATATCCCCCGTGAAAAGGGTGATTATTGTTAACACTTAAATTAAAAACGGATATGACAGAAAATCAAGAGCGGGCGGAACAGGCACGTTCTGCCTTTACGGTCAATGGAGGTAACGTGCAGATCCTGCCCAATGCCACCATCGCTATCCAGAACATCCATTGGGGTGACGGGACGGTGACACGGACGGAACGCTGGATTACGCCCGCGGAATCGGGACTTCATGAGTCTCCGTCTCCTCCGATAAACTCTCCTGCCCCTCCGGTGACGGCTGAACCCTCCTCGTTGGCGTTGTTCATCCCGGACGAGGCGACCCGTCTTGTCTACGAGGCCCGCCTATGCGCCTGCCCGGACACGGTCACCCTTTGCCAAACGGTATTGACGGACCTTTACAACGAGATCCTAGCCGACTACTCGTCTCCCCTCAAGCTGGTCAAGAGCCGTGCCTTCATCAGCGCCCTCTTGCCTCACCTCACGTTCGTGAACGGGGCGAATGTACCGAGCATTCGGTATGGGATCAGGAAGTATGTGCTGGGGGAAGGGTGAGATAAAAAAGTGTGTGAATGATATAGAGAATATTCGTATGAAAGGAATCGTTTTAGCTGGTGGCTCGGGTACCCGATTATACCCGATCACTAAGGGAGTGAGCAAGCAGTTGCTTCCTATTTTTGATAAGCCGATGGTGTATTATCCTATCAGTGTGTTAATGCTGGCGGGTATCCGGGAAATCTTGATCATATCAACGCCATACGATTTGCCCGGATTCAAGCGTCTGCTTGGGGATGGCTCTGATTATGGTGTGTGTTTCGAGTATGCGGAGCAGCCATCGCCGAATGGATTGGCGCAGGCATTTACTATTGGTGCTGAGTTCATCGGTGATGACAGCGTTTGCTTGGTGCTAGGTGATAATATCTTCCATGGTAATGGATTTACATCGATGCTAAAGGAGGCGGTTCGTACTGCTGAGAAGGAGAATAGGGCTACTGTTTTTGGCTATTGGGTGAGTGATCCGGAGCGTTATGGCGTAGCCGAGTTCGATCAGGCCGGCAATTGCCTGAGTATTGAGGAGAAGCCGGAATGCCCTAAGAGCAACTATGCCGTGGTCGGATTGTATTTCTACCCGAACAAGGTTGTTGATGTAGCTAGCAGCATTCAACCGTCCGCTCGCGGCGAGTATGAGATTACTACGGTCAACCAACGATTCTTGGAGGATGGAGAGCTGAGAGTCCAAACTTTAGGCCGGGGTTTCGCTTGGCTGGATACCGGTACGCACGACTCTCTGAGCGAGGCTTCTACTTATATCGAGGTGTTGGAGAAGCGTCAGGGATTGAAAGTGGCCTGCTTGGAGGGCATCGCTTATCGTCAAGGATGGATCACGGAGGAGCGTATGAGAGAATTGGCGCAGCCGATGTTAAAGAATCAGTATGGTCAATACTTACTGAAAGTAATTGAGGAATTAAAGGAGACAGGAGATCCGAATTTAGGTTAAGATGGAGGTAATAAAGACAGATATAGAGGGTGTAGTGATCATTGAGCCGAAGGTGTTCGATGACGCTCGGGGATACTTTTTCGAGAGTTTCTCGCAACGTGAGTTTGAGGAGAAGGTTCGTAAGATAAATTTTGTACAAGATAATGAGAGTATGTCCTCATACGGAGTGATGCGTGGCTTGCATTTCCAGAAACCTCCCTTTACTCAAAGCAAGTTAGTGCGTTGCGTGAAAGGATGCGTCCTTGATGTAGCCGTGGATATTCGCAAAGGAAGCCCAACGTATGGTAAGCATGTGGCTGTTGAGTTGAGCGAAGAGAATCATCGCCAGTTTTTCGTGCCTAGAGGGTTCGCTCATGGATTTGCGGTATTGAGTGAGATAGCTGTTTTCCAATACAAATGCGATAATTTCTATGCTCCGCAAGCGGATGGGGGCATCCGTATAAAGGATGAGAGCCTAGGCATAGATTGGCGGATACCGATGGACAAGGTCCTTCTTTCGGAGAAGGACATAAAACATCCTTGTTTGGAGGATTTTGATTCACCGTTTGATTATCATGTAAATTTATACCCTGAATTTGAATAAGATGAATATATTGGTGACTGGTGCCAACGGGCAGTTGGGAAACGAGATGCGTATCATCGCTCGGGAAAGTGACGACCACTATGTATTCACGGATGTGAATCAAGTGGAAGGCGTAGAGACCGGCTTTTTGGATATTACGGATTTGGAGGCGGTGAGGAAGATGGTCGCGGCGCAGCGTGTAGATGTTATCGTGAATTGCGCCGCCTATACCAATGTGGATATGGCTGAAAGTAATGAGGAATTGGTGGAGAAGTTGAACGCTGAGGCTCCGGAAAACTTAGCCAAGGTAATGAAAGAGACCAATGGTTTTTTAGTGCAAATCTCGACAGACTATGTGTTTGGTAAAGAACCGTGCAATGTGCCTTGTCAAGAGGATCAACAAGGAACCCCCACCGGAGTTTATGGTATGAGCAAATTGCATGGTGAGCAGAAGATTCAAGCTATCGGTTGCAAGCATGTGATTATCCGTACGGCTTGGTTGTACAGTGAGTTTGGCAAGAACTTTTGTAAGACGATGATGAACCTTACGGCTATCAAACCACATCTTAAGGTCGTGTTCGACCAGGTGGGAACACCCACATACGCCTTGGATTTGGCGAAAGCCATTGAGACGGTGTTGAAAGATTATGCGGATAAAAAAAACGAACATGATTATGACAAGACCGGTATCTATCATTACTCCAACGAGGGGGTATGCTCATGGTTTGACTTCACGAAATCGATCGCTGAATACAATGGCACGACCGCTTGCGATGTGCAGCCCTGTCATAGCGACGAGTTTCCCAGCCCTGTAAAACGTCCATTTTATTCGGTATTGGATAAATCTAAAATCAAGGAGACATTCGGTATTCGGATCCCTTATTGGACAGAATCGCTGAGACAATGTATTGCTAACATAAAAAACAAATAAACAGAATCATGTCAAAACGAAATATAGTAATCACTGGTGGAGCAGGCTTCATTGGCAGTCATGTTGTACGCTTGCTCGTGAATAAATATCCGGAGTATAACATCTTCAATTTGGATAAGTTGACCTATGCTGGCAACTTGGCTAACTTGAAGGATGTCGAGGATAAGCCTAACTATAGGTTCATAAGGATGGACATCTGCGACTTCAAGGCATTCTATCAATTGATGCAGGATAAGCAGATCGATGGCATCATTCATTTGGCGGCCGAGAGCCATGTTGATCGTTCCATTAAAGATCCGTTCACCTTCGCCCAAACTAATGTGATGGGTACGCTGGCGCTATTGCAGGCAGCTAAGCTGTATTGGGAGAGTCTGCCGGAGAGGTACGAGGGCAAACGCTTTTATCATATCTCTACGGATGAGGTGTATGGAGCGTTGACCATGAACCATCCGGAGGGTATTGAGCCACCGTTCACGACAACAGCGTCGTCCAGTGAACATCATTTGGCATACGGGGATGATTTCTTCTATGAGACGACAAAGTATAATCCACATTCGCCCTATTCAGCGAGTAAGGCAAGTTCAGACCATTTTGTACGTGCCTATCACGATACTTACGGCATGCCGACCATCGTGACAAATTGCTCAAACAACTATGGCCCCTATCAATTCCCGGAGAAACTGATCCCGCTTTTCATCAACAACATCTGTCACCGCAAGCCGTTGCCGGTCTATGGCAAGGGCGAGAACGTGCGTGACTGGCTGTTTGTGGAGGATCATGCCCGTGCGATCGATACGATCTTCCATCACGGAAAAATCGCTGAGACCTACAATATCGGCGGTTTCAACGAATGGAAGAATATCGATATCATCAAGCTCGTGATCAACACGGTGGATCGCCTGTTGGGTAGAAAAGAAGGGGAGGACTTGGATTTGATTACCTACGTGACCGACCGCCTCGGCCATGACGCACGCTATGCTATCGATTCCACCAAGTTGCAAAAAGAACTCGGTTGGGAACCGAGTTTGCAATTCGAGGAGGGGATCGAGAAGACTGTGCGCTGGTATTTGGATAATCAGGAGTGGATGGATAATATCACGAGTGGTGAGTATGAGAAGTATTATGAGGAGATGTATGAAAAGAATTGACACCTTCATTTCGTAGTAGCTAGACCAAATCAATATCTCTAATGTCTGATACCTTAAGTAACAAACGAATAGTTAAAAATACTCTTTGCTTGTACATTCGTATGGTGGGCACATTGTTAGTGCAATTTTACACCTCGCGGGTGGTGTTGCAGGTGCTGGGCGTGGACGATTTCGGGCTGTGGAGTGTCATTGCTTCACTCATTGTGTCGTTTTCGTTCGTGCAAGGACCACTTACCGTGGCTACGCAGCGGTTTCTGAACTATGAAATGGGGAGTGGGGGAAATCGGCTGAACCAAATATTCTGTACTAGCTTGATGTTGTTCCTGCTAATCGGGGTGATGTTGTTCGTAGCGTTGGAGAGCGTAGGTGTATGGTTTCTGAATATGCGCATGAATATTGCGCCTGAAAAGCTTACGGCAGCCAACTGGGTGTTCCAGTTCTCCATTCTATCGTTCATTACAGCCTTCGTGCGAATGCCCTACGAGTCGGCCATTATTGCCTATGAGCGGATGTCGTTTTATGCTATAGTGTGTATTGTAGAAGCTGTATTACAGTTGGGTATCGTTTACATTTTGCTATTCTCGCCGGGAATAGACAAGCTCGTGTTGTATGGGGCACTAATGTTCGTATCAAAGCTGGTAGTTACACTTTGTTACAAATTCTACTGTAATCAGATGATAGCTTGCTCCCGTTTCCGTCTGGTGTGCGATAGGAAGTTGATGCGGCAAATGGCTTCGTTTTCGGGGTGGAACCTGTTTGGGGCATTGTCATCGGCCACAGCCACACAAGGTATCAACATCCTAATGAACCTTTTTTTTGGTGTAGCCGTGAATGCGGCTTACGGGGTGGCAAGTCAAGTAGGGGCGGGAGTCTATTCTTTCGTGTTTAATTTTCAAAAAGCTGCCAATCCCCAAATCGTGAAGAGTTGGGCTTTGGGAGAAAAAGAGCATCTTCATAAGTTGATTTGTATGAGTAGTAAATACTCTTTTCTGTTGCTGTTTGCTTTGGTGTGTCCGATTATGTACAATATGGATTTCATTTTGTACTTATGGTTAAATGAAAATGTGCCTGATTATACATCTTTGTTTTGTCAGTTGACTTTGATTTATATGTTAGCTGTCTGTTTTTCCATTCCGATGGATACAGCTATATTAGGAACAGGAAAAATTAAAAAATACCAAATAGTAGTTAGTTCGTTATTGTTTTTAAATATATTAATTTCTTATTCCCTTTTTAAAGTAGTGCATACACTCCCAGTTTCAGCTTTGTTTGTGAAAGTCTTCGTAGAAGTCCTTATATTAATTACTCGCATGCTTTTCTGCAAAAAAAATGTAGGTTTATCACTTCGTATATACATTTGCAAAGTGTTTCAACCTTCATTACTAATTGTCTGTGTTACTTTGCTGGCTATGCATGTTATGCTTTCTCTTGTAACATGGAATGGAGAATGGGAAAGATTATTCGGTACGTGTGGAATATTTTTATTGTTTTATGGAATAATCCTTTGGGTATTGGGCATGGATCGTTTAGAAAAAGCTATTGTAAAGAAATGGCTTTTTAAAAAGTTTCGATAATTTAAAATATTGCAATTATGTTACCTTATATAGGTTTGCTGTTTACTAGCCTGTTTTGCGTTTGGCTTTATGATGTGAAGAGGAAGAAATCCGGAAAACTTTTTTGCTATTTGCTACTTTTAGTATATACTATCTTATTGTCAGGGTTGAGTTATCGAATAGGAGCTGACATCTATAATTATTCGAATAGTTATGATTATGTTCCGAGATTTTCTGAACTGAGTTGGAGCGATTTAACTAATTCATTATATCCATTATTTTTGTTGTTTTGTGCTCTTTGCCGAAGTATATCACAGGAATTTTATGTTTTACACTTGTTTCAATCTGCAATCATTTGTTCTGTTATATTCTTTTTTATTTATCGAAAAACTCAATATTGTTTCATGGGAGTATGCATATTTGTAACACTTTTCTATTCATATTTTTGTTTTGAGATATTAAAAGAATCTTTGGCTGTGATAATGGTATTACTTGGATATGATTATTTGGATCAGAGAAAAAAAAGTAAATTTTTTTTGTTTGTTATGATTGCAATTTTATTTCATCCTTCTGCGTTTTTCGCTTTAATACTACCATTTATACGTAAAATTGGCTTTGACAAATCGTTCATATTTGGAGTGGCGTGTATAGGGGGATTTATGATAGCCTTATCTCCAATTTCTGGATATTTGTCTATTGCAGAAAATATTTATGATAAAGTACAGGCTTATGCAGATGAATATCGTAGTACGAAATTTTATATTATACAGATTATCAGTAATGTCCTTATTCCATTCTTGCTATTGGTCATGTTCAAGAAGAGAGATAAAAACTTTCCGTTTGAATGGGCCTTTTGTGTATATGTGTTGTGTGGTATAGGTATATTGCAGTATAAAGTAATTTTTCTTCGTTTTCTTAACTATTTGTTACCTTTTCTTGTAATTCCTTTAAGTGATTTTTTTGGCAATTATCGAAAATCATCTCCAAAATTTCGTCTTTTTATTCTTGGTTGTTATATAGCCTTTACATTATCTCGAAATTTAGTTTATTGGTATAAAGATGGTTGGAAAATATACTATCCATATTCTTCTATATTCACCAAAATGGTAGATATCCAAAGAGAAAATTGGATGTACAACTTTTGGGGTTATTAATATGTAAAAGTTGTTATAATGTAAAAATAAATAATACTAATATTATGTTTATATTCGCTATAATAGTCACTTATAACCCAGACTATATCCTTTTGAGACGACAGTACGAATCCATCCGAGGTCAAGTATCAGGAATCATCTATGTGGACAATCACTCAACATGTATTGAATTACCGGAAGGAGATAGAGTCTACCATATCTTAAATGATACGAACGAAGGGTTAGGGAAGGCTCAGAATCAAGGAATAAAAAAAGCGTTGGACTTAGGGGCTGATTTTGTTTTACTGTTAGATCAAGATTCGGAGCTCTTTCCTTCTATGATTCAAGATTTGAAAGATACTTATTTATCTTGTGTATCAAAGGGTGAAAAAGTAGGTGCTGTGGCTCCTGGTATAGTGAATGCTTTTGATAAGTCTTCTCCTGCTTTGGGCATATTGATGGATGGATTTTGTGTGAGAACTGTAACGGTAAAAGATGCTCCTTTAGAGGTGAGCTATTGTATAGCTTCTGGTACGTTGATTCATAAATCAGTATTTAAATGTGTTGGATTGATGAATGAATATTTTTTTATAGACTTCCTTGATTTAGAGTGGTGTATGAGAGCAAAATCAAAAGGTTACAAGATTTTTTTATCTCCTAGTGCTAGACTGCTTCATAGATTGGGTAATGGGAGGAAAGATAGAGTCTTATCCCATTCGCCGATGCGAGAATACTACATTTGCAGGAATGGCTTACTCTTACTTAAGTTAAAATACATTCCATTAGGATATAAACTTCGTCGTTGTGTATTAATACCTCTTAGAATTTTATCCTCTTTGATGACAGGAAAAATAGTATATTTCAAAAAGGGTATTAGAGGCATAACTGATGCTATTTTTAAAGATTATAATTAAAATATAGATGATTTACGCAATAATAGTAACTTATAACCCTGATTTAGAGCTTTTAGAAAATCAGTTTTATGCTTTATTTTCGCAGGTGGATGGCCTTGTATATGTTGATAACGGATCGAATAATCTATATGATATACGATGTTTTATTAAAAGAAGTGAAACGAAGCATAGTAAAATTATCACTGTCTATAATTCTAATAACATCGGTTTAGGTGCTGCTCAAAACCAAGGTATCGACATTGCTATCTCTGACGGGATAGACCATGTGGTTTTTTTTGACCAAGATTCTACTCCAGAGCAAGGCTTTATATCGAATATGTTGAAGGTGGAAGCGAGGCTTTTGTCACAAGGAAAACGAGTGGCGGTGGTGGCACCTACAGCTATTGAGGAAAACTTAGGTAAAATATGTGGGGTGACATTGCATGAAGGATGGTGTAAGCAACAAGTTTTTCCGCAAGAGGGGGAATTTTCCGTACTTTGGGTAATGGCTTCAGGCTCTCTTTTCCGTACAGAGGTTTTTCAGTCTATTGGTGGGATGAATCCTTATTTCTTTGTAGATATGATTGATACGGAATGGGGATATCGTGCCAAAGCTAAGGGATATGAAGTGTTTGTGACAGCAGAAGCAAGGTTGTTTCATAATGTGGGAGATTCATCTAAAAACATAGGAGGAAGGATCATGCATATCCATCATCCTTATAGATTTTATTATCATGCTAGGAACAATCTTGTACAGATATATAATCCTGTTTATAGAGGGTATCGGACTAGAATTTTGACGAGAACTTTTGTTCGCTTATTGGTAAGGATTGGATTACATGCAGTCTTGGTTGAAAATGGATGGAAGTATGTAAAATATGGGATTAGAGGGATTGTAGATGGTTTTATGGGAAAACTGGGTCCTTATGAGCATACTTGTAAATATCGTTTTGATACTGATAAATGGTATACCTCGGGTATTACACAAAAGGTGAGATAATGACAGTATTTATTTTCTTATTATAATAGGATGTTCTAATGAAAGGGATTATAAAGCTAATAAATCATATTTATGATAACTTAATGTCGTTTGGTGTTTCTACTTTATTGGCTAGACAAGAGCTGGGAAGAATTATTAAGATATCAGGCAAGAATAAGAATTGTAAAAACTTAGATACATGGGTGACTAAGTGGAAGGTGTTAGGCCGGGTTAATAAAGATTATTATCGAGTGTTCTCTCAATATTGCGGTGAAGATGTAAATATTGTACCGGATGATATTTGCCACAATGTGATAGAGCCGATTCTTAATCCTAAAAGATTTCTAAGTTTGTATGAGGATAAGTGTCTTTTTGATAGGATACTTTGGTGCTCGTTTGGTAGGAATGTCACACCTTATACTTATCTAAGGAATATTGATGGATCTAATTGGAATATAAATTATTCTCTTGTAGATTCAATAGATCAAGTGATAAGTGAGATTCCGGTAGGAATAGATAGGCTTATAGTCAAGAAATCAATTGATTCTTCTTCAGGAAAAGGTGTCGTTTTTTTTCAGAGAGATATTGATGGGTTATTTAAGGAAGTATCAACGAAGTGTCCTCTTTCCTATGAGTATTTGCAACGTTCCTTCAGGAAGAATTATGTTGTTCAAAAGGTAATGAAACAATCAGTTTTTATGAGTCAATTTTGTAAAACTTCTGTCAATACGATTAGAATTGCGGTATATAATTCCGTGAAAACAAACAAGCCTTGTGTAATCAATGCGATTGTACGTATTGGTCAAGATGGTTCGCTCATTGATAATGCTCATGCCGGTGGTATGTTTGTGGGCGTAGATTCAAATGGAATATTAGGAAAGTTTTGTTGTAACCAATATGGTGAAAAAAAGCAAGTGCTTAATGGTATAGATTTTGGTAAACAAAACTTTAAAATCCCTAATTATGAAGAAGTAAAGTTATTTGCGGAAAAGGTAGCTGGTGCAATGTATCATCAACGATTAGTTGCTTTGGATATTATGCTAGATGATAAGGATGAGCCTGTGTTGATAGAATATAACATAAGAGCTTTTGGTATATGGGCGTTTCAGTTCACGAATGGCTCGGGTTTTGGAAAATACACAGACGAGGTGATAGAATATTGTCGTGAGCATATTGATGAAGCGACACGGATATTTGTGACATTTTAATGATTATGAATTACAGAAACATTATAAAATCTCGTGATTTACGAATTAAGATTCTCTCTGTATTGAGTTGGTTACCTGATCGTTTCATGTTACGTTTGCAATATTGGATACAGACGGGGCGTAAGCTTAATTTGAAGGATCCGAAACGATTTACAGAGAAATTACAACTTTATAAGTTGAAATACCGTAATCCGGATATGCTTCGCTGTACGGATAAATATGAGGTGAGGAAGTATGTCCAAGAAAAAGGAATGGGTGAATTCTTGGTTCCACTATTGGGTGTTTACGATAGAGTAGATGATATTAGCTTTGGTGATTTACCTCGACAGTTTGTAGCTAAGACTACCGATGGAGGTGGAGGTAATCAGGTGCTTGTTTGCAGGGATAAGAACTTGTTGTCGGAGGATGATTTTTGTAATAAATTGCATGGATGGATGAACATGCCTAAGAAGGGGAATCAGGCTGGAAGGGAGTGGGCTTATAATAACCATTTTCCGAGAAGAATCTTGATAGAAAAAATGATAGGCTATGAGAAAACGGAGGATTTACCTGATTATAAATTTTATTGTTTTGACGGTAAACCTAAATATTGCCAACTCATTCAGAACCGCTTTACAGAGGAAACTATCGACTTTTATGATATGGATTGGAAACGTATGCCTTTCTGTGGGTTAAATCCTATATGTGGTCCAGCGGCTAAACCAGCAGCTAAACCAGCAGCTAAGCCTCAGAATTTTGAAAAAATGAAGAAAGGAGCAGAAAATTTGGCGATGGGGTATCCTTTTGTGCGAGTGGATCTTTATTCTGTTGATGAACTCGTTTATTTTGGTGAGATTACTTTCTATCCTGCGAGTGGTTATGGGGTTTTTACCCCTGATGAATGGGATTACGAGATTGGAAGTTATTTTGACGTAAGTTCCTTCAGAGAGAATTAGGCTTTGGGAAGATGTTCAAAAGTGCTATCGCTTTGAGGATTGGCATAATCTGATTACTCCTTTGCCTAAGGAGATATTTTCATAAGCAAAGTCTGTAGTACTGCGTTGGGCAAGTAAGTCTATCTTTTGTGATAAGGAAGTTTAAATGGATAGTCCAAGTGGTATTTTGTGTTATTTTGATGTGGTTGCTTTGTTTCATGGAATATTAAGAATCTGTATTTAATCATTCATATGTCTAAATTATTTATCGTCCTCAACGAGGACTACTTCCTCCTTACGCATCGTAAGGAGTTGGCAATGCGTACGCAAGAATCTGGCTATGACGTGACGATCGTGGCTAAGGATACCGGACGTAGAAAGCAAGTGGAAGCTTTAGGGCTGAAAATGGTGGAACTTCCTGTTAATCCGACGGGAAAGGATCCGATAGAAGAGTTTAAGACCTTTTGGTTCCTTTATCGATTATATAAACGGGAGAAACCGAATATCGTTCATCATGTAGGCTTAAAAGTCATTCTTTGGGGCGGATTGGCAGCTAAATTGGCCGGTGTAAAAGGGGTTGTGAACGCTGTCAGCGGATTGGGAGTGATGTTTTCATTGGAGAAAGAATCTCGGTTGGCAAGTTTGATTTTGAGTGTTCTCCGTTTCTCGCATCACCGGAAAAACTTGATCGAGATATTCCAAAACCATGAGGATGAACGGTTGTTTATTGATAAAGGTGTGGTAACCAAGGATCAAATTCGATTTATTAAGGGATCGGGAGTGGATCTGAAGACGTATGCCTATACTCCGGAACCTGTTTCGGATAAGGTTCGGATACTGTTCACGGCTAGGATGGTAGAGGAGAAAGGGGTTTGGGTATTGGTAGATGCTGCGGAGTCGCTTCGGAAAGAATATGAAGAGCGTATATGCTTTCTTCTTTGTGGTGGTTTGTCATCAAATCCCAAGGCGATCAAGGAGGAGGAATTGAACGCTCGTTGCGATGGATATTATATACAATGGTTGGGATATCGGTCGGATGTGCCGGATTTGTTGAGATCTTCTCATATCGTGGCTTTCCCTAGTTATTATCGAGAGGGAGTGCCGAAGTCGTTGATTGAGGCTACGGCCATTGGGCGACCAATTGTTACGACTGACTCCATCGGTTGCAAGGATACGGTAGAGGATGGGATGAATGGATTTCTAGTACCTATTAAAGATGGCAAGGCATTGGCCGAGAAGTTGAGGATTTTGATTGATGATGCGGATTTAAGGAAACGGATGGGGCTCCATTCTCGCCAAATTGCGGAGCGGGATTTTTCTCTGGAGGATGTTATCGCAAAGCATTTGGTAATTTATGAGGAAGGATCGCATTGATCGTGTTTTGGAAAAACATGATTTTCTTATTGGAAATGTTTGCCTATCTCGAATGAAAGAAATCTATTTGTGTCAATATAAGATTGATAATGAATGTAAATGGGCAAATTGAACGAGCATTATCTTTTGGATATAGAGGCCAAGAAGTGTTCCTTAGCGTCTTGGCAGAGGCAACTGCTATCTCTTATCGAACGTTTGAGTCAATTCAAGCGCTTGCGGGAACAACGTATTACAAGGAAACGTTCATAATCTTTATTTTCCTGATTGTTCCTATGATTTAATAGGCTTTGCCTTAAATTCATCAAAAAGTATTTGTGCGGTGTTGACACAGCCGTTCGTCCGGTCAGAACGAGAGGCTACGGAAGATGAGATTCGTGCTTCATTGTTATATATCTTTGATGTAGTGCCCAATAATGTCCTGTATGGTATAGGTGGGAAATTTTATAGATACTATAATTTATCGAACAAATAAAGAGGGATTGAATATTTATAGAAGTCTTTCTCCTCGTCGTTCTAAATAGTTATCAAAACCTGTACCTGCCTGTAACAGATTTTCTTACACGAATATTTTTATTATTTTCATATCTATGAAGGTTTTACTGACCGGCTCCGCCGGTTTTATCGCCTCGTTTGTCGCACGGCGTTTACTGGAGCGGGGAGACGAAGTTGTGGGCTTGGATAATATCAATGGATATTATGATACGGCCTTGAAGTATGGTCGCTTGAAGGAGGCGGGCATACGGGAAGAGGAGGTGGATTGGTATAAATTGACTCCTAGCCATACGTATGAGAGATACCGCTTTATCCGGATGAATCTGGAGGATCGGCAGGCGATGCGGATGCTTTTCGCCAACGAGGGGTTCGATGCGGTGGTGAATCTGGCCGCCCAAGCGGGCGTACGTTATTCGATCACGAATCCATATGCGTACGTGGAATCGAACTTGGATGGTTTTATCAATGTGCTGGAGGGATGCAGGTACCATCAGGTGAGTCATTTGGTGTATGCCAGCTCTAGCAGCGTGTATGGGCTGAATGCGGATGTGCCTTTTTCGGAGAAAACGAGTATCGCTCATCCCGTGAGTTTGTATGCCGCATCCAAGAAGTCTAACGAGTTGATGGCGCATGCGTATAGCCAATTGTATGGGGTTCCTGCCACGGGTTTGCGCTTCTTTACGGTGTATGGACCCTGGGGGAGGCCGGATATGTCTCCTTTCTTGTTTACTGACGCTATTCTGCACGATCGTCCGATTCAGGTATTCAATAACGGGGATATGTTACGTGACTTTACGTATATTGATGATATCGTGGAGGGAGTGATACGGGTCTTAGATCACCCGGCTACACCGAATCCGGATTGGGACCCGGAGCATCCGGATCCTAGCTCCTCCTCCGCACCCTATCGTATTTATAATATAGGCAATTCACAGCCTGTCAGGTTGATGGATTTTATACAAGCTATAGAGAGCGCTTGCGGGAAAGAGGCGGTGAAGGATTTTCTTCCGATGCAACCGGGGGACGTGTATCAGACGAACGCTGATACTACATTACTTCAACAGGCAGTGGGTTTTAAGCCTTCAATGGATATTCAAGAGGGTGTTAATCGAACCGTGGCGTGGTTCAAATCATATTATAATCTATAAAAATAAATTCTACGGTATGAAAATAGCGATTGTCGGGACAGGATATGTCGGTTTGGTAACGGGTACCTGTTTTTCGGAGATGGGTGTGGACGTTACGTGTGTGGATGTGATGGCCGAGAAGATCGAGAACTTGAAGAAGGGTGTCATCCCGATTTACGAGCCGGGCTTGGAGGATATGGTCCATAAGAATTATAATGCCGGACGTTTGAAGTTCACGACGGATCTCTCCTCCGTTCTGGATGACGTGGAGGTGGTGTTCAGTGCGGTAGGTACGCCTCCGGACGAGGATGGCAGTGCGGATCTGCGTTATGTGCTGGAGGTTGCCCGTACGGTAGGGCAGCATATCAATAAATATACGTTAGTGGTGACTAAAAGTACGGTGCCGGTGGGTACGGCCCGGAAGGTCAAGGCCGCTATTCAAGAGGAATTGGATAAACGGGGTGTGTCTGTTGAGTTTGACGTGGCCAGTAATCCGGAGTTCTTGAAAGAGGGAAATGCGGTGGATGATTTCATGAAGCCAGATCGTGTGGTGGTCGGCGTGGAATCGGAGCGAGCACGAAAACTGATGGAGAAGTTGTATAAGCCCTTCATGATGAATAACTATCGCTTGATCATTACGGATGTTCCTTCCGCTGAGATGATCAAATACGCTGCCAATTCCATGTTGGCTACCCGTATTAGTTTTATGAATGACATCGCTAATCTTTGTGAACTGGTGGGTGCTGACGTGAACATGGTGCGTAAGGGAATAGGTTCAGACAGCCGTATCGGGAGTAAGTTCTTGTATCCGGGCTGTGGCTATGGCGGCTCTTGCTTCCCGAAAGACGTAAAAGCATTGATCAAGACGGCGGAAAAGAATGGCTATACGATGAATGTCTTGAGAGCGGTCGAGGAGGTGAATGAGAGGCAAAAGAGCGTGTTGTTTCATAAACTTCAAAAACATATTTCAGACTTATCCGGCAAGACGGTGGCCTTGTGGGGCTTGGCTTTTAAGCCGGAGACGGATGATATGCGTGAGGCTACCTCTTTGATCTTGGTTGATTTGCTGACGAAAGCGGGTGCTACGGTCAGGGTGTATGATCCGATCGCTATGGCGGAGTGCAGACGTAGGCTGGGTGACAAGGTCGTCTATGCGAGTGATATGTATGACGCTACGGTGGATGCGGATGCCTTGTTACTGGTTACGGAATGGAAAGAGTTCCGTATCCCTAGCTGGGCTGTACTTAAAAGACTTATGCGTAATTCCTTATTGATCGATGGTCGTAATATTTATGACGCTCATGAACTTCATGAAGCTGGTTTTATTTATGAGTGTATAGGGAAATAATAGCAGATATTTTTATGGAGTAAAGTAACAACACGTATATGTCATTATGGATGGTAATGTCGTTTACGGAATGAGCAGATGATAAAGGAGTGGGGAAGATAGGGATTTTCCTGCTTTCTGATAAACTTAAAAATAATCACCTTGGACATTCATTTCCTTTTTGAAGGGGGGAGACGAATGGCTGGGGTGATTATTTTTTTTAGGTGATGACTATAATACTACCACATCATACCCATGAGCCAGAATGGAATGGCGTTGCCTACAGGGTAGTCGGTGTTGTCTCTCAAGACATAGTCCGCTTCTTTAGGATTTTTGTTTTTTCCTCCAACTTCTAGGGTTTGTGATACATGGTCTTTTGTAATCATATAATCACCTTTCTTCTCGTCTTTCATGGCGTTTATCTCGTAACCTGCCCTAGAAAAGCAGTGGACAGTGTAGGCTTCACGTTCCGTTCCTTGGTCTGCATTCAAAACCTTATAAGCGCATGGGTCTGCGAACAACATTTTTGCGCCAGTGCTACGGGCTTTCGTGTCATTGGGGTACTTTACTATTTTCAATAGATCTACACTTTCCATCACAAAGAGTAGTTGATAGAGTTTTTCCGCTCCTATTCCCCAGTCGGAGCATAAGGAGGTGACTTGTACACGAGGTATTGAGGAGTTTGCCAGTGTGCCGATAATGGCTCGCATCACACGTAGGTTGTTTTCGGAAATGCTAGGCAGGAAGAACGGTATATCGTTATTGAGAATTTTGTCGATGATAGCCATGTAACGTGCTTCGAAATCTTTCTCTTGGTAGAAAGGACGTGTACCGTAACTACGATAATTGAGGAAATGGTTCAACAGCTCCGCATCTGGTTGTGTAGGTAGTATTGTGTCTCCCAGTTTATACTTGGGGTATATTTGGCCAGTTTCAAGATATAGAAATTCTCTGAACGACATTAAAGGCATCTGTATCGCTACATAACGTCTGGACAAGTCGGCTTTGCCATCACGAAGTACTAACGATGAGGAATCTGAAATCCAGATGATTTTTCCTGGATAGTCATCATACAAGGCCTTCAGATGTATGCTCCAGTTTGATGCGTAGTGAATCTCGTCGATAATAACACCTTCATAACCAAGCATGAATACGCTACTAACTAAGTCATAGAGCGGTTCGCCAATAATCTTCGGATTATCAGCAGAAAAGTATAATAAGCGCCTGCCTTGTGAATGATGGAGTAGAAATGTAGATTTGCCACATCCTCTGGCACCGGTTAGCATCAGGTTTTTAGGGAGCTCATCAAACTCCGTGGTAAATGGCCGCAATCTCTGCGGAAGAGCCGCTAATCGGCGTTGCATGGCCGTTATCAGTGTTTGGAGTATATTTGTATTCATTCTATGGAATTTATATTTACGCACAAAATTACCGAATTATTTCTATGATAGAAAGAATTTATGCAAGAATATTTCTGTGCCAGAAAGAATATTGGTGTTTTTCTTTCTGTTACGGAAATATTACGGTTCTCGGATGGATATCTTTGAAAGGCCTCTTTCAAGAGGGAAATGAGTGGCTTATGGATTGAAAATAAAACCCTCCCTTTTGCTTATAAAATGTAAGCTTTGTTAACCAAACGTCCGATAAAAACATTTTTTCCGTGAAAGTGTCAATTATTTTATGTTTGTTTAAACAATATGTTAGGTATTGTCTGTATCTTTGCGGCAAAATCAAAAAGTTGATTCGACAATGGAAGTATTGAAGCACGAGTGTGGTGTTGCCATGGTCCGGTTACTGAAACCCTTGGAGTATTATCACGAGAAGTACGGTAGTTGGATGTATGGACTGAACAAGCTCTATTTGCTGATGGAAAAGCAGCATAACAGGGGGCAGGAAGGAGCGGGCTTAGCCTGCGTGAAGTTAGAGGCAAATGCCGGAGAGGAATATATGTTCCGTGAACGGGCCGTCGGGACCGGAGCTATTACCGAGATATTTGCCGCAGTTCACGAACACTACAAGGATTTAACCCCCGAACAACTCAACGATCCGTTATTCGCCAAAGCCAACCTACCTTTCGCCGGAGAGCTTTATATGGGCCACCTCCGTTACAGTACCACCGGAAAATCCGGAATCTCTTATATCCATCCTTTTTTACGACGCAATAACTGGCGTGCAAAGAACCTTGCCGTTTGCGGAAATTTCAACCTGACAAATGTTCATGAAGTATTCGAGGAGATCACGGCGATCGGTCAGCATCCCCGGAAATATTCCGATACGTATATCATGCTGGAGCAGCTGGGACACCGGCTGGACCGGGAAGTGGAGCGCCTGTACCAAAAGTGTGAGGCGGAAGGATTGAGAGGGATGGATATCACGCATGCCATCGAGGATCAAATCGATTTGTCGAACGTGCTGAAACGCTGTACCCCGGGCTGGGATGGTGGTTTCGTGATTTGCGGTATCACCGGTAGTGGCGAGTCGTTCAGCGTGCGGGACCCGTGGGGAATCCGTCCGGCCTTCTATTATGCGGATGATGAGATCATCGTGCTGGCGTCCGAGCGTCCGGTTATACAAACCGTGATGAACGTGCAGGTAGAGGATATCCGGGAGTTGAATCGGGGAGAGGCGATACTCGTCAACAAGAAAGGCGAGTGGCATATCTCCCAGATCGTGGAGCCGAAGGAAAATAAGGCTTGTTCCTTCGAGCGTATCTACTTCTCACGGGGTAGCGACGTGGATATTTACAGGGAAAGGAAACGTTTGGGAGATAATCTCGTGCATCCGATCTTGAAAGCGGTGGATTACGACTTGAATCATACCGTCTTCTCTTTTATCCCGAATACGGCCGAGGTCGCTTATTTCGGGATGCAGGAGGGGTTGAACAACTATTTGAATAAGCTGAAAAAAGAATGGATCGCCGATCGTAGTCACCTGCTCAGGGAAGAGGAACTGGAGCAAATCCTTTCCATGCGAATCCGTTCGGAGAAAGTAGCTATAAAAGATATAAAATTACGTACATTTATCGCTGAGGGCAATAGCCGCAATGATCTGGCGGCGCACGTATATGATATTACTTACGGAAGTATTGAACCTTTTATCGATAATCTGGTTGTGATAGATGATAGCATCGTGCGGGGTACTACCTTACGCCAGAGTATTATCGGTATCTTGGATCGCCTGCATCCGAAGAAAATCGTGATCGTAAGTTCTTCTCCGCAGGTACGTTACCCGGATTATTACGGTATCGATATGTCCCGGATGAACGAGTTTATCGCTTTTAAGGCTGCGGTGGCCCTGTTACGTGACCGGGGGATGGAATACGTGATCTTGGACGCTTATCAAAAGGCGAAGCGACAACAAACAGCGGCGGATGGTCCGTTGGTGAATTATGTGAAGGAGATATACGCCCCGTTTACGGACGAGGAGATATCCGTTAAGATGGTGGAGTTGCTTACACCGGCCGGGACACAGGCGAAAGTAGAGATCGTCTACCAGACTTTGGAGGGCTTGCATGCCTCTTGTCCGGAGCATCCGGGTGACTGGTATTTCTCCGGCGATTACCCGACACCGGGCGGGACTCGGTTAGTGAATGAGGCTTTTATTCACTATATGGAAGAAGAATATTTAGTGAAATGACACAACATACAGATTCTATGCAGACAAACAGAACAGCAACTTTGATGTTAGACGACGGTACCGTCTTCCGTGGCTACTCTTTCGGCTATGAGAGACCGGTGGCTGGCGAGGTCGTGTTCAATACCGCTATGACCGGATATCCGGAGAGCTTGACGGACCCTTCGTACGCAGGCCAGTTGATGGTGTTGACTTATCCGCTCGTTGGTAACTACGGTGTCCCGCCTCGTACATTCGAGCCGAACGGGATCGCTACGTTTATGGAGAGCGAGAAGATCCACGCCGAGGCGATTATCGTTAGCGATTACAGCCATGAGTATAGCCACTGGAACGCCGAGTGCAGCTTGGGCGAGTGGTTGAAGGAGGAGAAGATCCCGGGCATATACGGTATCGATACGCGTGCGTTGACTAAGAAATTGCGTGAGCATGGCGTGATGATGGGACGTATCGTTATCGGCGATGCCGATAACGAAATTGGAAATGGAGAATTGAAGATCGAGGATTATGAGCATGTGAACTATGTGGATCGGGTATCGTGCAAGGAGATTATTTGTTACCTGCCCGATGGTACGAGCCAGACCTGTTCTTTATCGGAAGCCTCCGATTCCCGATTCTCGATTCTCAATTCTCAATTCCTAAAGCGCGTCGTGCTTTTGGACTGCGGCGTGAAACATAACATCATCCGTTGCCTGTTGAGGCGTAACGTGGCGGTGATCCGTGTGCCTTGGGACTACGACTTCAATCAGCTGGAATACGATGGCTTGTTTATCAGCAACGGTCCGGGCGATCCGGATACTTGCGATGCCGCCGTGCGGAATATCCGTAAGGCGCTTTCCGGGGATAAGCCGATTTGCGGTATTTGCATGGGTAACCAGTTGTTGGCGAAAGCCGGCGGTGCTTCTATCTATAAATTGAAGTACGGTCATCGTAGCCATAACCAGCCGGTACGTATGGTAGGCACGGAGAAATGCTTCATCACCTCGCAGAACCATGGTTACGCCGTGGATAACGATACGCTGGGTGAGGAGTGGGAACCGCTGTTCATCAATATGAATGACGGGACGAACGAGGGTATCAAGCATAAGACGAAGCCTTTCTTCTCCTCTCAGTTCCATCCCGAGGCTTGCAGCGGGCCGCTGGATACGGAGTTCATGTTTGATAAATTCACGGAATTGTTGTAGCCGGGGATTTACGCCCACCCTAAACGAGGGATTAGGGCAACCCTAAATGAGTGTTTAGGTCTACCCTAAACGGGTGTTTAGGCTTACCCTAAAAGAGAACATTAAAAAAAGTAAAGCAATGAAAGAAGATATAAAGAAAGTCCTGATACTCGGTTCCGGAGCCTTGAAGATTGGTGAGGCGGGCGAGTTCGATTATTCAGGCAGCCAAGCCCTGAAGGCGATTAAGGAAGAGGGGATTCAAACGGTATTGATCAATCCGAATATCGCTACGGTACAGACATCGGAAGGAGTTGCGGACACGGTTTATTTCCTGCCCGTTACTCCTTTTTTTGTGGAAAAGGTGATCGAGAAGGAACGTCCGGAAGGTATCTTGCTCGCTTTCGGCGGGCAGACGGCGTTGAATTGTGGCGTGGCTCTTTACCAAAGCGGCGTGCTGGAGAAGTATGGCGTGAAGGTATTGGGTACCCCGGTGCAGGCTATCATGGATACCGAGGATCGGGAGTTGTTCGTACGCAAGCTGGATGAGATCGACGTGAAGACGATCAAGAGCGAGGCCGTGGAGAACGCCGCTGACGCTCGCCGTGCGGCCGCCGAGCTGGGGTATCCGGTCATCGTCCGTGCCGCTTATGCACTGGGGGGCTTGGGTTCCGGTTTCTGCGACAATGAGGAAGAATTGGACGTGTTGGTAGAGAAGGCTTTCTCTTTCTCTCCGCAAGTATTGGTGGAGAAAAGCTTGAAGGGCTGGAAAGAGGTAGAGTACGAGGTGGTGCGCGACCGCTTCGATAACTGCATCACGGTATGTAACATGGAGAATTTCGACCCGCTGGGAATCCATACGGGAGAGTCTATCGTGATTGCCCCCTCGCAGACTTTGAGTAATACGGATTATCATAAATTACGTGAGTTGGCGATCCGTATCATCCGCCATATCGGTATCGTGGGCGAGTGTAACGTGCAATACGCTTACGATCCGGAGAGTGAGGATTACCGGGTGATCGAGGTGAACGCCCGCTTGAGCCGTTCTTCGGCCTTGGCTTCTAAGGCGACCGGTTATCCGTTGGCTTTCGTGGCCGCTAAATTAGGTTTGGGCTACGGTTTGTTCGACTTGAAAAACTCCGTGACGAAAACGACTAGCGCTTTCTTTGAGCCGGCTCTCGATTACGTGGTATGTAAGATCCCTCGCTGGGACTTGGGTAAGTTCCACGGCGTGGCTCGTGAGTTGGGTTCCAGCATGAAGTCGGTTGGCGAGGTGATGGCGATCGGACGTACCTTCGAGGAGGCTATCCAGAAGGGCTTGCGTATGATCGGGCAGGGTATGCACGGTTTCGTGGAGAATAAGGAGTTGGTGATCGAGGATATCGATAAGGCTTTGCATGAGCCTACCGACCGCCGTATCTTCGTTATCTCGAAGGCATTCCGTGCTGGTTATACGGTAGACCAGATTCATGAGCTTACCAAGATAGACCGATGGTTCCTACAGAAACTATATGGAATCATGCAGACCTCCAAGGAGCTTCACGCTTTCGATATGAAGGGGATCCAACGTTGGCGCATCAATCCGGAGTTGATCCGCCGGGCGAAGATACAAGGGTTCTCTGATTTCCAGATCGCACGGGCGATCGGTCTCGACGGGGATGTGGAGAAGGGTATGATGTTGGTTCGCCAGTTCCGTAAGGAGCATGGCATTCTTCCGGTGGTGAAACAGATCGATACCTTGGCCGCCGAGTATCCGGCGCGGACGAATTACCTGTACCTGACGTATAGCGGTACGGAAAACGACGTGACGTACTTGGGCGATCATCGCTCGATTGTCGTGCTGGGTTCCGGCGCTTATCGCATCGGTAGCTCGGTGGAGTTCGACTGGTGTGGCGTGCAGGCCTTGAATACGATCCGTAAGGAGGGCTATCGTTCCGTGATGATCAACTACAATCCCGAGACGGTGTCTACCGACTATGATATGTGCGATCGTCTTTATTTCGATGAGCTTACCTTCGAGCGTGTGATGGATATCCTCGAGCTGGAGAACCCGCACGGCGTGATCGTCTCCACCGGCGGCCAGATCCCGAATAACTTGGCGATGCGTTTGGACGAGCAGCATGTGAATATCTTGGGGACATCCGCCAAGAGCATCGATAATGCCGAGGACCGTGAGAAGTTCTCCGCCATGTTGGATCGTATCGGCGTGGATCAACCCCGCTGGAAAGAGCTTTCTTCCATGGAGGATATCAATGGCTTCGTGGCGGAGGTAGGCTTCCCCGTGTTGGTTCGCCCGAGTTACGTGCTGAGTGGTGCCGCCATGAATGTCTGCTCGAATCAAGAGGAGTTGGAGCGTTTCTTGAAATTGGCCGCCAACGTCAGCCAAAAGCATCCGGTGGTGGTAAGTCAGTTCATCGAGCATGCGAAAGAGGTGGAGATGGATGCCGTGGCCGATCATGGCGAGATCGTGATGTATGCCATTAGCGAGCATATCGAGTTTGCCGGGGTTCATTCCGGCGACGCTACGATTCAGTTCCCGGCCCAGAAATTATATGTGGAGACGGTTCGTCGTATCAAGCGTATCAGTAAGCAGATCGCTAAGGAGCTGAATATCTCCGGCCCGTTCAATATCCAATATCTGGCGAAGGGCAATGAGATCAAGGTGATCGAGTGCAACCTTCGTGCCAGCCGTTCCTTCCCGTTCGTGAGCAAGGTGCTGAAGATAAACTTCATCGAGTTGGCTACCCGTGTCATGCTGGGCTTGCCGGTAGAGAAACCGAATAAGAATGAGTTCGATTTGGATTACGTGGGTATCAAGGCCTCTCAATTCTCGTTCAATCGCTTGCAGAAAGCCGATCCGGTATTAGGGGTCGATATGGCTTCCACGGGCGAGGTGGGTTGTCTGGGCGACGATGTATCCGAGGCGGTGTTGACGAGTATGCTCGCTGTCGGGCAACGGGTTCCGGAGAAGAATATCCTCCTGTCCACCGGTACGCCGAAGCAGAAGGTAGCCATGCTGGATGCCGCTAAGATGTTGGCGACGAAAGGCTACAACCTATTCGCTACGGGAGGTACGCACCGTTTCTTGGCGGAGAATGGCATTCCGAGTACGAAGGTGTACTGGCCGAGCGAGAAGGGAGAACCGCAGGCGCTTAAGATGCTTCATGAGAAGCAGATCGATATGGTCGTGAATATCCCTCGTGACCTTTCCGCCGGCGAGCTTGACAACGGCTATAAGATCCGCCGTGCCGCCATCGACCTGAATATCCCGTTGATTACGAATGCCCGTCTGGCGAGCGCTTTCATTCAAGCCTTCTGTACCTTGAGCGTAGATGATATCTGCATCAAGAGTTGGCAGGAATATAAATAAATGGGGGCTTGATGTAAATCAAGTGGTATTTATTTCGTAAGTTTGCGGAAACAAACAAAAACAACCATGAATATGGATACAGCGATATTTATAGCTCGCAGGATCGCGGCGCAATCGATTCTACTCAGTGAGGAAGCCGCCCAGAAACTGGCCTCTATCTTAATCCGGACAGAATTGAAAAAAGGCGCCCTGTTTTTGAGCGAAGGAGAGGTTTGTACGCAACTCGGTTATGTCTATAAGGGAATGGTTCGCCAGTTTTACTTCAAGAATAAGAAAGAGCTGACCGAGCATTTCGCCAGCGAGGACAACATCTTCATTTGCATCGAGAGCTTCTTGCGCCAGCGTCCCGCTAATCTGTTGGTGGAGGCCTTGGAGAATACGGTGCTGTATGGCATTCCTCATGATCCTTTATTGGCATTGTGCGCCGAGGATTACGAGATCGAGGTCATGTATCGCCGCCTGTTGGAGAATTCGCTGATCCTGTCTCAACGGAAGGCGGATTTCCTTCGTTTCGAGACCGCTAATGAACGTTATGCCCGCTTATTGAAAGAACACCCTGAGATCGTGCAGCGTGCCCCCTTGTCCCATATCGCCTCTTATTTGCTGATGACTCCCGAGACATTAAGCAGGGTAAGGGCCAATATGCAGCTATGAGGGGCTTGTAGGTGTTAATTATATACGGTGTCGTATATGATATATAAGATAAAATTAGTATGAAGGTAGGATTATTTATCCCATGTTACATTAACGCGGTGTACCCCGAAGTGGGTATCGCCTCGTATAAATTGTTGAGGCATGTGGGTGTGGATGTCGATTATCCGATGGACCAGACCTGTTGCGGACAACCCATGGCGAACGCCGGCTTCGAGGATGAGGCGGCTCGCTTGGCCCTCCGGATGGAGGAACAGTTTAAGAACTATGACTACGTGGTAGGCCCCTCGGCCAGTTGCGTAGCCTTCGTAAAAGAGAACCATCCCCATATATTGGGAAAGCGGGATCACGTTTGTATGAACAGTAAGAAGATTTATGATATCTGCGAGTTCTTGCACGACGTGGTGAGACCGGGATCCCTGCCGGCCGTTTTCCCGCATAAGGTGAGTATCCATAATAGTTGCCACGGGGTGCGTGAGTTGCATCTCTCGTCGCCCAGCGAGCGTAATATCCCGTACTATTCCAAGTTACGTGATCTCCTTTCCTTGGTGAAAGGTATCGAGGTGTTCGAGCCGAAGCGGGTGGACGAATGTTGCGGTTTCGGCGGTATGTTCGCCATCGAGGAGCCTGAGGTCTCTACTTGCATGGGACAAGACAAGGTAAAGGATCATATGAGTACCGGCGCCGAGTATATCACCGGTGCGGATAGCTCTTGCTTGATGCATATGGAAGGGGTTATCAAGCGGGAGAAACTTCCGATCAAGACTATTCACATCGTTCAAATATTAGCGTCCGGATTATGAGTACGAAACATGCTATAGCAGCGGCCCGTTTCCTAGAGAATAAGGAGAATGAGGCTTGGCACGACCATACGCTTTGGATGGTACGTACCAAACGGGATAAGATGAGCCATTCGCTTCCCGAGTGGGAGCGGTTGAGAGAGTTGGCCTCGGAGATCAAGCTTTACTCCAACAGCCATCTGGACACGCTTCTGGAGGAGTTCGAGAAAAATGCGATCGCCAACGGGGCTATCGTGCATTGGGCGAAAGATGCCGAGGAGCATAACGAGATCGTCTTGCGGATCTTGCGCCAGCATGATGCCCGGAACCTGATCAAGAGCAAATCGATGCTGACGGAGGAATGCCATATGAACGAGTTCTTGATGTCGAAAGGAATCGATGTGGTGGAGAGCGATTTGGGTGAGCGTATCTTGCAATTGATGCATTTGGCCCCGAGCCATATCGTGATGCCGGCGATCCATATCAAACGGGAGCAGATCAGCGAGATGATGGAGCGTGAGATGGGAACGGAGAAAGGGAATATCGACCCTACCTACCTGACGCATGCCGCCCGTAAGAATCTGCGTGAGAAATTCCTGCATGCCGACGTGGCGATGACGGGCGCTAACTTCGCTGTCGCCTCTACGGGCGAGATCGTGGTTTGTACCAATGAGGGAAACGCCGATATGGGAACCTCCTTCCCGAAGGTGCATATCGCTACGATGGGGATGGAGAAGATCGTACCGAATCTGGAGGCATTGGGCGTATTCACTCGTTTGCTGGCTCGTTCGGGTACGGGGCAACCCATCACGTCTTATACTTCTCATTACCGCCGTCCGCCCGAGGGACAAGAGTTCCATATCATTATCGTGGATAACGGGCGCAGTGATATCTTGGCGAAACCGGATCATATCCGTACGTTGAATTGTATCCGTTGTGGCGAGTGCATGAATACCTGTCCGGTATATCGCAGGAGTGGTGGCTATTCGTATACGTATTTCATTCCGGGACCGATCGGGATCAACTTGGGTATGCTGAGGAATCCGGAGGAATATTCGGATAACGTATCGGCTTGCTCCTTATGTCTTTCTTGCTCGAACGTTTGTCCGGTAAAGATCGACTTGGGCGAGCAGATTTACCGTTGGCGGCAAGATTTGGATAAGATCGGTAAGGCGAGCAAGGAGAAGAAAGTGATGTCTTTCGGCATGAAGTTCCTGATGGAACGTTCGGGATTGTTCAATACGGCGTTGAAGTTTGCTCCGGTAGTGAATCATTTGCCTCGTTTCATGGTCTACAATGGCTTGAACGCTTGGGGCAAGGGACGTGAGCTTCCGGCTTTCGCCAAGGAGTCGTTTAATGATATGTGGAAGAATAATAAGGTGAGATAATGAGTAGTAAAGATTCTATATTGGCGAGTATCCGTCATCATACGGGTACACGCCACGAGATGCCTGAGCTTACGTTGGAGGCGATTACCTATGCGGATAAGTTGGCTACGTTCTCGGAAGTGCTAGCCGGGGCGGGTGGCAAGGCCATCGAGTTAAAGCCCGGCGAGGATGTGAATGAGGTGATCCGCCGTGAGTTTCCGGAGGCGAAACGTATCGCCTCGAATTTGAAGGAGATTACTTGCGCTACCTTTAACCCGGATGAGCTGACCGATCCCCGGGAGTTGAACGGGACGGACGTATCTGTGGTGGAGGGTAGTTTCGGCGTGGCGGAGAATGCCGCTGTCTGGTTACCCCGTCAGGTACGTTATAAAGGTTTGTACTTTATCTCGAACGCTTTGGTGATCTTGTTGGACAAGACTCAATTGGTTCATACGATGAATGAGGCTTACCGCCGTACTGCCACTATGGATTATGATTACGGAGTCTTCATGTCCGGTCCCTCAAAGACTGCTGATATTGAACAAGCCTTGGTATTCGGGGCGCATGGCCCGATCCAAGTAGTAGTCCTGTTAAGATAAAATCTATACCCTTTTGAGGGGATGAGACGGGGCACGCCCCGTCTCTACAAGTTGTACGTTATTTACAGCTCTCCAATATTTCCCGTGCCACGCTACCCGTTACATTCTTCGCCTCCCCGAAGGCGGCGTTTCGTTCATTGAAGCGATTCTCGATCTCGGTGATTGTCGTATTGCCGATCTTCTCTTGGCTGAGGCGGGTAGATAAACCGAGGCTTTGGAAAAATTGCTCGGTCTTCTCGATGGCTTGGCTTACCCGTTCCTCTGTCGTTCCACTATTGATACCCCATACCCGTTCGCCGTATTGCAGGATCTTGCCCTCTTTCTGCTTGCGTAGGGTGCGTAAGGTTCCGGGGAAGACGATCGCTAAGGTCGCTCCATGCGTCAATCCGTGAAGGGCGGTTAGCTCGTGTCCGATCATATGGGTAGCCCAGTCCTGCGTTACGCCCATAGCGATAAAGCCGTTCAAGCCCATCGTGGCGGATAGCATGAAATCTGCCATCAGGTCGTAATTCCTCGAATCTTCCTTGATCTTCGGGGCGATCTCAACCAAGGTGCTTAAAATACTTTCCGCCCAATGATCCATCAAGCGGGATTGGTCGGTCGTAGTCATATATTGTTCCATCACGTGGACGAAGGTATCGGCGATACCGCAAGCCACTTGATACGGGGGCAGGCTGAAGGTCGTCTCCGGATCCAAGATCGAGAACACGGGGAAATTACTGTAGAACGGGAATTTCTCTTGCGTCTCTTTCCGGGAGATCACGGCCCCGCTATTCATCTCGGAACCCGTGGCGGGCAGGGTCAGTACGGTACCCATGGGCACGGTATGATAGTAATACCCTTTCTGTACCAATTCCCAAGGATCGCCGTCATACTGGATGCCGGCGGAGATTAGCTTCGTCCCGTCTATGACGGAGCCGCCGCCTACCGCCAATAGGAAATCCACCTGCTTGCCTTTCGCTATCTGGATGGCTTCTCGCAAGGTCTCGATGGTGGGGTTAGGCTCGATGCCCCAGAACTCGATATAGTCACGATCCTTTAGCGCCTTGATCACTTGGTCGTACACACCGTTTTGCTTTACGCTACCTCCTCCAAAAGTGATCATGATGCGATGCACCATCGGGATGGCCGTACTCAGTTTCTCAATCATGCCCTTACCGAATAATAAACGGGTTGGGTTGTGAAAAGTGAAGTTATTCATAGGACTATTTACTGTTTTTATATGTAAACATGAATAGGGTTCCTATTGTTTTAGGGCTTCCAGTAACTTATCGACCGCCTCGGCGGGAGTAGCTTCGCTCTTTAGTAACTGGACGAACTTGCTACCGATGATGGCACCGGAAGAATGGGCTGTCGCCGCCTCGAAAGTGGCTTTATTGCTGATGCCGAAACCTACCAAGCGGGGATTCTGTAGGTTCATGGCGTTGATACGACGGAAATAGGCCTGCTTCTGTTCGTTGAAGTCTTGTTGGGCTCCGGTCGTGGCGGCGCTGGATACCATATAGATAAATCCGCTGGTATGGGCATCGATCTGCCGGATTCGTTCCTCGGAGGTCTCTGGGGTGATCAGCATGATCATTTTTAGGTCATGGCGATCGGCGATTTCCTTGTAATCGGAGATATAATCGGCGTAAGGCAGGTCGGGGATGATCATTCCGTCTACGCCGGCCTCTACGCAACTGGCACAGAATTTCTCGAAACCGTATTGCATGATGGGATTCAGGTAGCCCATTAGGATGATTGGGATCTGTACTTCGCTCCGGATCTCTTTCAATTGCTCGAATAGGAGGTGCAGTGACATCCCGTTACGCAACGCTTGCGTGGCGGCCTCTTGGATGACGGGGCCGTCTGCCATCGGGTCGGAGAAAGGGATTCCTACTTCTACCATGTGGATACCTTTAGCCTGTAAGGCTTTTAAGATGCTTGCCGTATCGTTTAAGTTCGGATAACCGGCGGTGAAATAGACGGAGAGTATTCCGTCTTTCTGGGTCTGGAATAAGTTTGTGATGCGATTCATTTTGAATTCTATTTTAAAAATACTATCAGACGGTGGGAGACGGGGCACGCCCTGTCTCTACAGCTGGATGTAAAATTTGTTGGATGAAATTCTTTAGTTTGTCGACGTCTTTCAATCCCGGCTCAATCTCGAAGCCACTGTTGAGGTCGATACCTGCGAAACGGGGATGCCGGAAGTTCCGGATCGCCTCTGCGTTTTCCGGACGGATGCCTCCGCTGAGCAAGAAGGGAGTCTCTCCTTTATATTCGGTTAGGATGGACCAATCGAAACGTTTGCCTGAGCCTCCATAGCCCTCGCATCTCGTATCGAAAAGGAAATAATCCACCCGGCCCTCATACTCCCTTGTTTTTTCGAAGTCCTCTTTCGTAGCGATGGGGAAAGCCTTGATCAAAGAATAGCCCCTTTTTTGCAAGGTGTGGCAATCTTCCGGCGATTCGTTACCGTGAAGTTGGAGATAGTCTAGCTTGTAGGCGGAGGCTTTCTCCATCATGGACTCGATGGTAGCGTTGACGAAAACGCCCACTTTCTTAGGGGACAATTGTTCACTGTCCGTTACCTGCTGCTCCGTCGGGCATCGCTCGACAAAGCGCTTGGAACGTTCGTAGAAGATAAAGCCGATCCAGTTGATGGCTAGGGCGGCTACTTCCCGGATATTCTGAGGCTCCCGCATTCCGCAAACTTTGATGATCATGCCAGTCCTCCTATAAAATCGGCTAGGGTATCGCCCGGCCTCTCGGTTTTCATGAAGGTCTCTCCGATCAGGAATCCACGGAAACCGGCCTCACGCAATTGGCGTACGGTATCGGTCTCGGATATTCCGCTCTCGGACACTAAAAGAGGGGAGAAGCCTCGCATCTTATCGACCAACTTGAATGAGTTGTTTACGTCCGTATGGAAGGTGCCGAGATTGCGGTTGTTCACGCCGAGCATATCGATATCCGCGTTCAGGTATTTGAGCTCGTCCTCGCTATGGACTTCCAGCAAGACTTCCAATTGCAGGCTATGGGCGGTCTCGGCGAGTATCCGGCATTCTTCTTCCGTAAGGGCGGCGGCGATCAACAAGACAGCGTCGGCGCCCATCACCCGGGCTTGGAAGAGTTGGTAGGTATCGATGATGAAGTCCTTGCGAAGTAATGGGAGATCCACTAGCTTGCGGGCCTTTTGCAAGTCGCCCAAGGAACCTCCGAAGAAATACCCGTCCGTAAGGATCGAGCAGGCGGAGGCTCCTCCGGCCTCGTAAGCGGGCACCACGTCGGCGATATTCGCTCCCGGATGCAGCCAGCCCTTGGAGGGGCTTTTACGCTTGAACTCGGCGATAATACCGGAGGGGGATGATTCCAACGCCACACGCATGGAACGTGTGTCACGCTCCATACGGTCGCTACCTAGAGCCAATAAGGTCTGTAAGCTTACGGCCTGTTTTTGCCGGGCTACCTCGATGCGCTTATTGGCGATAATATCTTGTAAGATGTCCTTTTTCATAGGATATGTTTCTTTATCTTTGGTTCAAAGATATAAATTTACGGAATGTAGCCAATGCTTTTCCGCTTTCCAATGATTCACGTGCCTCGGCGATACACGTCTCGATCTTCTTCTCTGGACAGATCACTTGGATGGCGAAAGCGGAGTTGGCGATCACGCAGCTCTTTTGGGCCTCGGTAGCCCTGTTCCCTAATACGGCGTCGAAGATACGGGCCGCTTCCTCCGGGGTCTCGCCGCCGTCGAGGTCCGCTTCCGTGCAACGTTTGAATCCGAGCATCTCCGGGGTATAAAGCTTCTCTTTCTCCGGCATGGCTACCTTGAAATCGGCCGTGAGGGAGATCTCGTCGTAACCGTCCAAGCTATGTACCACGGCGAAACGGGTGCCGCTCTCTTGATACGTATAATTATATAGGCGGAGTAGCGGGAGGTTATATACGCCTAACAATTGGTAAGTAGGCATGACCGGGTTGACCAGCGGGCCGAGCATATTGAAGAAGCTGCGCACGCCGAGGCTCTTCCGTACCGGAGCTACCGCTTTCAGCGCCGGGTTGAACAAGGGGGCGTGGAGGTAGGCGATATGGCAGGTATCCATGGAGGTACGTAGCTTATCGATATCGTTCGTGAATTTTACGCCGTGTTGCTCCATCACGTTGCTGGCACCGCTCACCGAGGTAGCCCCGTAGTTACCGTGCTTTACGACATTGTAACCGGCACCGGCCACTACGAAACAGGAACAGGTACTGATGTTGAACGTGTTTTTCCCGTCGCCTCCGGTACCTACGATATCGATCGGTTTGTATTCGCTTAAATCTACCGGTACACGCATCTCCAGCAAAGCTTCCCGGAATCCGGTCAATTCCTCTACGGAGATACTGCGCATCAGGAATACGGTGATCAGGCTGGCGATCTGGGAATCGTTGTAGCGTCCCTCCGCTATGTTCTGGAGGATGTTCCGGGCTTCTTCCCGGCCTAGATATTGGTGCTCGAATAATCTGTATAAAATCTGTTTCATGTCTGTAATGTGTTGAATGATAAATTATTGCAGTTTTGCGATATTTCTTTATCGAAAAACTTTTGTTTCTCTAGGGGAAAACTAATGTTTCTTGCTTGAGAAACATTAGTTTCACTATAGGGAAACTGATGTTTCGTTAGGAAGAAACTATAAGTGCCTTAGGAGGTAATTAGCGTTTCAGCCAGTTCTCTATAATTGTCTTCCCTTTGGGTGTCAACACGGATTCCGGATGGAATTGGATACCTCGTACATCATACTCACGATGGCGCAAGCCCATGATCTGTCCTTCTTCCGTATCGACCGCCGTGATTTCCAGACAATCCGGGAAGTTTTCCTTGGAGACCGCCCAAGAATGATAACGCCCAACACGTATACCCGGTTCCAGTCCCTCGAAGATAGGATCTTTAGCGACAATCCGTATATCGGAGCAAACGCCGTGATGCACGTCGGTAAGGTTTATCAATGTGGCGTTGAATACCTCGCCGATGGCCTGCTCGCCTAGGCAGACACCTAGGATGCTCTTTGTCGGGGCATACCGGCGGATCAAGGGGAGGAGGATGCCGGCTTCCTCGGGGATGCCCGGTCCCGGGGATAGTAAGATCTTATCGAAACGCTCTATCTCTTCCAAGGAGATCTTGTCGTTGCGGTGTACCTCTACGTCCGCACCCAGTTCCTTCAATATATGTAGCAAATTGTAGGTGAAGGAATCGTAATTATCAAATAATAATATCTTCATTTTATATGTATTGTTGTTGTTGTAGAGACGGGGCACGCCCCGTCTCTACAACCGGATAATCAATTGATTAATTTCTCCGCTAGGTCTATCGCCTTCTTCAAGGCTCCCAGCTTATTGTTTACCTCTTGTAATTCACGCTCATCGTTGCTTTTAGCTACGATCCCGGCTCCCGCCTGATAGTAAAGTACGTTGCCACGGCTGACGAAGGTACGGATCGTGATCGCTTGGTTCAAATCACCGTCCAGACCGATAAAGCCGATACAGCCGCCGTAAGCGCCCCGGTTATGATGCTCGATGTCGGTGATCAGTTGCATGGCCCGTACTTTGGGGGCACCGCTCAACGTGCCGGCTGGGAAGGTATCGACGTAGGTCTTTACCGGGTCGCTATCGGTGTTGATCTCGCCGCTCACACGGGATACGAGGTGGATGACGTGGCTGTAGTATTGTACCTCCTTATAGAAATCCACTTGCACGTCGTGGGCGTTCCGGCTTAGGTCGTTGCGGGCGAGGTCTACCAGCATCACGTGCTCGGCGTTCTCCTTGGGATCGGCAAGCAGGGCCTCGGTACGCTGCTTGTCTACCTCGATATTACCGGTACGGAAAGCGGTCCCGGCGATCGGGTCGATGCTGGCGTGTCTGCCCGTTACCTTGCAATGCGTCTCGGGGGAAGAGCCGAAGATACGGAAACCTCCGAAATCGAAATAGAACAAATAAGGAGAGGGATTGATGCTGCGAAGAGCCCGGTACACCTTGAAGTCGTCTCCCTTGAACGGTTGCTCGAAGCGACGGCTCAATACGATCTGGAAGACATCTCCCCTGAGGCAGTGCTTGATGCCTTGGCGGACCATCGCCTTGTATTCCTCGCCGGTGATCGGGGAGGTCTCGGGACCCGCTGTCTGGAAGTTGTAGGAGGCGAAGTTACGGTTCTCGATCAGCGTAAGGATCTCTTCCAACCCGCTATCCTCGCCGTCTTGAACCATCTCCACCAGAGTAAGCTCATTCTTGAAATGATTGAAGACAAGGATATACTTATATAATATGTATAGCATATCGGGGGCGTCGTTCTCCTCGTGATGAACTTCCATGACCGGGATGTTCTCGAAATAACGGACGGCATCGAAAGCCGTGTAGCCGAATAATCCGCAGACCTTCTTGTCCGCTCCCTCCACCTTGAAGCGGCCGAGAAAAGCGTTCATCGCCTCGGGTACGTTATAGTCTTCGGTGAGCGGGGTAACCTCACGGGTCTCGTCCGGGAAGGTAGCCGTGCATTCCCCGTTGTTGATACCGATGCTCGCCAAGGGGCGGAGCGCTATAAAGGAAAGGCTATTCTCGTTTCCGTGGAAGTCCGAGCTTTCCAACAGGGCCGATTCCGGGTAGATATCCCGCACTTTCAGATAGATGCTTACGGGAGTGTGAAGGTCGCCCATCACCTTCTTGCTTATCGTTTTGAAAGAATAATTCATGATAATTTATAATTAATGTAAGTGTCCATATCTTTATCGCCACGGCCCGAGACAGTCAGTACCACCACCTCTTCCGGCTTGAAGTTTACCTTGGCCAAGGCTCCCAAGGCATGGGCGCTTTCCAAGGCCGGGATGATTCCTTCCAAACGGGTCAACTCGAAAGCAGCCTCCAACGCCTCGTCATCATCGACCGCTAGGATTTGCGCACGGTGCTTTACGGAGAGGTTCGCGTGGATCGGGCCGATGCCCGGGTAATCCAAGCCGGCGGAAACAGAATAAGGTTCCTCGATCTGTCCGTCCTCGTTCTGCATGACCAAGGTACGTGCCCCGTGGATAATGCCCTCTTTACCCAATTGGATCGTGGCGGCGCTCATGCCGGAGTGGATGCCCTTGCCGCCGGCCTCGGCCAAGACGATCTTCACCCGCTCGTCGTCCACGAAATGATAGATCGTACCGGCGGCGTTACTTCCCCCGCCTACGCAGGCGATCAGGTAATCCGGGTGATCCCTTCCTTCCTTCTCCAGCAGTTGCTTCTTGATCTCCTCGCTGATAACGGATTGCAGCCGGGCTACCATATCCGGATAAGGATGGGGGCCTACCGTAGAACCGATAATATAATACGTATCCGAAGGATGACAGCACCAGTCACGGATCGCCTCGTTCGTGGCGTCTTTCAAGGTCATGTTTCCCGAGGTCACGGGCACGACGGTAGCTCCCAGCATCTCCATCTTCTGTACGTTGGCATGTTGGCGTTCCACGTCTGTCTTCCCCATATAAACGATACATTCCATATTCATCAAGGCACATACCGTAGCCGTAGCCACTCCATGCTGTCCGGCACCCGTCTCGGCGATGATACGGGTCTTCCCCATGCGGCGGGCTAGGAGGATCTGGCCGATCGTATTGTTGATCTTATGTGCTCCGGTATGGTTCAAGTCTTCCCGTTTCAAATAGATCTTGCATCCGTATTTCTCACTCAACCGTTTGGCCAAGTAAAGAGGGGAGGGGCGGCCTACATAATCACGCAATAACTGATCGAACTCTTCCTTGAAGCTATCGTTCTCCAACACTTGCAGATAGGTATTCTGTAAATTTTCCACGCATTGATGAAGGATCTCGGGAACATAGGCCCCGCCGAACTCACCATAGTAACCATTCTTGTCAACTTGATACGTTTTCATCTTTTATCTATTTTAGTTATTTTCCTTTTGAATTTGCTATAAAAAGAAAAGAGGCCTGCCGCAAGTGCGACAGACCTCTTTATATCTTTATGTAGTGTTTATATATACATACGAGTCTTCGTTCCTTACGACCTTTTGAGTTGTACGGAGCGCCACCACCAATATGTATTTACTACGAATGTTCTCATGACTCTGTTTTGTTATTACGGCAGCAAATATATGGAATCTTTGACAAACAGCAAATAAAATCGTACTTTTTTTATGAATGAGATAAAGAAGATCAGATGGTCTATTAAAACTGCTCTATTGACAAATTGTAATTCATTGAGCCTTGTGTAGACGTGTATTGATGTTTTTGGTATTTGTTTTTATTATTTCGAAGAATAATTTGCTTTCAAAATAATAGTTTCTACCTTTGCGGAAACAATAAAAAACGATTAATATTTCTAATATGGATACTAAATTAACTGGAAAAACTCGCATAGAGAGCGATTTGATCGGCGCTCGTGAAATCCCCGCCGAAGCATTATACGGAGTTCAAACCTTGAGAGGAATCGAGAATTTCTCAATCAGTAAATTCCGTTTGAGCGAATATCCTTTATTCATTAAAGGATTAGCTATAACAAAAATGGCGGCTGCCATGGCTAACTTTGAATTAGGCTTGCTTACCGTAGAGCAAAAAGACGCTATCATCGCCGCTTGTGGGGAGATTCTCGATGGTAAACATCACGACCAGTTCCCGGTGGATATGATCCAAGGCGGAGCGGGTACCACTACGAATATGAACGCGAATGAGGTGATCGCCAACCGTGCCTTGGAGCTGATGGGGCATGAGCGGGGTGAATACCAATACTGCTCACCGAACGACCATGTGAACTGCTCGCAATCCACGAACGACGCATATCCGACCGCTATCCATATCGGTATGTATTTTAAGCATCTTCAATTGCTTCCCCATTTGGAGGAATTGATCGCCTCTTTCCGTAAGAAAGGAGAGGAGTTCTCGCAAATTATCAAGATGGGACGTACGCAGTTGGAGGATGCCGTACCTATGACGTTGGGGCAGACCTTTAATGGCTTCGCCAGCATCTTGCAGGATGAGATCGCTCACTTGAATGAGGCCGCCGCCGATTTCTTGGTGGTTAATATGGGAGCTACCGCTATCGGTACGGGTATTTGTGCCGAGCCGGGATACGCGGAGAAATGTATCGCGGCTTTACGTGAGATAACCGGATGGGATATCCGTCTCTCCTCCGATTTGGTAGGAGCTACCTCGGATACTTCTTGCTTGGTAGGCTATGCTTCCGCCATGAAGCGGGTTTGCGTGAAGATGAATAAGATATGTAATGACCTTCGCTTGTTGGCAAGCGGCCCTCGTTGCGGTTTGGGTGAGTTTAACTTGCCTGCTATGCAGCCGGGTTCTTCTATCATGCCGGGTAAGGTGAATCCTGTGATCCCGGAGGTGATGAACCAGATCGCTTATAAGGTAATGGGTAATGAATTATGTGTGACCATGGCCGGGGAAGCCGCCCAGATGGAGCTGAACGCCATGGAGCCGGTGATGGCACAATGCTGCTTCGAGTCCGTGGATTTGCTGATCAATGGTTTCGATACCTTGCGTACCCGTTGCGTGGACGGTATTATCGCTAACGAGGATCGTTGCCGTGAGGAGGTACATCATAGCATCGGCGTGGTGACGGCCTTGAATCCGGTAATCGGCTATAAGAACTCGACCAAGATCGCGAAGGAGGCGTTGGAGACCGGCGTTAGCGTTTATCAATTGGTACTGGATCATGGTATCTTGACCAAGGAGGAATTGGATACGATCTTAAGCCCGGAGAATATGATCAAGCCGGTGAAGTTGGATATCAAGCCTCGCCGTTAATCGAGTCCTATTATATAATGTATACCATTTGTGGACCGTATAGGTAGATTTTTCCATCCTATGCGGTCTTTTTTTAGATTATAATCTCTATCTTTGGACTGACTTAATTCTAATAATCATGATAAATAGACGAGATTTTTTAAAGAATGCGTCCCTTTTCACCTTGGGTGGCCTGATGGCCGGAAAGGTCGGGAGCGCAGATGCGGCTAAACCTGTCACTTCTGAAACGATGGCCGCTAAGACAGTTGGTTTACAAATCTATTCTTTAGGCAAGGAACTTTATGCGGATGTACCCGGTGGATTGAAAAAGATCAAGCAAATGGGGTACACGAATCTGGAATTGGCCGGTTACAAGGAAGGCAAGATCGGCGGTGTAGACATGATGGAATTCAAGAAGATGGTGGATGATGCCGGATTGAAGATCACCAGTTCCCACGTGAATCCTCCGGTACGTGAGTACACGAAGGCCAATCGCTCCCAGATCTCCGAGTATTGGAAGAAGACGGCTGATGACCATGCCAAACTAGGCGTGAAGTACTTGATCCAGCCCGGGCAACCGAGTACCCGTAGCACCGAGGAAACCGCTTTCGTCTGCGAGATTTTTAACGAGGCGGGTAAGATCGTGAAAGCGGCCGGTATTCCTTTCGGCTATCACAACCATGAGATGGAGTTCGCCAAGGTAAATCCGGGCAGTACGGAGGCCAAGCTGGGAAGGCGTGTGAAAGGAGATTGCATCTATGAGTTGTTCTTGAAGAATACTGATCCTTCGCTTGTATTTTTCGAGATGGATGTTTATTGGGCCGTGATGGGACAACAAGATCCGATAGAGTGGTTGAAGAAATATCCGAACCGTATCAAGGTATTGCATATCAAGGACCGTGCTATTCTAGGCGAGTCCGGGATGATGAATTTCGAGAATATATTCCGGCAAGCTTACGCGAATGGAATCAAGGATTATTTCGTGGAGTTGGAGGGTATGCCTGACGGACGTTCCCAGTTTGAGGGCGTGAAAGGCTGCGTGGATTATTTATTGAAAGCACCGTTCGTGAAATAAGTCTTTTGACTCATTAAAAAAACGCTCATGGCGGTAGGATGCTTCCTCCGTTATGAGCGTGTTTGTTCGTAAAGCAGCCATACCAATAAAGGGATATAGTCCTTTAATTCCGTCCGTAATATCTTGAGCGCTTGAGAGATGCGGTATGCGATTGTTTTGGGGGATACGCCTGTCCGCTCGGCGATCTCGTTGTAGGTCATTTCCTCGAAACGGTTCATCTCGAATGCCTTACGGTATTCATCCGGGAGCTCCCGGATGGCCTTGGAGGCCAAGGCCATCAGTTCTCCTATATAAAAATCAGGATTCTCGAATTGCTCTTGGAACTTGGCGTACAATCTCTCGTGCACTTGTTGCTTAACCTGTATGTGGCTGATCGTATTGAGGCATTTATTGCGGACAATCGTGAAGAGGAGTGATTTCAGGGACATGTCCGCTACTAGGGATTTTCGGTTTTCCCACAGCCACATCATCACGTCTTGTACGATCTCCTCTGATTCTGGTACTGTTACATATTGGGAGGCGAAGGCGCACAATCCCCGGTAATATTGTTTGTACACGGTGTCGAACGCTTGTTCGTCTCCTGCGATAAGTTCTAGTGAAATTCGTTCTGCGTTCTCGTCCACAATAGTGTTTAAGTTTGTTTGGTTGCAAACTTAATGAATAATTCCGGATAAGAGGCATGAATCCCGCTACTTTTTCTTTCCTTGGTTGGCTACGGCTTCCATGAGTTTCTTGATTTCCTCCGGGTCGCCAAGGAAATAATCATTCACGAGTTTCAAGTCATCATCGAACTCGAACACGTATGGAACGGCTGTCGGGAGATTCAGATGAACGATCTCTTCATCGGAGATGTTTTTTAAATATTTGATGATTCCCCGCAAGCTGTTTCCGTGAGCGGCGACAAGGATCTGGTCGGCGGTCCGGAGCGTCGGGAAGATAACCTCTTTCCAATAAGGGAGAATCCGCTCAACCGTATCTTTCAAGGATTCCGTACGGGGCAACTCTTTATCCGGCACGTCTTTGTAGCGGATATCGAAGCGAGGGTTACGAGGGTCGTCTTCCGATAGGGGAAGCGGGGCTATATCGTAACTGCGACGCCAGATCAAGACTTGCTCGTCTCCATACTTTTGGGCGGTCTCGCTCTTGTTCAACCCTTGTAGCGATCCGTAATGTTTCTCGTTCAGCCTCCAGCTCTTCTCCACCGGGATCCAGTCTTGGTCCATGCGATCCAATACACAATTCAAGGTTTTGACGGCCCGTTTTAAATAAGAGGTATAGGCTTTATTGAACACATATCCTTTTTCTTTCAATAGGTTGCCGGCCCTATAAGCTTCGGCCACGCCTTTTTCTGTCAAATCCACATCGGTCCAACCGGTGAACCGGTTCTCTTTATTCCATACACTTTCGCCGTGGCGAAGCAATACGATACTTTTCATAGGTCTTTTTATTTTTATGATTTGTTTTTCTCGAAATCCTCGATGACTTCTTTTAATATAGGTAGATGACTATGTTGTACATCCTTCGCTGCCGTGAGGAAAGTGACAACTGGATGCTTCTCGATCTCTCGTAAGAAAGGAATGAAATCCGGGTTCTGCTTGATCTCCATCCCGTAGCGACCTTGGAATACTTCCCAATGCCTGTCTTTATCCTCGTGGAACCATTGGCGTAACTCCTTAGATGGAGTGATGTCTTTTCTCCATTCGTCAAACTTCGCATCCTCTTTCTTCAGTCCTCTGGGCCATAGCCTGTCGAGAAGAATGCGATAACCATCCGCCTCACTTGGCTCCTCATAAATCCGTTTTAAAAGAATCTTTACCATAAGAAGTCTCATTTTGTGGTAAAACAGTAGAAAGAGGGATATTGTTGAGCCTTTCTTTAGGAACGGTATTTTTGCCATTATTCAATTTTTAGACAAAAAATCGTTTTTTTGTTTAGTACATCTTTTGTCTCAACTGTATTAATTATAGAAACAAGAAAAAATGGAAATAAACGAAGACATATTGATCCGATACATCGATGGGATGTTGACCGAGGAGGAAGCTGTGGAGGTGAAAAACTGGCGGGCCGCCTCTCTAGAAAACGAGAAACTGTTGGAGCAGGTCTATTTTACAGCTCAAGTGGCAAGTCGCCTAAAAGTCATGCGGACCGTGAACCCGGACGAGGCGTTGTCTCGTTTTAAATCAAGAATCCATAAGAAAGAGAAAAGATTAGCTTTAAGACAAGTGTTAGGTGTTATTCAACGGGCTGCGGCCGTGTTATTCATTCCAGTCTTTCTTTTATCCGCTTATTTGTTCATACAGCAGGGTCAAGGGAACGTGCGTACGCTAGCCGTACGCACGAATCCTGGGGTGGTTTCGGCATTCGATTTACCTGACGGTTCTAAGGTTTGGCTGAATGCCAATAGCGAATTGAGATATCCTTCGGATTTCAATGCGGATACCCGTACGGTGGAATTAACCGGACAAGGATATTTCGAGGTGACGAAGAATGCCCATAAGCCTTTTATTGTGAAAGCGGATAAAGATTACTCGGTAGAGGTGTTGGGTACTTCTTTCAATGTATCCGCTTACAAAGACGAGAGTATGATAGAGACCACCTTGGTAGAGGGATCGGTAAAGTTGAACGTCGTGTCCGGAGGAAAGCGAATGACACAGATGTTGAAGCCAAACGAGAAAGCTGAGTATCAAAAGGGTGCTGACAAGATCAAGGTGTTCGACGTGAATACCGAATATGACACGGCTTGGAAGAACGGGGAGATTATCTTCAGGAACCATCCGATGGATAAAGTATTGAAAACGCTGGAACGTCATTATCACGTAGTATTCGAGGTAAAAGATAACGAGATACTCAAGTCCATAATAACAGCCCGTTTCAAGGACGAGCAATTGCCTCAAGTATTGGAATACCTGAAATTGGCGTCGGGAATCCAGTATGCGATACATAAACCTACCGTTAAGGACAGTGGATCGGGAACCTCAGTCGTGGAAATATCAAAATGAGAAATAATGTGTAACCTTCTAAAATACGTCTGCCCATGAAGAAAGAATAAACAAGGATTAAAAACATACGGAAGAATATTGGCGTATTCTCCCGTACGAAAAGTCAAGAAGAGCTGTTGGCGCAGCTACAAATAACTTTATTATAAATAGTAACACTACAAAAATATGAATAAAATTGTAACCTTAAATGCTTTAAGGAGGAATAGTTATTCTCTTTTTCGAAAAATTCCGTTAATGATTAACATGGGGGTATGCGCATTCTGTTTGGTACCGGCCATGGTTTTCGCAGAGAACACGCATGAAGTCACAGTCTTAAACGCTCAACAACAGACACGAAAAGCAGTCGGTGTCGTTACGGACAAAACGGGCGAGGCTATTATTGGTGCTAACGTAATTGTTAAAGGAACTACCAACGGTACCATCACGGATATGGATGGCCGTTTCGAGTTGGATGTTCCTAACAATGCGACTTTACAAGTTTCCTATATCGGTTTTAATACGCAAGAGATCGTCTTTACCGGACAACCTTCTATCGAGGTTCAATTGGTCGATGATACGCAAGCCTTGGATGAAGTCGTGGTAACCGCTTTGGGTATCAAGCGTGAGAAAAAGGCTTTGGGATATTCTATGTCTGAATTGAAAGGTGAGTCCCTGACGCAAACCCGTGATGCTAACGTGGCCAACGCTTTGGCTGGTAAGGTAGCAGGTTTGCAGATCAAGCAAAATGGTACCGGTGTCGGTGGTTCCTCTCGTATCGTGATTCGTGGTAATAACTCTATTACTGGTAATAACCAGCCGTTGATCGTTGTGGACGGTGTACCTATCGATAACTTTAGCGGTGGTACGGATGACTATTGGGGTAACGGTAACGTGGATAAAGGTTCCGGTATCTCTGATATCTCCCCGGATGATATCGAGAGTATGTCCGTATTGAAAGGCCCGGCAGCTGCGGCGTTGTATGGTAGCCGTGCAGGTAACGGTGTCGTGATGATCACGACTAAGAAAGGTAGCCAGAATAAAGGTTGGGGCGTAAGTATCAACTCGAATTTCACGGCTGAGAACCCGATGCAAACCCCGAAGTTCCAAGATGTATACGGACAAGGTATCGACGGCGCTTTCGATAATAATAAAGCGACGAGCTGGGGTGCCGCTATGGACGGTTCTTCTAAGGATATGGCGATGGGTTCTTACCAGTATGCGGCGAGAGACAATGATTTATATAAGGACTTCTTGCGCACTGGTACCACTTGGACAAACAGCGTGGATTTGAGCAAGAGTTCCGAGGATATCACTTTCCGTGCCGGCGTGACACGCTTGGATAATAAGGGTGTTGTTCCGAATAGCGGAATGGATCGTACGTCTATCAACTTGCGTTCTACGGCTAAACTGTCTAAATGGTTATCGGCCGACGTGAAGGTTAATTATGTAAGCCAGCATACGAACAACCGTGTGAAATTAGCGGGCGACCCGGATAATATCTTCCTTAACTATTTAAGTATGCCCCGAAGTGTGGGCTTCTCTGACTATGACGCCTATAAAGATAATGATTGGAAACGTGCGGACGGAAAGCCCGCTGGTTATCTGATCGACACGGGAGCCAACGCCAATAACCCGTATTGGTCCGCTTACCGCAATACGAACAAGGATAAGAAAGACCGCTTTATCGGATTTGCGGCCTTGGATTTCACGTTTACGGATTGGTTGAGCTTGAAGCTTCGCTCTGGTATGGATAATTACACCATCCAGTATGAGACGATTCGTGCGACAGGTAACCCGTATTGGGAGAACAACGGTAGCATGACTGCCAATATGGAGAAATTCACCGAGATCAACTCTGATTTCTTATTGACTGCTAAAGGCAACTGGGATCGATTTGGTATCGTAGGTACGGTAGGTGGTAATATGATGTACCGTAATTCTACATGGTACAAGGAATCATCCGGTGAGTTTGTGATTCCCGATTTCCATGCGATCGCCAACGGTAAGACACATGGTGGTGAGTATACTCGCAACCGTAAACAAATCAACTCGCTATATGCTACGGCATCATTGTCTTGGGACGACTATTTGTATTTGGACTTAACCGCTCGTAACGACTGGTCTTCAACACTTCCGAAAGACAATGACTCTTATTTCTACCCGTCGGTAGGTGTTAGCTGGATTTTCACCCAAATGTTGAATAAGATGGGGCATAACACGGGTATTCTTTCTTTCGGTAAGATCCGTGCGTCTTGGGCTCAGGTAGGTAATGATACGGACGCTTATATGTTGCGTGACTATTATAATATCAGTTATGATATTAAAGGGGGTATTTTTAATGCCAGCAACGAGGATTGGATGGCAAATCCAAATTTAAAGAATGAGACGATCAACTCTTGGGAGTTAGGCCTTGAGTTGAAGGCGTTTGAGAATAGGGTTGGTGTCGACGTAGCGTATTATAAGAAGAACGCCAAAGACCAGATCTTAAAGATCGATGTTCCTTCCGCTACAGGGTTTAAGAAAAAGATGATCAACGCCGGTAATATTGAGAATAAAGGTGTAGAGGTTGCGTTTAACGCTACTCCTTATATCTCCGAGAGTGGTTTCCAATGGGATACTCAGTTGAACTGGTCAAAGAATATCAACAAGGTAATTTCATTGACAGATGATACGAAAGAGCAGATCCTTAGTGATGCATCAGTAAGTTTCTTGAAGATCGTCGCTCACGAGGGTGGAGCCTATGGAGATATTTACGGTTACGCTTATCAACGGGATGATAACGGCAACATTATTATCGGTGCCGATGGTGTTCCTTTGAGAACGGACGATATGGTATTGTTGGGTAACAACCAGCCGAAATGGATGATGGGTTGGAGCAATACCTTGTCATATAAGAATTTCGTGTTGAACTTCATGTTCGATATGCGTTATGGCGGTGATGTGTATATGGGATCTATCCGTGCGGGTGCTTCATCCGGTAATTTAGAGATGACGTTGGATGGTCGTGATGGTATGGTTGTTCCGGGGGTATTGGCCGATGGTACTCCCAATACGAAGAGTATTACGGCTCAAGCTTATTGGAATGGTCTTTCTAGCAATAATGTGACAGAGGCTTATATGTACGATGCGACAAACATCCGTTTACGTGAGTTGAGTTTGGGTTATAATTTCCCGAGAACGATGTTGGCGAAGACTCCATTTACTTCCGCTCGCTTGAGTTTCGTGGCTCGTAACTTGTTCATGATTTATAGTAAGACAAAGGGATTCGACCCGGAGGCTGCTTATACATCTGGTAACGCCCAAGGTATCGAGTACGGTTCTATGCCTACTATGAGAAGCTTAGGTTTCAATATTAATCTGGCATTTTAATGAAACATAAATCTAAAAATGGAATTATTATGAAAAGTAGTATAAAGATATTAGCAGCTTGTTCGTTTATGATGGCGAGTATGGCCAGTTGCGACCTGACAGGTATAAATGAGAACCCGGATAAGCCGACGGATGATGTAAATTACAATATGAGCGAACCTCGATTGGCCTCTACGCTACGTGGTGGGATGATTATCGATGGTGATGTGGAACAACGCTTGAAGCCTTTGCAAATTGATTTCTACTCTCAAATGTTGGTCGATGGCGGTGGCTGGGCAACTAAGAATTATATCCAAAATGACGAGTGGAACAATTTAACATGGCAGGCGTATCTGACACAGATCTCCTCTATTAATATCGTGATCCGTAGTTTGATGGAAAAAGATAAGGACTTATACGCTAATACGATCGCTTTCGCTCGTATCTGGCGTGTGTATATCCATAGCCTGGCTGCGGATAAGTTTGGTCCGATGCCTTTCCCGGCCTATGCTACCGTAGAAGATAATCCTCCTTATAAATCGGTGAAGGATATCTATTATGAATATTTCACGGAATTGGATGAGGCGTTGAATAGCTTCAGCGATAGCGCTGAGCCTATATTCTCGGATGCTGGTATCGACTTGGTTTATAAGAATGACGTTTCTCTTTGGAAAAAATTTGGAAACTCCTTGCGTCTTCGTTTCGCTGTTCGTTTATCTGAGGTGGATCGAGAGAAATGTGTCGCTGAGGCAAATGCCGCTTTGACATCCCCTTGTGGTTTGATCTCAAGCAAGGCTGATAATGCTTATATGCCTCCAAAAGCGGATGGTTCTTGGGGACAGGACTATAACTATACGATGTTCCAGATTACTTGGAGCGGTCCGATCTGTATGTCTAAGTCATTTGAGAAATTAGTGACTAATATCGGTAATATCGATTGGCCTGCCGGCGTGGTAAACCAGACATCCGGAGTTGCCGTATCGAATGTACATCCCGCTAAGGTAGACCCTCGTGCCCCGAAGATGTTCCAGCCGGGTATTGAGAATGGTGATTGGAAAGGTTTGGTATACGGTGCGAAAGCAGAGGAGGCGAATACTGGTATTTATCAGTCTAAGCAATGTGCAGAGATGGGCTTTATTATTAAAGATGGCGCTCCGTATAAATCTCGTCCTTATGATATGTTCCTTTCTGAGGAAGTTGATTTCTTGAAAGCTGAGTTGTTCGCCCGTAATTTGGTCGCCGGTGATGCTAAAGCTGCTTATGAGGCAGGGGTACGTGCTTCCTTCGAGACTTGGGGTGTATCGGGTGATGTTGAGGAGTATTTGGCTTCCACGGAAAAGAATGAGGCTGGTACCAGCGCGAAATATGACGATCAACAAGGCGCAGGCAATACGGCTTTAGAGAAGATCATCACGCAGAAATATATCGCCGGACTTCCAGATTTGGCGCAGGAAGCTTGGAATGACAAGCGTCGTTTGAACTTGCCTCGTTTGGATGTGGCTGTTTATCGAGATCAAGCTGTATATAATAATAGTGATACAAATATCTTGAATCCTCAAAATTTCATCAAACGTATGAAATACCCGATGAAAGAGCAATTGGTAAATGCTGCTGAATATGAGAAAGGCAAATCCATGTTAGGTGGGAAAGGTGATGTGGTTTCGACCCCGATTTGGTGGGATAAGAATTCCAACTATTGCACATCTTCAAAATAAATAAACAGACAGATTGATTATATTGAGCTTTAACAGAAGCTGATGGTTATTCTCGTTTGGAGATACTTATCTGTGAAGAACAGTACTCCAAGCGAGAATTTTTTGTTATAATTGAATAGTATTAGATAATAATTCTTACATTTACCCATGATAAATTGTGCGTGTGTAAATTATGAGATTATATATTTATATCTTCATTCTACTATTATTATGTATATTCCCGCTGGGCGCCCAACAGGAACGTTCGGAATCCTATATTCGTATCTCCGCTCCGGTTAGCTTGGCGGGCGCTCTGGATGAGATTGAGAGTCAAACCAATTATTCTTTTATTTATGACGCTCAGGTGATCAATTTATCTGAGAAAGTGCGTAAATCTTTATCCGGACGTACGGTTTTCGAGATTTTAAATTTATTATTTAAGAACACGGAGATCGTCTATACGGTCATGAATGACCAGATCATCTTGAATAAGAAAGAGGCGATAATCCAAATGCAACAAAAGCTGGATGGTAAGGTAAAAGGCATCGTGACCGATCACAAAGGAGAGCCTATTGCCTGCGTGAATGTGGTGGAAAAAGGAACGAGAAACGGTACGATTACGGATATGGATGGCAGCTTTGTATTGGAGCTTCCCGAGGAGGCTACTTTGGTTTTTTCTTATATCGGTTATCGTTCACGGGAAATTGAGTATGAGGGGCAATTGTCATTGAATGTGCAGTTGGATGATGACGCCCAGATTTTGGACGAGGTAGTTGTTACGGCTCTTGGTATCGAGAAGAAAGAATCTTCCTTGCCTTATGCCACCCAGTTAATCACAGGTGGGGAATTGGTAAGGGCCAAGGATTTTAATTTTATGAGTACGCTTTCCGGAAAGATGGCTGGACTCCAGATTAACCGGACTTCCGCCGGTCTGGGTAGCTCGTCCCGGGTGATTATTCGAGGTAGTCGTTCCGCATCCGGAAATAACCAGCCTTTGTATGTGATAGACGGTGTCCCGATCTTGAGCATTAGCAGTGAGCAAGCCTTGACAACGATCGGTGGTACGGCCGATGCCGGTAACCGGGATGCGGGCGATGGTATCTCTAATCTAAATCCTGATGATATAGAGAGTTTGAGTGTCTTGAAAGGGGCTTCGGCCTCTGCGTTGTATGGGGGACAAGCGGCGAACGGTGTGATCTTGATCAAAACGAAAAAAGGTAAGGCCGGGGTACGGAATATTCATTTCTCCTCGTCGCTGACTGTTGATCAAGCGATCAGTCTCCCCAAGTTTCAGAATGAGTTCGGACGGATGGAAGGGGCGGAAACTTGTTGGGGAGACCGGGCTTCTCTTCCGGTCTATGACCCTGTCGGCGATTTCTTCCGGACGGGTATTACCGCTATTAACTCATTGATATTTACGGCAGGGAATAGCCATGTGCAAAATTATTTTTCGTATGCCAATACGACCGCACGGGGCATCGTTCCTAAGAATAATTTAAGCAAGCATAATTTTAATCTCCGTGAAAGTTCTTCTTTCTTTGATGATCGTTTGATCTTGGAGGGGCAGGTAAACTTGATACTCCAAACAATCAAAGGAAAACCTACGGCCGGGGGATTTTATATGAACCCGTTACAAGGTTTATACACGTTTCCTAGAGGGATGGATATGGCACCTTATAAGGAGAACTTTGAGGTATATAACGAGAAACGGAATATGAACGTCCAGAACTGGTATACTACGATTACTGATTTTGAGCAAAATCCTTATTGGTTGGTCAACCGTACGGAAAACGAGGACAAACGTGCCCGTGTGTTGGCGTTGGCTTCCGCTAGTTTCAAGGTGACAGATTGGCTTACATTACAGGGCCGTGGAAATATCGATTATGTGAATGATAAGTATCAGCAGGAAATATACGCTTCTACCTCTCCGGGTATCGCCGGTGAGAACGGGCGTTACATTTATTACACCTACCAGACTACGTTGCTCTATGGGGATTTGATGGCTAAATTGAATAAGAGCTGGGATGATTTCTCCTTGAACGCCGCTATCGGTACGAGCATAACGGACACACGCACCAGTGCGTTGAGGCTGGATTCGAAAACGGCTTCCTTGTATTATCCGAATGTCTTTACGATCGCTAATATTAACATGTCGTCCAGTGCCTACATCGAGGAGTCGGATGACGCACGCCGGCAAATGCAATCCTTTTTTGCTATGGCGCAGTTGGGATATAAGGAAAGCCTTTACTTAGATGTGACCGCACGTAATGACTGGTCATCTACCCTTGCGTTTACGGAACGTAAATCAAGAGGTTTTTTCTATCCTTCAGTCGGTCTTTCTTGGATTATCCCTAAATCCTTTTCGATGCCTTCCTTGATATCTTTTGGGAAAGTACGGGCTTCTTGGAGTAAGGTGGGTAATGATATACCCTTATTCGTTAGCAATACGGTAGGCCATATCGCTGCGGGCGGGATTCCCCAGCCGAATGATACGGCTCCGTTCGGTACCTTGAAGCCGGAGATGAGCAGTTCTTTTGAAATAGGTACCGAATGGAAATTCTTTGATTATCGTATGGACGTGGATCTTACGTTCTATAAGACCAATACGAAAAATCAACTCTTCTCTTTACCTTCTTCCGCTGGAGCCGCATACAAGTATTATTTTGTGAATGCGGGAAATATACAGAATATGGGAGTGGAATTGACGTTCGGTGCGGTTCCTATCTTAACGAATCAGTTTAAATGGAATACGACACTCAACTTTTCCCGGAATAAAAATGAAGTAAAGAAACTACATGATGATTTGGCTAGCTTTATTCAAGGAGATGAAGGATTCTCCTCTAGCTATACGATGCGTTTGGTGGAAGGTGGCTCGTTTGGTGATATCTATGGAAAAGCTTTTGAGCGGGATAAATATGGTGCGATCGTGTATGGTCGGGACGGCTTGCCCCAAGAGATCGGCAGCGGGAATACGGCTAAGGTGGGGAATTGTAATCCGGCGTTCTTATTGGGTTGGGGAAATAGTTTCACGTATAAGGATTTTTCGTTCTATTTCTTGATTGACGGGCATTTTGGGGGAGATGTGCTGGCCCAGACTCAGGCTGTGCTTGACCAAACGGGAGTGAGTAAAGTTTCCGGAGAGGCCCGTACGATGGGGTATGTGGATTTGGAAGGACATCATATTTATAACATAAAAGGATTTTATGAGCAGGTGGGAGGACGAAACGGTGTGACTGAATATTATATGTACGATGCTACCAATATCCGTTTGCGGGAGTTATCTTTAGGATATACGCTACCGAAGAGATTGTTGGGAAGGAAACAATTTGTTAAAAAGGCGGAACTGTCTTTTGTCGCCCGGAATCTATTCTTTATTTATAAAAAGGCTCCATTTGATCCGGATGCCGTGCTTTCGGCGAGCAATAGCAATCAAGGGATCGATATATTCGGGATACCGACTACGAGAAGTGTCGGCTTTAATGTGAAACTTTCATTCTAAGCGTATGAAGACGAGATTTCTGAATAAGATGGCAGGTCTGTTGGCCGTATTACTCCTTTTTTCCTGTACGGGTAAATTCGAGGAGTATAATACCGATAATACGGGTTTTACCGATGGGCAGAAAACGTATGATTATAATACGTTCGGTGTCTGGCTAAAGGTAGTCCAGATGGGGATTTATTTTAATTATGATTGGGGGAGTGGCAAGAACTGGCATTTCCAGACGATGCAAAATCTGAACGCGGATATGTTTTCCGGTTATATGCATGATTTTAAACCCTTCAACGCCGGATTGGGAAATACGGTCTATAATTTGCAGGATGGCTGGAATGGCACGATGTGGGATAATACGTATGGATATATCATGACGGAGATAAAGCAGACGGAAGATCATTCCCGTGATAAATATCCGGCTTTCTATGCGATCGCTAAAATACTGAAAGTAGAGGTCATGCATCGGATCTCGGATTATTATGGCCCGATCGTGTATACGAAGTTCGGGGAGTCGGATGCCGGGGTAATGCCGGATTCCCAGAAAGACGCTTATTATGCTTTTTTCCGGGATTTGGGGGAGGCTATTCACCTGCTGTCTGAATATGATGGAGAGGAAACCTTTTCTCGTTTCGATATGATTATGCCGGCGAATTACAGGACGTTTGGGGAATGGATGCGTTTCGCCAACTCATTACGTTTGCGCTTGGCGATTCGTATCGCTATGGCCGACCCTGATAAGGCGAGGGATGAGGCGCATAAGTCGCTGACACATCCAGCCGGTTTGTTGGAGGAGGCTTATGAGGTCGTCGCAGTTTCTACCGCCGGAACCGGCTACTCGAATCCGCTAGGGGAGATCAATAAGGTGTGGGGAGAGGTTTTTATGAACGCTAATATGGAATCGATCCTTAAGGGATATAAAGACCCTCGGTTATCTCGTTATTTTGAGCCTGCTACCGGACAGGGATATTCCGGGGAGTACCGGGGAATCCGGCAAGGGACAGGATTTAATCATTCCCGCTATAGTGAGCATTCGAGAAGCACGATTACCCAGAAAACGGACGCTATCTTAATGACGCCCGCGGAAGTTTGGTTCTTACGTGCGGAGGCAGCCTTGCGGGGCTGGTCCGGGGAGGACGCCGGGACTTGCTATGAGCAAGGCGTACGATCATCGTTCAGCCAATGGAGGGTAGGAGAGGCCAATGCTTATTTGCGGAGTGATCATGTAGCCGCCGATTTCGTGGATACGTTTACTCCCGAGTATTCGGCGAAGGCGCTTTGCTTGGTGTCTCCGGCATGGGATGAAGAAGCCTCTAGGGAGACCAAGCTGGAGAAGATTATTACCCAAAAATGGATCGCTTGTTACCCCGAGGGCTGTGAGGCTTGGGCGGAGCAGAGGCGTACCGGTTATCCTCGTTTGTTCCCGGTTTTGGTGAATAAAAGCAATGGAAAGATCGATACGCGAACGATGATTCGTCGCTTGAATTTCCCGGTTAGCATTATTTCCGGTAACCCGGCTCAGTATTCCGCCTTGTGTGAGTATCTGGGAGGTCCGGATACCGGAGGTACTCGTTTATGGTGGGATACCGGAGTGAATTTTCGTGATTAACGACTAATTTTTCCTCTTCCTGCCAATATAATACCGAGATTCCCCTAAAAAATACTACCTTTGACATCGAAAATTATAAAAAAAGGGTTTATGTCTTTAAAACGTTTTGGTGTCTCTTTGGAAGACAATCTGTTGGAATCATTGGATCAATATGTGAATGAGAATGGCTTCGCCAATCGTTCACAGGCGATTCGTTTTCTGATAGAGAAGAATGTAGCCGAACGTAAATGGCAATGCAACCATATCGTAGCCGGGACGATCGTGATCATGTATGACCAAGTCAAGAAAGAGATCTCCTTGAAAATCACGGGTATCCAACAAAATTATAAGGATGTGATCTTGTCGTCTTCCCAGTATTATATCAATCAGAATTTTTGCTTGCATATAGTGACGGTGATGGGAACGGCTCACCGCTTGACAGAATTGTCGGATAAGTTGACGACAATCAAAGGCATTAAGCATGGTAAGTTGGTGATGAGCCGGGCGGATTAATGCTTTTTTTTGCAGGCTTGGTAACACGTTTTCTGGTGAACGTGCCACTACGGGATGTTTAAAATGATAAATATTATAGATGTAAGTAGTATATGAGAAAAGAACTTTTACTAGTTTCCGGACTGTTGATAGGCTCCATGGCGTTTGCGATAGATCCGGCAGAGATTGACAGTCTGATCAATTTGAAAGGGGTGGTGGTTTCCGCCAACAAGATCCATGTGAACCGGAACAGTGTGCCGTTATCTATCTCGGTCATCGAACGGGAAGAGATTGAGGCTAGCAGTGAATCGGCGTTGCTTCCCGTATTGTCGGAGCGAGTACCCGGGCTGTTTGTCACGGAAAAAGGGATTACAGGTTTTGGCGTCTCCGAGGGAGCGGCCGGGACGGTTAATATCCGGGGTGTCGGACAGAGTAATAAGGTCTTGATGTTGTTCGACGGACAGCCTCAATGGGCCGGTATATTCGGCCATTCGCTTCCGGATACCTATGTGGCTTCGGACGTGGAAAGGGTGGAGGTGATCCGTGGGCCGGGTTCCTTATTATACGGCTCGAACGCTATGGGAGGTGTCGTGAATATCATTACCCGCCAGCATAATCGGCCGGGACGACGTACACAAGCCCGTATCATGTACGGCTCGTATAACACCCAGAAGTATATGATTAATAATGGGTACAATATCGGTAACTTTAGTAGTTATATCTCCTTGAATCATGACCGCACGGATGGACATCGTCCGGATTCGAAGTTCCATATCACGAATGGTTTCGCTAAGTTAGGATATAAGATTGATGATCATTATAAGGTGACGGGAGACGTAAGCTTAGCTAAGTTCAAGAACCAGAACCCGGGAGAGATAACAAATCCGCTTATCGATAATATAATGAATATCCTGCGAGGTACTACCTCCTTCGCTTTAGAGAATAATTACGGGAAGACAAGTGGTGCCCTTCGTGCTTTCTACAACTGGGGCCATCATAAGATTGATGATGGGTATAATCCGGGCGGGACGCCTAATCCTTATCTGTTTTATTCGGACGATCATAATGCGGGTTTCTTGCTTTATCAGTCTTTCCGCTTGGTGAAAGGGAATAGTTTTACGGTCGGCATCGATTATAAGAACTGGGGTGGTCACGCATGGCAGGATAGTATCAATGATAACCAGAATGAGTTGGTGAATAAGACCGTGAACGAGGTAGCCGGATACGTTATCATGCAGCAGGATCTATTTGACAAGGTAAGCTTGAACGCCGGGGTTCGTTATGAGCATAACAGTATCTTCGGCGGCGAGTGGATTCCGCAGGCCGGCTTCACGGTACGTCCGTTCGAGGGGAACGTGATAAAGGCTTCTTTGTCGAAAGGCTTCCGGAGTCCGAATATACGGGAGATGTACATGTTCCCGCCTCAGAACCCAGATTTGAAACCGGAGCGCATGATGAACTACGAGGTATCCATCGGGCAGACATTTTTGGACGGCAACTTGTTTACGGAGTTGACTGCCTTTTTTATCGACGGGCAGGATATGATCGAGACGACACGTATAGACGGACGGCCTAAGAATGTCAATACGGGTACTTTTACGAATAAAGGTATCGAGTTCGATTCCCGTTACCAGATTCTCAAGAATTTGAGCCTCGATATGAATTATAGCTATTTGCATACGAGCAAGGCCCTGCTGGCGGCTCCGGCACATAAATTTTTCGCTGGCGTGATGTATGCCCCGGGACGTTTCACTTTCAACGTGAACGTACAATCCATTTTCGACCTTTATATCGATACGGCGGACAAGGTGAAAGAGGATTACACGGTTCTGAACGCGAAGGCAGCCTACCGTTTCGGTACACGTGATAAAGGCTTGAATCTATTTGTCAAAGGAGAGAATTTAACGGCTACCCGTTATTCCATCAACGAAGGATTCCCGATGCCAAAGGCGATATTTATGGGAGGTATAGACGTAACTTTCTAGCATGGGTGGAAAAAGAACTTCCCCGAATACTCATATCTCCTTGAATTTTATGTCTACTTTCTAATATTTGTTTTATCTTTGCTTCATCACAGTTTATTTGATTTTGATTAAAAGAATAAAACGTTATATATATGGATGTGAAAAATGATTTGGGTGGAGGAAAGCCCACGTTGCTAATCGCGGAGGATGAGGAAAGTAATTATTTACTTCTGAAGACCATTTTACATAAATATTGTAATTTGATCCGTGCTAAAACTGGTTTGGAAGCTTTGGCTCTCTTTAAGGAAAACGAGGTGGACTTGATCTTGATGGATATAAAGATGCCTGAGATGACGGGTATCGAGTCCTTGAAGGAAATCCGTAAGCTATCGAAAGATATCCCCGTAATCATGCAGTCGGCTTATGTATTCGACTCTGATATGGAAGCCGCTAAAGAAGCCGGGGCTTCCGGTTTTATCACGAAGCCGATCAATCTAAAGGTATTGAAAAATACGATATCGCAGTATTGTCCGTCGATCGTATGGTAAGGATTTATTAAGATGTTTTAGATTTGTATAAACGGCATTTTGCCGTATTTTTTGTTATTTTTGTAGAAAATCGTCAAGAGGGCGCTTTGCAAATGTATTCTAATCTACAAAAATGACATGCTTATGATAAAAAAAGAACATCTTGTATCCGACATTTCTAAACTAAAAAAAGTATATAATCAGAGCTTCCCTTGGTTGGTGACCTTAGCGGAAGAAAGTGAGAACGCAAAGTATTTTAAGGATGCTTTGCGTTCTCTTATTTTATCCCGGCTCACGGAAAAGGAAAGTACCCAAGAAAACGTAGGAATGACGGTGGCGAGACGTATCCTTCTTTTGATTGAGCATGATGATACTTTCGTGGACGAGCTGTCTACGGGCGAGCGTCTTCCGGTGCGGACGGTCACTTATCTTTGGCAGTTCCTGATCGGCCATTTGGAAAATGAGGTCTCTCCTGATTTATTCATTGACCTATACCATCAGTTTGATTTATTGGAATATCCGGTTGAGATCCTACCGGACCGGGCATTGGTGAAAAGGCAGATGAGCCGCTGGCCGACCGGGCTCGACCCGGAGGTAATCGCTATCCGTGAGAGGAACAAGGAGCGTATCATCGCTTGCTTGATCAAGAAGATAGAAAGACGCCATAGCCCTTCGTCACGTTTTCAGTTCGCCGAGGGCATCTCCTATGAGGAGAAAGAGGCCCGGGTACGTGAATGGTGGAATACCGCTCGTTTCCATTTGTCGATGGCGATCAAGAGTCCTACGGAATTGAACTTCTTTTTGGGATATTCCCTGTCGGACGAGACGATGAGCTTATTGGCCCGTGCCAAAAAGAAGGGGATGCCCTTTTTTGTGACTCCTTATTATCTTTCCCTATTAAATATAGAACATGAGGGGTATGACGACGCTACGGTGCGATCGTACATCATGTACTCGAACGAGCTGGTAGATACGTATGGAAGCATTAAGGCGTGGGAAAAGGAAGACATGGTCGTTGCCGATGAGCCGAACGCGGCGGGTTGGCTATTGCCGGAGGGACATAATATACACCGGAGGTATCCGGAGGTGGCGATCTTGATCCCCGATTCGATGGGGCGTGCCTGCGGTGGATTGTGCGCTTCTTGCCAGCGCATGTATGATTTCCAGAGCGAGCGGTTGAATTTCGATTTCGAGGCTCTGAAGCCTAAGGAGAGTTGGGACCGGAAGTTACGTCGTCTGATGCGTTATTTCGAGGAAGACGCCCAACTGAGGGATATCTTGATAACGGGCGGGGATGCCTTGATGAGCCAGAACGCTACCTTGCGTAAGATATTGGAGGCGGTATATAAGATGGCGGTGCGGAAACGGAAGGCGAACGAGAGCCGTCCGGAGGGCGAGAAGTACGCCGAGTTGCAACGGGTACGGCTAGGTTCCCGGTTGCTGGCTTATCTTCCGTTGCGTGTGACCGATGAGTTGGTCGGTATATTGAGGGAGTTCAAGGAGAAGGCTTCCGCTATCGGCGTGAGCCAGTTCTATATACAAACGCATTTCCAGTCTCCACTGGAGGTGACACCGGAGGCGAGGCACGCTATCGAGGCGATCTTGGCGGCGGGCTGGACGATCACGAATCAGTTGGTTTATACGGTCTCGGCTTCCCGTAGGGGGCATACGGCGAAATTACGGCAGACCTTAAACGCCCTTGGGGTGGTTTGCTATTATACGTTCTCCGTGAAGGGATTCCGGGAGAATTATGCGGTTTATACCCCGAATAGCCGCTCGTTGCAAGAGGCTCGTGAGGAGAAGATCTTCGGGCAGGTGCCGGAGGAGAAACAGGCGGAGTTGTATGATATGATCCGTAACCAACGTCCTTTAGGCAAGCGTTTGGTTCGTTTCCTGAAGGAAAACGGGTTGTTGTTCGCAGGTACGGATCGTAATGTATTGAACTTGCCCGCTATTGGTAAGAGCATGACTTTCCATACCATAGGCCTGACTTCCGAGGGAAAGCGGATTCTTAAGTTCGATCACGACGGGAGCCGTCGGCATAGCCCGATTATCGATCAAATGGGTGAGGTTTATATCGTGGAGAATAAATCCGTGGCCGCTTACCTTAGGCAATTGAAGGAGATGGGCGAGGATGTCAATGAGTACCGTACGATCTGGAATTATTGCGAGGGAGAGACGGAGCCTCGCTTCAGTATTTATGAATACCCGGCTTATCCCTTTAAGGCCACGGACCGAATGACTAATCTTGAATTATGAATTCTATCCTCATATGTTTGCCTTGGTTTCGTATATTTTGCTTAATTTTGTTTCACTGAATTTAGAAGGATATGATACAGAACGAAAGAGAAATCAGGCATGAGCTTGTGTTACAGGCCGCACGCCGTATGATGACAGCCGCTCGCACGGCTCCTAAAGGCAAGGGTATTGATATCATAGAGATAGCGATGGTGACGGATGGGGATATCTTGCGCCTGTCCGATGAGATGATCCGGATAGCGGCCGAGACCGGATTCAAGTTCCTGCTCCGTGACGCCGAGAATATAAAGAGTGCCGACGCCGTGGTGATTATCGGTACCTCCCAGAAAGTACAAGGCTTGAACTGTGCCCATTGCGGTTTCGATACCTGCGTGGAGAAGCCGGACTTGGTTCCGTGCGCTATTAATTCCGTCGATCTGGGTATCGCTATCGGCTCGGCTTGCGCTACGGCGGCGGACCTGCGTGTGGATACTCGTGTCATGTTCAGCGCCGGCTTGGCGGCCCAGCGACTGGGGCTGTTGGGAGACTGTAAATGCGTGATGGCGATACCGGTCAGCGCCTCGTCGAAGAACCCGTTTTTTGATCGTAAACCGAAAGAAGAACCGAAAAACTAGAAACAAATGAGTGACTCTATTCTAAAATTCGCGAATAAGCTGGAGATACGTTATTCCTTTAATAATAAATCCAATTATATGGATGCCATGACCAAGCACCGGTGTGAGAAGGAGATTCTTACGCTGATACGTTCCTTGGCGGATATGCTGGACGTGAAGCTGACGGTTTACAACGAGCCTTACGATAAGGAGGGTGGTTTCCGTGAGAAGCTGGGCGTGGCTGGGGAGAGTAGCCGCTCTATCTCTATCGTGTTGAACTTGGTGATGCAGATATTGACCCGTCCTTCCTTGTCGGTGGGTGGACAGCCGCTGATGGATCGTACGCCGGCGGACGAGGAGGAGATGCAGCGTGAGCTGTTCAAGTTACGCCGTGAACTACGGCTGAAGACTCCGGGGGTTACGCCTTCACACCGCTTGATCGACCTGTTGAACGCCTCGCCCCGTTTCTGTAAGTGTAAGTCTAATTTCTACGAGGCTTTGAAAGGGTATCCGAAGGTGACGAAAATCTCGGTACGTGAGTTGAACGAGAAGGATCGCAACCGTTCCGGTTCGCTGGAGGTGAAACGGGACCAGTTCGATTATTTTATCTTGCGTAGCGACGATCTGCCTACGGTCAAGGATAATAAGGCCACGATAGAGATCATCTCGCCGGTACTGAAAGATAGTAAGTATCGGTGGAAAGGTATCTACAACAAGGGAGGCGAGACGATCGATTTCTATATGCAAGATGAGGATTTCAAGAAACAGATGTTCGAGGACAAGATCTCGTTCACGAGCGGTATGTGCATCGATTGCGTCTTGGAGATCGCTCGCCGTCTGTCGGAGCTAGGAGAGGTGGTCAACGTGAGCTATACCGTGACTACGGTGATACGTACCCGTTTCGATAAGATGGAGATCGTCACCCCTCAAGGCAAGCGGCATCTTCGTAAACTGGAAGCCGCGAAGAAACAGCTTACGCTGGATTTGTTCGGCTAATCCGACAGCGGTATTCCCATCGCTCCCAAACACTACCGTGTTCCCACCTGAACACAGTAGTATTCATCAGCGAACACAATAGTATTCAATCCCGGACACAATAGTCTTTTTGCTTTGAATACTATTGTGTTTTTTCGTAAGGACGGGCAGCCTATACGAGTGTATATTTCCTCGGGTAATTGAATAAGATCGCCAATAAGGCGCCTGCTCCCAATAGATACGGGTAGTAAAGATATTGCATGATCTCGATAGGGGAGACATGCCCGAGTCCGGCGGCCATCAACATCTGGGCGCCGTAGGGGATGATTCCCTGTACGAAGCAAGAGAAGATATCCAATAGGCTGGCGCTGCGGCGGGGATCTATCTTGAACCGGTCCGCTATATCTTTGGCGATCGGGCCGGCCATGATGAGGGCGATCGTATTGTTGGCCGTGCAGAGGTTGGCGAAACTTACCAAGGCCGCTATGCTCATCTCGGCCCCCTTGGAGGAATGGATGCGGGAGGTAAGCTTGCGGATGATCCAGTCGATACCCCCGTTATAACGGATCATCTCCAACATGCCTCCTGCCAGAAGCGTCACGATAATCAGCTCGCCCATATTCGTGATACCTAGTCCCATGGAGGCGTTCCAGCCCCAGATATCGAAGCTACCGGTCCACAGACCTACTATACCGGACAGGACGATCCCGATGAATAGCACCAACATGACATTGATCCCGCAAACGGCGGTTACCAATACCACCAGATAAGGGATCACCTTGACCCATTCGATCGGGGCCGGGGCGTAAGCGTTCTCCACGCCGCTTCCCACCAGCACGTATATCAATCCGGTCAGGATCGCTATCGGGAGGGCGATACGGATATTCACCTTGAACTTATCGGACATCTGGCAACCCTGCGTGCGGGTAGCTACGATGGTCGTATCGGATATGAACGACAGGTTATCGCCGAACATGGCGCCGCTCACCACGACACCCAGCATAAGGGCGTCCGGCATCCCCGTCTTGTCCGCTATACCGACAGCTACCGGGGCCAAGGCCACGATCGTGCCCACCGACGTACCTACCGAGATGGATATGAAACAAGCGGCCAAGAAGATTCCGGCCGCCAACAGGTTACCGGGCAGGATGGACATCGCCAGATTCACGGTAGCGTCTACGGCACCCATCGCCTTGGCAGTCTGGGCGAAGGCCCCGGCGAGGATGAAGATCAATACCATCAGCATGATATTGCTGTTGGCCGCCCCCCGGCAGAACTGCTCGATACGGTTGCTTAATTTGCCTCCCTTGGAGATCGCTATCGCTACGATCGAGGAGATGACGAAGGCTACCGTTATCGGCATCTTATAGAAATCCCCCGCCACGATAGACACCACCAAATAAGTCAATAAGAATACCACCAGCGGCGTCAACGCCCATGCGTTCGGTCTGCGTTCCAACTCCCCCATTTTCTTATCTCTCCTACATTTAACTGTCAACTGTCAATTCTCAACTGTCAACTCTTAGAAGGAGAACCGCAGCGCTATACGCACGCCCCCCTTCTTGATATTCGGTTGGTCCAGATACGTCAACCGGCGGTAATAATCGATCCGTAATATCTTGAAGATGTTCTCCAGACCTACGCTGGCCTCTAGGTAAGGCGTACGGCCCATCGGCGAGGTTCCCTCGGGGAAGCGGTATAGTCCCGTCGGGTCCAAGGCCGGGTTATTCTTATCGGTCAGTCCTCCGTAGAAACCGCTGAACGATATCACCTCACGCAAACGTAGCCACTTCACGCCGGGAATACGGTTTAAGATCCATCCCTTCATATAATACGTGAAGTAGAACGAAACATACTGGTCGCTTACGAACTCCAGCGCACGCATCATGTTGAAGGCTTGCGGCTGGATCGTGATGGACTGGTTGGTATTCGGCATGATGAGCAAGGGGAAAGGGACCTTGTCCCATACCTTGCCCGCCGTCACCAAGGCGTCGATATGTCCGAAGGAAGAGAGCCAGATCCGTTTCTCGGCGCTGATCTCCGTATGGTTGTAGTTGAAGTCGCCCCCCAACACGTTCTTCAATCCCATCTGATGGGATAGCTTGAATACGGGAGCGTCTTTCGAGAGGTTGAAAAGCGAGTTCTTACCCTCTCGTCCGTTATAGGCACGCTCGCCCGGGGCGAAACGAAGCTGGGCCCCTAGCTCCGTGTTGGTGAAACTCTTTAGGTTCGTCAATGTCCCGTCGGCGTTGTAACGGTCGTAGCGGAGCGTTCCGGCCGCCTCGTTGTTCTCGTTCCGCGCCCAAGTGGTAAGGGTCAGGCCATTCAGCCATTCCTTCTGGTACTGGAGCATGGTCTTGCGGATGTATTGCATCATGGTGACGGGCTCGCCCACCTTCCATGCCACGAACATATTATCCTTGCTGGTGAAGAGGAAGTCCTGACCGGGCGTATATACGTCGTACTCTTGGATAGCGGAGATATTGTTCACCGGGCTTTCTCCCTCGTGATATTTCTTCTTGTTCACGCTATACGTCAGCTTGGCGTTATACTTTAGCTTACGGTCGTTTACGCCATAGGCCAGATAACCGCTACCGAACCAGTGCGGGTTGAGGTTTGCCGTCGTCATACCTCCCACACGCATGCGGAAGCCCTCCAGATGGTTGGCGCTGAACGTGGTATTCATCGGTCCGAAATCGAACTTGCTCTTATCCTTGTCCGCCGTGGTCGGGATATAACCGGTGATCAATATCTCGGCGGTCTTGATGATCACGTTGAAAGCCGGTACCTTGCGAAGTTGCGCCAGCAAGTCGTCCAAGGCGCTCTCTTTCTCTTTCAAGGGGACATGGCGGTTGTGTATCCAGAAGGTGTCGGTCTGGGCGGTGGCTTCGGGCAACTCATGGATCGGGCCGAGAAGACCGAAGATCGAGTCGGCGTTCTGCACGTCGAACTGATACTTATCGAAATTCCTTAGCTGGTGGGCATAGAGCTGTTGCGCCCCTTTTACGATATAGAAATTAACGTAGGTATTCTCGTTGGCGAGCACCCAAGTGCTATCCGGCATCCGCTTGAACTCTTGCTCGATCCGGAGCTTGTCCACCCAGTTGAGGTTGATGTTCGCCGGGGTGTTCAAGAGGAATTTCTTGACGGCGTAATTACCGTCCAGCGTGATGTACAAGCGGCCCGTGAAGCCGTAACTCTGGCTGTTTACGGGCACGAAGGCGAGATCCACACATTTATCTCCGGCAACGTCCACCGTATCCATGATATAATATTTGTAATAGGAGACGGCCAGCGTGGAAGACAGCGGGCTCACGAAACGGTTCAACAAGATATTGATATTGTTGTCGAAGATATTGACGCCCTTGAATATCTCCTCAAGGTTGGCGGTGATGGCGCCTCCATCGTCCAATGTCTTGTCGATACCCTGCTGGCGCTTGGCCTTGGTGATCGTCTTCTCCGCCTTGGGATGCTTGCGGTAGTATTGGTCGGAGAGAGTCTCACGGACGGAGATCGTCAGGATCGGTTTCCCGTTGAACTCCGAGGTATCCAGATAGTTCTTGATGAACTTGAATTTCTTCAGGAACTTATTCTTCTCGAGATTGGGGTTGAAGTCGTCCAGCGACATGCTGAGCTTCTCGTACACCTCGCTTTGGTACTCGTCCTTCGCCTCGATGCGATTGTCGTTCTTATGCTCTATGACTTTCTTGATCAGTTCCACGGCGGGGTTGTCCTTGCGGGAATATTTCTCACGTTTAGGCTTGACGACTACCTCGGCAATCTCGAACGAGGTAGGCCGGAGGAGCACGTTGAGGGCGTTGTTCTTTTGCCCCGCCTTTAGGTTTACGACCTTATTGTCATATCCAAGCGAGGATACGACCAGCCGGGTAAGCCCTTTGTCATTCTGGAGGCTGAAAGCCCCGTCATCGTCGGTCATCGCCCCGATCGTCGAGTTTTCGAACATGACGGATACGTAGGATAGGGGTTCCCCGCTTACGGAGTCTCTCACGATTCCGGATGCGGAAGTTATGCTCTGGGCGTATAGGACGGAAATGCCGGTCACGAATTGTAACAGGACTAGCAAAGTGATATAGCGAATAGATCTTATCATGTAAATGTCTCGTTATTCCTTCACGGATAATACAGTTGGCAAAGGTATGTTTTTTTCGTGGGAGGGAGGGGGGAGAGGCTATTAATAATCATTAATCAATGGGGCATCCCCTCCTTGGAGGGAGGGGAGCCCCATCATTCTTAAATCTAAAAAACATGAGGGCCTCACGGCTTTATATCTCTGACGGCGATTCGCTATCCGCTTGCTTCTTGGCGGCGGCTTTCGCCTGCGCTATGCGCTGGTTATAGAGGGCGTTGGTCTCGTCGATGAGGGTGTTGAGGCGGTTGATGAAGGTGGCGGTCGTAGCCGTTGGCTTCACCACGCTCTGGGCGAAGGCGTAGGTGGTCATCTCGTCGTATTCCTCGTCCATGCGGAGGCGGATCTTCTTGGCGCTCTCTACGGGGTTGTCGGCTTGCGCGTTGGTGCGCTGCTCGGTCAAGGCTGCGTATTGCTGGTTCTTCTCCTTCAGCGAGGCCACTACCTCGGTGAGGGTGAGCGCCGCCAGCGCCTCGGGCATGCCGTCCTTGTCGAGGTCTACCAGCAAGCCCTCGATGGCGGCCGTCTCCTGCAAGTTGGCGAGGCGTGCGGCGCCGATGTAGGGCTTCACGGGAAGGTATAGCTTCTCGGCCGCCGTGCGTTGCGCCGCCAGCGGGCTTTTCGTCATTTGGGTAATGGTGGAAGTAATGAAGATCAAGAGATCATCCCTCTCCTTGTCGAGGGTGGACATCTGCGCGGTCTCCTCGCTGGCCGAGGATTGGTTCACGGCGTCGGTCAATAGGGCGAAATCGGCGGCGAAGGCCGTACGAAGTTCTTGGGGGATGCCCAGCGGGTCGTTCGGGTCGAAGCTGATTTCGTCGGGAGATTCCGAGTCGCCTCCGCCACCCGCGAGCAGGTTCCCGTAGCGGGCCATGAAGGTTCGGTACTCGGCGTTGTTCAATTTCGTGATGTTAATGTCTTTTACTTTTGTAATCTTTTCCATTTTCTTGTTGATTTAGATCCATGATCAGGTTTAATACTGGCTAAAGGTAAGACAAATCGGTGGATATAGCTCTGGAAACTACCGTATTTTTCGCGGATTCGACCTCGCGGCAGGTGAAAAGTTGAATCTTGGGAAAATACGGGGCTTACATCGGGCGCGAAACGGAATCTTGGGGAAATGCGAGACCTTGCGGCGGGTGCGCAGTCGAATCTTGGAAAAATGCGGGGGTTACATCGGGTGTGCGGTCGAATCTTGGGGAAATGCGGCATTCCGCGGCAAGCGCGAGGTCGAATCTTTAGAAAATGCGAGGCCCAACCGTGATGGCCGGGCCTCGGCGGATCGTTATTTCCGTTTGAACTCTCGGAGGTCTCCGTTATCATGGAAGCAAATCCTGTTCAGAGGGGAGATCCATGCCTCCACGGAGGGGCTGCCGGAGTCGGGTGTCAATCGCAGGGTAGGGTGCTCGTACTCGTAGCGTCCGTGCGTGAGGATGATAGTATCCCGCATGATTTGCGATTCGTCATCATGCACACTGCCTTTAGTCGTCATCGTGAAGCCGTCGTCCTCGAAACGCAGCGTTTGCTCTTTGGGGTTCCGGATGGGAGAGAATCCCTCGTTGGAGACATAAGTCACGGGATACATTTCTACTTTGAGCCATTCCGAGCCTGCCAACTCCTGTTTGTCGCCATATTTCCATGTGTTGTCATCCTTGGTGCAGGCTATGAGGATGAAGGAGAAGATTGAAGCGAGTATGATTGTTTTTCTCATGAGTATCTTATATGTTTATAGTTTATGTATATTGCAAATCATCTTTAGATTTTTGTTAAATAAATATCCTCCGGCATTGAAAGACATTGGGTATTCTATTAAGAAGAATCCGTTCGAATCGCCTCCCCAACCCCAATTCATTTTTAAGTAATCATAGCAATTTCCGTCATCATATATATGTTTTTTCCATCCATCGCAAACCCATGTGTGGCCTGCATTTGATGCCGTATATCCGAAAAGAATCGCCGGTCTTCCATTTTGAAGGTTCATTTTACATTCTTCAACGGAAAGTGTTACGATACCATCTGCTTTAAGCCCATAAGAAATTAGACAGGATGGTATATTGCTTGGAGATGCTCCACTTTCGAGACATTCATACTCTGTGCTGATTTTACTTCCTATGTTTGCTATAAGTGTGCTCACTTGATCTATGACAGTTGCGCTAGAAGAAGATGTTACCGTAGAGCTAGCTAAGATAGCATTCCAATTAAGGTTTGTTGGGACTCTGTGATAAGCGAGGATCTGGGCGATAGCAATGGCATTACATCCAGCAAGCGCATGGTCATAACACTTTATTGGACATTTTTCATTATAGGGATATCCTTGACTCCAAAGTGTAGGTAGGTCTTTATAGCAAGCTTCCACACTCATCTTTGTTTGAATGGCCTTTTCTTGTGTCTCTGCGTAATATTGATTCAGATCTTGCTGAATGAGCATCGGGATATCTCTATAATACAATCGCAAAGGTTCGATGAACGATGTGTCCGATAAAAGACCGGAAGGTACTGAAATGAGCACTTTCTCTACTCTTTTATCTCCGACTACCACGGAGTAGCCCTCTTGTCCATCCGTCTCGGTAGTGAACTCATAAACGGGTATCGTATCTCTGACTGTAACGGGCAAGGTCTCTGTGTTATCAATATACAGAGTCTTTAATTTATGCTCTTTGATCGTGAAAGACGTGTTAGACTTCGTGAAAGCATCGGCCACGAACTCTTGCAATAAACTTTTGGCTTCATCGATATCCAACGTGGTGGTTTCTATCGATCCCTGTTCGTCTACATCTGAAAATTCTATATCTTCGCTCGTGCAGGAGGATATCAAACATGTTGATAACAGTAATTGTGCTAAAAATTTAGTTTTCATATAAAATTAGATTTAGAGATTCATTTCTCAAGAAAGAAATTATTAAACCATATTAGCTGTGAGAAGAAACTCCGAGGAGCTGGGGGGCTACTATTTATGGAATAGGCAATTATTAATCACTGTCAAAGGTCAGTAGAAAATTACATAAAAGCAAAAATAAACTTTGTTTTTTACATAAATATCTTTGTGTTGTTCTCGTTCTGCGGCCCTCTTGAAACAACAAAGGCCTTGCCGGGGTAGCAAGGCCCATCGCGGGGGATGAGATGCGGCACGCCGCGTCTCTACAACGCCTCCTTGTTCCACTTGTTCAGCGGGTTCTTCCCCTCGGGAGTATAGAGCTGGGCGATACGGGCGGCGTAGGCTTTCTCTACCTTGCCCCGGACGATCTTCATGGTGCTGTTTACCATGCCGTTTTGCTCGGTGAAAGGCTCGGGGAGGATGGCGAAGGTGGTCGGCAACCAACGATCCGGGAATAGGGTGGACAGGTCGCCTCCCTTGCGGAAGCGGTTGATCTGGCGCTGGATGGTACGGATGGCCTCTTCCCGGCCTTGATCGCTCGTGAGGTCCAGATTCTGGTGGGCCAGATGCTTCCTCAACCGTTCTTTGTTAGGGACCAACAGGGCGGTCGTGTACGGACTCTGGTTATTGTATAGGATCAGCTGGTCGATGCAAGAGGAATGCTCTACCAAGGCCTCCTCTATACCCTCCGGACTGTATTTCTCCCCGTCGCTTCCGATCAGCAGGCTCTTGAAACGCCCCAACACATAAAGAAGCCCGTCACGCATATATCCCATATCCCCGGTGTACAGCCAACCCTCCTTTACGGTATCGGCCGTCGATGCCGGGTTCTTCCAGTAGCCGGCCATCACGTTCTCTCCCCGGATGACGATCTCGCCTTTCTCCCCCGGAGGAAGTACGTTGCCGTCCATGTCGCAGATCTTTAGGTCGAGGGGCCGTACCAATACACCGCTACTGCCGAAGGTATGGCGGCGGGGGCCGTTGGTCGAGATGATCGGTGTCGCCTCGCTCAGCCCGTATCCTTGGTACATCGGGATTCCCAAGGCGTAATAGAACTTCTGCAAGTCCTTATCCAGCAAGGCGCCCCCTCCGATAAAGAACTTCAGCTCGCCCCCGAAGTTCTCACGGACTTTCGCGAACAATAGCTTGTCGAACAAACGGACCAGTGGCTTCAAGAGGACGCGGAAACCTTTTCCTTCCTCCTCGTCGCTATCCCCGTTATAGATATAACCGATCCGTAAGGCTAGGTTGAAAAGGCGGGCGGCGTTCTTGCCTCGCGCTCGGATACCTTGCTCGATATTCTTCTTGAAGTTCTTCGCCAAGGCGGGGACGCTCAGTATCAGGTACGGCTTGAACTCCTTTATATTGATAGGGATATTCTTCAAGGTCTCCATACCGGTACGCCCTACCTGCACGGTAGCTACCGAGGCTCCCTTCGACATGAAGATGTAGAATCCTACCACGTGGGCGAAGCAATGGTCCAACGGGAGGATCACCAACGTACGCCACGTATCGTCTATATCCACGCAAGTGAGCGCTTGCTCCACGTTCGCCGTATAGTTACGGTGGGTGAGGATCACGCCTTTCGGATCGGCGGTCGTGCCGGAGGTATAGGTGATGGTGGCGTAATCATCGTTGCCCAGCGATTGCCCGATCGCCAAGAACTCCTCTAGCGGATGAATACCCAGATAGACCTTCCCCATCCGGCGTATCTCGGACAGCGGCATCTCACGGTCTTGGTATTCCGCCAGCTCGTCGAGTACGATGATCTTCCGTACGGCGGGGAGCTTATCCTTGATCGCCCGGATCTTCCCCAGTTGCTGGCCCGATACCATGATATATTTCACGTCGGCGTGGACGAGGCGGAATAAGAGGTCATTCGCCTCCTCCAGCTTGATGGATAGGGGGACATTGGTGGCCCCGGCGTAAAACATGGCCAGCTCTCCGATGATCCATGCGTTGCGGCCCTCGCTCAGCAAAGCCATGTTATCCCCTTTCCGCACGCCCAGCGATACGAGGCCTGCGCCTTCCTCATAGACGAGGTCTCGAACCTCGGAGTAAGTGGTTGGCTCGAATCGCTTGCCCGTCTTCTCCCATAAAAAAGGATTACCGGGGAAGCGCTTCACTGAACTCTCAAAAAGGTCTATAATCGTTTTCTTTTCCATATCTTTTCGTGTTTGTAAGAGGATGTGTCAAAAGTCGGTTGAGTTTATTTTTTCCATCTCTTGCAGGTAGCCGCATGCCGCTTCCACCGTAGGGACGTTCTTGATCACGATACTTCGCTTGCCGTTCTGCTCCCGGAGGTTACACTCACGGGGATGCTTTTGGATGAAGCCCAGCAGCTTGCCGAACGCCTCGCTTTGGTAATACGGGCTATCCGGGTTATTCACCAAGAAGAGGCTCATCTGCCCTTTCTTCAGGACCACTTTCTCCATGCCCAGTTTCTTGGCCATGCGACGGAGGCGCACGATCCGGATCAACTCCTTGCCCTCCTTCGGTATCTTGCCGAAGCGGTCTTTCAGGCGCTCCGTAAAGGCGAGGATGTCACGTTCCTCCTCCATATTATCCAACTCCCGGTATAGGGAAATACGTTCCGAGTCGTTGGGGATGTAGGTGGGAGGGAACATCAATTCCAGGTCGCTCTCGATATAGGTCTCCCGGACGTATTCGCTGCCCGTATCCCGGTGCCCTTCGGCATTATCAGCGTAAAGATCGGCGAATTCCTCGCTTTTCAATTCGTCTACCGCCTCTTCCAAAATCTTCTGGTACGTCTCATAGCCTAGGTCGGCGATGAAACCGCTTTGCTCGGCGCCTAGCATATTCCCGGCTCCCCGGATGTCGAGGTCTTGCATGGCGATATGGATACCGCTACCCAGCTCGGAGAAGTTCTCGATCGCCTGCAACCTGCGTCGTGCCTCCTGTGTCAGCGAGGTGAGGGGCGGGGAAAGGAGGTAGCAGAAGGCTTTCCGGTTGCTTCGTCCTACACGTCCGCGTAGCTGATGGAGGTCGCTAAGCCCGAATTGCTGGGCGTTGTTGATGATGATCGTATTGGCGTTGGGCACGTCGATGCCGCTCTCCACGATACTGGTGGCTATCAATACGTCATACTCATAATTCACGAAATCGAGGATGATCTTTTCTAGCTTCTCCGGTTCCATCTGCCCGTGCCCCACGGCTACCCGTGCGTCGGGGACTTCTCGCCGTACCAAGGCTTCCATCTCGTAGATGTTCTGGATACGGTTGTTGATGAAGAACACCTGCCCGTTCCGGCTCATCTCGAAATTGATCGCTTCCCGGATAATATCGGGGTTGAAACGCTCCACCTCCGTCTGCACGGGATAACGGTTGGGCGGTGGCGTGGTGATGCTGGAAAGATCCCGGGCCCCCATCAAGGAGAACTGTAGGGTACGGGGGATCGGGGTGGCCGTCATGGTCAAGGTGTCCACGTTCACCTTCAGCTGCCGAAGCTTCTCCTTGACGGATACCCCGAACTTCTGCTCCTCGTCGATGATAAGCAAGCCCAGATCCTTGAAACGTACATCCTTGCCGACGATCCGGTGGGTGCCGATCAAGATATTCACCTCGCCCTCTTTCAGCTCTTTCAAGGTAGCCTTGATTTGCGCGGCCGTACGGGCCCGGCTGATATAATCGATCTTGCAAGGGAAATCCTTCAAGCGCTCACAAAACGTCTGGTAATGCTGGAAAGCCAGTACGGTGGTGGGTACCAACACGGCCACCTGCTTATTGTCCGATACCGCCTTGAATGCCGCGCGGATAGCTACCTCGGTCTTTCCGAAACCAACGTCTCCACAAATCAGCCGGTCCATCGGACGGGTACTTTCCATATCCGCCTTGACCTCGGCGGTCGCCTTCATCTGGTCCGGCGTGTCCTCGTAGATGAAGCTGGCTTCCAGCTCATGCTGCATGAAGCTGTCCGGCGTGTAGGCGAAACCCGTCTCTTGCTTGCGTTTGGAATAGAGGAGGATCAAGTCCCGGGCGATATCCTTCACCTTCGCCTTGGTACGTTCCTTCATCTTTTCCCAAGCGCCTGTGCCGAGCTTGCTCAACTTAGGAGGCTCGCCGCTCTCTTTCCCCTTGTATTTCGATAATTTATGCAGGGAATGGATGCTGACGAATATAATATCGTTATTCTGATAAATCAATTTGATGGCCTCTTGCATCTTACCGTTCACCTCGGTGCGTACCAATCCCCCGAACTGTCCTACGCCATGGTCGATATGTACGATATAATCCCCCTGCGAGAACTGGTTCAGCTCCTTGAGTGAAAGGGTGATCTTTCCGCTTCGTGCCTTATCGCTCTTCAAGTTGAACTTGTGGAAGCGGTCGAACAATTGATGGTCGGTGAAAAAGCAGATGCGTAGCGTATCGTCGGCGAATCCCTCGTGTATCGTGCGGTTTACGGCGGTGAAAGGGATATTGTCGCCCCTATCCTCGAAAATCATCCGGATACGGTTGGCTTGTTTCTCTTGATCGCTCAATATATATAACGTATAACCCTCGTCGAGGTATTTATGGAACGACTCGCTCACCCGGTCGAAATTCTTATGATAGATCGGCTGCGTTTGCGTAGAGAAGTGGATGGTAGCGTCCGCCGTTCCCATCGGCCGTACCCCGAAATGGATGCGACGGAAATCCAAGACCTCCCGTAGGAAGTCCTCGCCCCGGACTAATTTCTTCCGCATCTGGTCGATATCGGCGAAGGATTCCTCGTCGGCTACCACCGGATCGTCGTTCCATACGCTTCCGATGCGCTCCTTGCACCATGCGAGATCTCTCGCCGCTATGAAGGTGTTCCGGGGGAGGGAGCCTAGCAAGGAAGTACTATCCTTGGCGTTCTTGCTCATCTCCGGTACGATATAGATGCTGTCCAGCTTCTCCTTGCTGAGTTGCGTCTCCACGTCGAACGTACGGATGGTCTCCACCTCGTCGCCGAAAAAGTCGATACGGTAGGGGAACTCGTAGGAGAAAGAAAAAACGTCGAGGATACTGCCCCGGAGGGCGTACTGCCCCGGCTCATATACATAATCGACCTGCTCGAAGCCATACTCGTCCAGCACGTCAGAGACAAACATATTATCCAGCTTCTCGCCCACGCTGATTTTTAAGGTATTCTCCTTCAATACCTCCCGGGCCACGACTCGTTCCGCCAAGGCGTCCGGATACGTGACGATCACGAAAGAGGCGTCCGGGTCTTGCAACCGGCTGAGTACCTCGGTGCGCAGGATCTCGTTCGCCGGATCGACATGCCCGTACTTGATGGCCCTCCGGTAAGCGGATGGGAAGAAGTATACCTCATTGCTGGCGGTAAGCTGCATCAAGTCGTGATAGAAATAGCCGGCTTCCTCTTGGTCGTTCAACACACACACATAGCTTCCCCTTCCTTTCGTAAAAAGAGAGGCGATCGTCATCGCCGGACCCGAGCCATTCAGTCCCTTTAGGAATATATTGCGGGACGTATCGTTTTTCAGTAGGGTGTCCAGCGCCGTCACTTGCGGGTGAGCGGCATATAGTTTCAATAATTCTTGTACTTCCAAAGCGATATCTTGTTTCCGCGAAGGTAACCTTTTTAGGGAAAAAAACAGTATGAATAATGCAGCGATTATTGCCCAGACAATGAACAATGCCGGATTTGACGTACTGCCGATGGAAATGGACTTGTCCTCACGCTCGTCTATTCTGAGCTTGATAGACGAAGCGCAGAAGCATGGAGAAATCTCAATGTTAGTAAATGTCGCCGGAGTATCTGTTTTCCATAGAGCGAGGATTCGAGTAGGGGATTTTGGGGGAAATGCTTTTGGGTCCTCTGAAAAAGGGAGACTTATCTTATATTTTTATGTATGTTCTAGTTCCTTGCCGTATGATTCTGTAAAAAGTCGTACGTGTTTCCCGAAAAACATGTACGACTTTTCAAAAAAACACGTACGTGTTTTTCGAAAATGATAATCGTCTTTTTAAAATGTTAGTATCCAATTATTTATGTATTCATGTCATTTGCATACTTATTGTATGGAATAGTTTAATAAATCTCCTCTATCTTGATATAAAAATTATCTGTTTGACAGCTACTTATACTTGCCGTATCTTTGCGGTATAAGAAAAACAGAAAGTATAACAAATTAAAAAGTAGCAATTATGAAAACATTAGATTATATCCATTTAGACGCATCAGCGGTAAGTAACGTAGTAGCAAGCTTGAAACAATTATTGGCGGACTACCAAGTATTTTATACGAACCTTCGTGGTTTCCACTGGAATATCAAGGGACACGGTTTCTTCGTTCTTCACGGTAAATTCGAGGATATGTACAACAACGCTGCCGAGAAGGT
>ULUL01014007.1_pt1 | contig 79413 bp, 76 predicted proteins | sample 1958481 | NCBI WGS metagenome assembly ULUL01 (sample SAMEA4835759, study PRJEB28245) | human gut metagenome | biome: gut microbiome; material: fecal sample | place: Denmark | collected 2008 | reverse complement strand
AAAAAAATAGAAACAGGTTCAAATAGCACAAATGCCCATGTTGTTGAAAGGTTATTTGGTGTTATTTGCAATCAATTGGGTTATAAAATTTATGGTTCAGATCAAAGAAAAATATTTTCGAGAGATTGGAACAAAGAGACTGTAGAAAAAATTTTTTCAATTAAAAATCTAGATGCATACAAATATATAACAATTTTTGGATTTTTAATAAAATTAAATCGTTATAACTATCAAATAAATGGTAAAAGAAACAAACTATTTCTGATCAAAAACAATAAAACAGTTTTTTTTAAGAAAAAAACAAATTGAAGAATTTGATATTAAAATAAATGGCGACGATAATTCTATTATAATAGCCAACACAGCTAAATTTATAAATTGTAAAATTATCATCGCAAGTCATGTTAATAATATTACCATTAACGATAATGCTGAACTTGATAATTGTACAATTATGATTAAAACAAATCACAATAAAGCACTAGTAATAACTAAAAATGCAATATTAAAAGATAAAGAAATTGTTTTAACAAACAAAGATGAAGAATTTATTATCTAATAAAAAATAAGCTGGTTTTTGACACAAAAAATATAGAGAACAAAACATAATTTTTAACTATATTTTAAGTTGATATTGGTGGAAAATAATCCTGTTAAAATAAAAAACAAAATTTTTAATTAACCAGAAAATACAATTTTTAAACCAAAAATCGTCAAAATCTTTGTTCTTTTATCCTCTTTAGAATTAAATTTTTTAAGCTGCAACAAAAATGGAATGCCTTTATCCATATATACCATTCCATACATAATACATTCTTTAACATCCCTAAGAATTCTGTCCAACTTTATATTCTTTTGAATATATTTGTATTCATAATCTAGGGTTTGTTCAGTAATGCTTACAATTTTCTCTCTGTTTTTTACTGTGTTAAAATTGTGCCACCTGTAAGAAAAAAGAACCTTATCAATATATTTATATTTTCCATATTTAGATAATTGCAAGTGTAAAAAATAATCTTCCAAAGGCGCTTCATTTGTAAATTTTGGAATTAAATCAAGTGTGGATTTTCTTATTAAATAACCGTTTGGAATGTAATTCACTGTTAAAAAAGTTTGATACTTGCCAAATTCTTTAGAACTAAAATTAACATCCGGTCTGCCTGCCTTCAATGATTCGCCAAAGGTTAAATATTTGGCTTCATTTTTATTATATACAATATTTTGTTTTTCATCCCAATAGCAAACTTTGCCATTTGAATCAATAAATTGATTATCGCCAACAACAAGGCAATATTTTTTGTTTTTATCTAAAAATTCTGCCTGAATTTTAAGGGCGTCAACATCCGCTATCATATCATCAGATGCAATAAAATAAATATAATCGCCTTTTGCAAGAGATAAAAGCCTGTTAAATGTTGCAACCGTTCCTTCGTTTTCTTTTGTTTCAAAATGAACTCTTTTAAACCTTTTTTCGCATTCGGTTCGCATTTCATTGATTTTTTGAAACGTTAAATCACATGAGCCGTCATCAACCGCAATAAGTTCAATATTTTCATAACTTTGATTAATTATTGATTTTATTGTGTCTTGAACATAATTTTGATGATTATAAGAAGGTATTAAAACGGAAATTAAAGATTTCATTATTTTTCCTTTTCTTCACATAAATCGGTAATTATTTTAAGGCTCTTTTCCAGAGAAAGCGTATTTTGCATAAATTCAAGCGGGCGAAATTTGTTTAAAAATTTTTTCGGGTCATTTTTATATTCTGTTATTATTGCCTTTAATTCATCAAAATTATGATAATATTGCCCGTTTTTATCACACAAATAAGGAACGGTTCGCCCGCCGTATTTGTTTTTGTTAAATTTAACTACAGCAGGGCGGTTATGCGCCCAGCATTCGGCATGCGCCATTCCGAAAGTTTCAATACAATCCTGAATAAAAATTACAAAATCCGCTTTTTTTAGAGCCTCATACCATTCATAAAGATTATAAGATTGATATATTATATTTGTGCAATTAATATTAAGACTTTTTATAAAATCTTCAAGTTCTTGATTAAACGGTATTCTTTTATAATAGCAGATTATATTGTTGTGTATTTTGTTGTCAAAATAAGTATGTTCTATTCCGCTAATCCAATCTTTTACTTTATACATATATTCAGCAGGTGTTTTTTCCCTGTAGTGTTCAATAACCCAGGGGGAGTGGGCAAGAGTATAATCAACGCAATCGTATGTCGGAATTAAATATTGCCAATCATAATCAAATTTAGCGGCACAGGGAAAAGTTATCACTTTTTTTATCCCCCCCCGACTAAATTTTAAGTTTTCGATTTTTTTCATTTCTTCTTTATCGGTCCACAAAACAAGAAGATACTTTGTATATTTTGTAATTTTATTATATGTATACGGCGTTTTTGTTTTTTTAAAACTTGCAAACAAATTTAAAAGGGTTGTCGGGTGCCCTATAATTTTATGCCCTTTTGAATTTTTAAGTTCATCAAAACAAAGATGATATTTTATGTATTTTTCTTTGTTATTAAGCAGTTTGTATAACAGGGTTTTTATAAAAAATCTTGATAAGCTGTAATAATAAGAAAAAAAGGATAAATCCCTATCTTCTTTTTTAAAAGATGTTATTATTGCATATTCTGTTTTTTTATTCATTTTTCATTTTCCCGATTGATAAATTTAATCTTACCCCGAAAATATATAATTTGCTTGAAATCATAGAATTTAAAAAAGGAAGAATTTCAAACGCAAAGCCTTTTTTCAATTTTAAAAAGCGGAGCAATTTTGCCCCATACTCCCGATTAATTTCTTTTTTTATTAATTTGCGGTTAATTTCAATATTATCTAAAAAATTCCATTCATAATTTGTTTTTACATAATCATAAAGGTTTGAAACTCTTTTATATCTTACAATTTCAACATTTTCAAATTTTTTGATTTCGTCTTTTGAATTAAATTGAATTGATTTTATAAAAATTTCTTTATTCGGATATAGTTCTTTTAAGGTTTTTGAAAGGTGAAGAATTGAATCTTCCGAAACTTCAAACCCGTTTGATAAAACGAAAAGAATTCTGTTTGATTTTTTAATAAGCCTTATCAGTCTTTCAATTCTTCTTTTTATTTTTGCCTGAACTTTTTTAAATTCATTATCGGTTTCAAATTTTTTATCAAAATGGTTTAAAAAATAATACCCCGTTTTCATATCCTGATATGCCGCTTTGTTGTTATGGCACTCATTGGACATTTCTTCCGGCGGAATATAGCGCATGTTTTCTTTTAACATGAAATCTTTAAAATTATTTTTAAAACATTCGGCAAGACTATATAAAGTTTTTTCATCTTTAAAACAAAGCCAATCAAAAGGAAGCGAACAATCCCGCATGCCGCGTTCAAGCAAATTATGTGATACCATGCAATTTCCGCCGAGAGAACAGACTAAGTCAAAGTTTTCTTTATTTATATCCATTCAAAACCTCAACAATTTTTTCAACTTCGCTATCTTCTAAAACAGGTGATATTGGAAGTGAAATTATTTCATTATGAATTTTTTCTGTTATTGGCAAATTCAAATTTTGCCATTCACTATATGCTCCTTGCTTATGTGGGGGCGTTGGATAGTGAATGTTTGTTTGAATATTGTTTTCTTCTAAATAATTTTGAAATTTACATCTATCTTGCACCCTAACTGCAAAAATGTGCCAAACATGCGCTAATTCATCATAAGTTTTTGGTAAAATAACAGCAGGGTTTTTAATGTTTTCTCTAAAATATTTTGAAATTTCTCTGCGCCTAATATTATCTTTTTCTAAATATTTTAATTTAACATCTAAAATTGCAGCTTGAATTTCATCCAGCCTTGAATTTATTCCTTTATAAATGTGGTGGTATTTATAATCTGAACCATAGTTTGCAATGGCTCTTATTTTTTTAGCAAGTTCGTCATCATTTGTGGTAATGCAGCCGCCATCACCTAGTGCGCCTAAATTTTTCCCAGGGTAAAAGCTAAACCCTGAAGCATCACCTAATGCGCCGCATTTAACCCCATTATAAATGCTTCCATGGGCTTGGGCAGAATCTTCAATAATTTTTAGATTATGGCGTTTTGCAATTTCTTTTATTTTTTGCATTTGAACTGCCTGCCCATAAAGGTGAACCACCATAATAGCTTTTGTTTTATCTGTTATTTTTTCTTCAATTAAATCGGGGTTGATATTGTATGTTTCAATGTCAGGTTCAACTAAAACTGGCGTGCAGCCATTTTCAGAAATTGCAAGAATTGATGCAATGTATGTATTAGCAGGAACTATAATTTCATCACCCTGTTTAAAGCCAAACCCCCTTATAATAAGGTTAAGTGCATCTAGCCCATTAGCGCAGCCTATACAGTGCTTAACGCCAATGAACTTTGCAAAATTTTCTTCAAAAATCTTACATTCGTTTCCTAAAATATACCAGCCTGAATCAAGAACATTTTTTATCCTTGAATCGAACTCTTTTCTATATCTTTCGTTTATTTTTTTTAAATCCAGGAATTTAATCATTATTTTACCCATACCGTTATTAAGGCGACAAACATTATTGCTAACATTGCTATAGAAAAAATTAAAAGTTTATTGAATAATTTTTTGTATTTTTTATATTTTTTTTCAATTCTGCTTGGTTCTATTTCTTTAAAAATACTTGTTTTTGGCAAATTCAAATAATAAAAAATTTCCCACCAAATCTCGGCTTTCTTTGCATTGTTGTGCCACGGCTTATTACCGGCATAATGTATAATTTTAGGGTTAATTATGGAGTCAAACATTTCTTCTCTTGAATAATGGCTTGTAAAGTTATCTTTTTGCAATAAATCAAGTAAATACGGATAAGAAATGTAATTCAGTGGAACAAAAGCAACTTGATTGTTGCAAGCAATATTTATAATATCTTGATCTGGCCATCTTTTAATAATTGAATCATCTTTAACAATCTCAATCATTCTTTGTTCTAGGTTATCTTCCCTTATCTTTTTTAAATTCATAACCCATATACCGCCTGCAAAATATGAATCTTTTAGTAATTCATAATGTTCGGGTTTAAAATGAGATAATTCATCGGGCGAATATTTGTTAAATGCACCTCTAACTGCTGCAATATAATTATTTTCTAAATCAACATCAAATAATTCAGAAATATCGTCCATAACAACAATATCAACATCGGAATAAATAATTTTATCATACTGAGGAAAAAACTTTGCACCAAAACATTTTAAAATTGTTTCAGTTGTAAATTGGTTTTTATTTTGATGACCTTCAAAATTTCCCAATTTCCACTCATTTTCAAGAAAACCATTTGTATTAATAAATTCAAGCTTGCCATTTTGTTTAGCAGAAACTATATTTTTTAGTAATTCTTGATTTTCCCCAGAAATATCTGAGTGCAGAACAAACATTTCATAAAATACATCATCTTTTGCTTTATTTAGCAAAGAATAAAAAGCAGCTGCAGCAGGAACAGTATAATCATTATTGAATGTAAAAAATATAGGAATATTTTTCATTATAATCTCCCAGTAGTAACTCTTATAAATTTAAGTAATTTGTAATAACATTTGAGTTTTAACTCTGTCAGAATTCTTTTAACTATTTTAAAATTATCTTTTTTCATAAAAAGTAAGTCAAAAAGAAACATTTTATAAGCATTTATAAACAGTTTTTGGCGCTCATAAAAGCATAAATCAACTTTTGCTCTTGTATCCTGCATTTCATGCTGCCTGCCTCTTACCAGATAATCATCAACCAAAACAAACGGGTAACCGCATTTTATAAATTTAAACCACAGGTCATAATCTTGTGTTGTTTTTAAGTTTTCATCAAAATAGCCGCATTTTTTAAAAGCAGCTTTTGGAATTAAAAGTGAACACCCATGAAGCCCTGATGAAAAAAGTAAGGTGATTATACTTTCTTTATTGTCAAAAATATAACCTGAATTTCTCACGTTAAATAAAACCTCTCTTCCATCAGGATAAAAAAGGATGGAATTAGAAAAAATTATAGAATTTCTATTTTCCAATGCTTTTAGTTTCTCTACCTGTTTTTCAATTTTATTTTCCATATATAAATCATCATGTGAAAGCCACGAAATATATTCACCCTTCGATTCCTTTATTGCTAAATTAAGCGCAGAGGCAACTCCGCCATTTTCTTTTTTAAAATATCTGATTGTATCGCCGTAACTTTTGGCTATTTCATCCGTGTTATCAATTGAGCCATCATTTACAACAACCACTTCAATATTTTTGTATGTCTGATTCAAGGCAGAGTCAATCGCCTCTTTTACATAGTTTTCACCATTATATACCGGGATGATTATTGATATTAAAGGCTCAAAAGTAATTGTTTTATTCATTATTATTTAACCAATTTATTCTTTTTTAAATAGGCATACATTAGCAATAAATCTATAGGGTTGTTTCGTAAAGAAGAAAATCTAATCAAATTTACAAATTTTAATTTTTCATTTGCATAAACACGATAGAGATACGAAGCGTTTTTCACTATATATCGTTTATTTTTCCATATATACAAAGGGATATCTTTTTTATTTTTGTTAAATATCCTTAAATATAAATTTAAAATTTCTTCCGCAATTTCTTTTTGCTTTGCTAAGTCATTTTGTGCACAACCTGGGTGGTTTCTATGGGTTGCACCGTATGAATCAATATGTAGAATTTTGCCAATTTCCGCAAGCTTGAAGGAAACCGTTAAATCGCCCGTATATTTGATGCTTTCGTCTCTAAAGCTAATTTTTTCAAGTGCATCTTTTTTAATAAGCATTCCGGGTCCTAAAGTAACATTATTACTTAAAGACATAGATAATAAATCAAATTGAGGCACATCAACTTTAGATATTACGTCAGAATTCACATCTGTATTTACCCAACTTGGATAAACAGCTAAAACATCAGGGTTTTCAAGGAAAGCCTGTACTGCTTTTTCTAAAAAATTCATTTCATACAAAGGGTCATCCGAGTTAACAACCAACGTGAGCTCTCCTTTTGAAAGAGAATAGCCCATGTTTGTTGTTTTTGATTCTCCCATATTATCGTGCCTGTAATATTTAACTCGTGCATCATTTAAATATTTTTTTACAACTTCAGCTGTATCATCAGTTGAACCGTCATCCACTATAATATATTCAATGCTCTTATAAGTTTGATTTAATACAGATTCAATTGTTTCAGGTAAAAAACCCGCTCTGTTATATGTGGGAGTAATAACTGAAATCAAAGGGTTATTATTTTTCATTTTATTATTCTACCGTTTCTTTATCATAAATTATTTCTAGCGGATTTTCTCTGTTCCAAGACAAAGTGCCTTTAACCTGCTCTCCAACAGGAACAAAATTGTTAGGATTAATATTGGTATATCCATTGCAATATTTGCAAAATTCAGGATAACCTTTTTCGCTGTAGCCTAATCTATATTCAATTAGTTCAATTTTTTTATCCCTAGTATAGGTATTTAAATCATACCATTCTGAATAATCTTGCTCTACAATTCCCGCTCTTTGAGCAAAACCTGAATAATTGCAATTGTTTATAAAACCATTTCTTATTTCGGAATTTCTGTATCCGCACTTATCATATCTACAAGCAAGGTCATTTTCTGTTAATTTGGTATAATCTGCAACAGGAGGAAAAACGCCAAACCAACGAAGTTCGCTTCCTTTGTTAATTACATAATTAACATTGTATTTTTTCAATTTTTCCATTGATTGTTTAAATAAACGTATTTTCTTTTCATCAATTTGATCAGTGTAATCATCGACAAATAAAATAACATTGCAGTCGTGGAGTGCCTGACACAGTTCATCGGATAAATTCACAACTAGATTTGAACTTACTCCAAGCTCTTGAATTTTGTCTTTGTAGTTGTCGTGGATATATCTAATAATATTTGAACATTTTGGATGCATGAAAGGCTCTCCTCCTGAAAGATGGAATAGTCCGCAATAATCAAATGCCTTAAAGTATATATCAATGTTTCTTTTAATGATTTCAAAATCATTATGAGATGCATCTTTTAGATATGGATTGAAGTTTAGACAGTGTTTACAATTCAGGGTACAGAGTGTTGTTAGAATATTGCATTGGCTTTCTGAATATGTAATATCAGCTACATATACTGCAAAAATGCTCAAATATTTTTCAAAAAAATCATTTTGCATAAATACGTTTTTATTTTGTTGAACAGATTTATAAGAAAGCAAACGTCTAAGTATTTTATGTGAATCTTGTTCAACAACAAATATGGTGTTTTTTGGTAAAAATGCAGTGCCGAAATGTTTAATTAGATAATATAAAATAGTATCTACTTTTTTTGATGTTATCTTTACCTTGTCAGCTAGAAAATCTAGCTTTTTCTTTATTTCGTTATTTTTATTATCATCATATCCTAGAATAAGAATGTTTTTATTTTCTTTAAAATAATTTCCCAGTTCGTCAAATTCATGACCTTTGTTTGTCCATTTTGGCATAATTGTATTCCTTTGTTTTTGTTTCTATAATGTCCATTCTTTTATGCTGATAGGGTTTTTAGTCTGAGATTTTGCATGGCATGCCCATTTATGTCCATAGGTTCTTTTGGGAACATCGCAATATCTGCAAAAAGGAAAAGGCTTAGATATGAAATTTAATACCTCGTTTAAATTTTTTGCTTTGTATATGTCTATATAGTCAGCCTTTGTTATTTTTAAATTTTTGTTAAAGTATTTATTAAAATGCTTTATTCCGGTAGGTAAAATGCAGGAAAATATTCTTCCATGACTAAGTGTTACGCAATTGTTGCCAAGATTACAATGAGTAAAATTATAAAGTGGATGTTTGTTTCCATTCAAATCCATCGGCCAATGCCAAGAGGTTTTTATAGCTTTAGGTTTGCCTTCGATAGTTTCGCTTATTACATAGCCATAATCAATCATGACGTTATATTTCTTTGCCTTATCATCTATTTCATCCCATTTGATATTTATTGGGTAAATAGTTGGTGCAATTTTGACATTGTATTTATTACAATTAAGCCAAAATTCTTCTTGTTGTTGATTTAGCAAAATTCCATTTGTAACAAATGATAAATCTGAATCCGGAAAATATTCTCTTGTAATAGCAAAGAAATCTGTTAATTGCGGATGAAGTAAGGGTTCACCACCTTGTAATTGAATATTAGAAATAAGATGTGGTTTACCTTCTGTTAGTTCATAGATTCTTTTGATATCCTTACGATATTCTTCTGTATCCAGCAGTTCTTCTTCTGCAATGGAAGAAAAATGACTACAGTTAATACAATTTAAATTACAGTGTTCAATTATGTTTACAGTCAGTAAATTTAAATAATTTTGCGGAACTAATCTAAAATATGTAGTCATGTCTATTGTAGGTGCAACATATTCAGATTCGATTTTTTTAGTATAAATCTGAATTCCAAATAAATAATATTTCTTTTTATTTCCTGCAATTTTCTTTTTGAATATGAAATTATTCATAATAACTCCTTTCTGCTGGTAAAGATTTATTTGTTATTTTTTATTAAACTCTAACACTCTTTTGATAGGTTGTCGCCAAAATTTGTATATTTAATTAATCATGAAAGAATAATTTCCCAGTTCGTCAAATTCATGACCTTTGTTTGTCCATTTTGGCATTTATTTTATCTCCTCAATCATATCTTCCACTGTTGGTATTTCATAATAACCAGCCAATTTCCACAATTTTTCATTTAAATCTTTGTTAATCGTCAAAAGAGTTCTATCTATACTTTCTTTTGCATTAATATCGATTATTTGAATGTCGGCTCTATTAAATGTATTTGCAAATGTATGAAGCATTTCAGCTTTTGATACAATATCTTTTGGAATAACATGCTGCAAACCAGAAAACCAAAAATCATTTTTTATGATGCCGTAGCAAACATCAGCAAATACTTTTGTTGTAACCCCGTTCCACAGATGATTTTTAAAACCGTTTACTGTGGCACCTTTTGGTTGATTTAAAAACCATTCCAAAAGCGAAAGGTATGATTTTTTCTCTCTACCTATTATTGAACATCTTAAATTCATAACATTTGCAGCCTTAACCTCGCCCAAGCTTTTTGTTTTACCATAAACATCCAAAGGGTTGTGAAAATCATTTTCTGAATAACTTCCGATTTTCCCATCATACACACAATCAGTTGCAATTTGTATTACCTTTGTGGCTGTTTTTTGAGCAGCGGATGCCAATTTGTGAGGAAAAAGCCCATTAACAATAATTGCTCTTTGAACTTCATTTGTATCATCATCATGGATATATGGTTTAATAATACCAATGCAATTAATAACGTAATCAAATCCGCTTATAACTTTTTCAATTTCAACTTCAGTTGAAAGCTGTGCGTCAAGCTCATTTCTTGTTGTTCCAAAAACTTCAAATTCTGAATTTTTAAATTTGTTGTAAACTGCGCTTCCAAGCATGCCAGTTTTTGCAAGAACCAGAATTTTTTTCATTATTTTGCAACTCCGACATATTCTTTAGAATTAAGTTCCTGTTGAATATAATCAAGTTCGAGCAATTTTTTGATAACACCTTCTTTATCCAGTCTTTCTGTATTAAATGATGTATATTCTTCTTTGTTTGTAATATTTTCATCACCCTTTGAAAAATATTTATCATAGTTAAGATCTCTGTTATCGGAAGGTATTCTGTAAAAATGCCCCATATCAACGGCTTTTATTATTTCTTCTCTGCTAACTAAAGTTTCATGCGCTTTTTCACCATGGCGAGTGCCTATAACCTTAATTTCCGTTTTAGGATTAAATAATTCCTTTATTGCAAGGGCCAAATCATAAATGGTTGAAGCAGGTGCCTTTTGAACAAAAATATCACCTGTATTTGCATTATTAAAAGCAAACAAAACAAGCTGGACAGATTCTTCCAAAGACATTAAAAACCTTGTCATATTTGGGTCAGTTACAGTTATTGGTTTATTTTCTTTGCATTGCTTTATAAACAAAGGAATAACAGAACCTCTTGATGCCATAACATTGCCGTATCTTGTAGCAGATAAAACGGTATCAATTGGGTTTGTGTTCCTTGATTTTGCAACCATTATTTTTTCCATTAGGGCTTTTGTCATACCCATTGAATTAATGGGGTTTACTGCTTTATCGGTTGATAATACAACAATATTTTTAACTTTATTATTAACAGCAGCATCTATGACGTTACTTGCGCCGACAACATTTGTTTTAACTGCTTCCATTGGGTAAAATTCGCAGGAAGGAACTTGTTTTAGTGCCGCAGCATGAAATATATAGTCAACATTTTTACTTGCATCATTTATGCTTTTATAATCTCTGACATCACCTATATAATATTTAATTCTGTTATCTTTAAAGACAGTTCTCATTCTATCTTGCTTTTCTTCATCACGAGAAAATATTCTAACTTCTTCAATATCAGTATTTTCAATAAAATACTTTAGCATTTTCTGCCCAAAAGAGCCTGTGCCGCCTGTTATTAATAGTGTTTTATCCTTAAACATTGTTAATTTTCCTCCAAACTCTTTCATTGATATAGTCAGTATAACTTAAAATAATTCTAACAACCTTTTTAGAAACGTTGTCCACATCGTAATCTTTAATAATCTTAATATTGTTGTTTTTTTGTTGGTCAATTACAACTTCAACAGCCTTAATGAGCCTATCTTTTTTATATCCGCACATAATCAAAGTGCCTTCATCATTTCCTTCAGGACGTTCATGGGCATTTCTTATTGTAACGGCAGGGAAACCCAAAATTGAACTTTCTTCTGTGATAGTACCAGAATCAGAAAGCGTGCAAGCGGCATTTTTTTGCAAAGATATATAATCAAAAAAGCCAAAGGGTTTTGAAAAAAATATTTTTTCACTTGCGCAAACATCCCCGATTTTTTCAAGTTGTTTTTTTGTTCTCGGGTGTGTTGAAAAAATAACAGGGTAATCATATTTTTGAATTAAATAATTTAAAGATTCTATAAGACTTTTAAGGTTTTCCAAATTATCAACAACTTCTTCTCTGTGGGAGCTTACAACGAAATATTTGCCTTTTTCCAAATTTAAATTTTCAAGAATTTTTGAGTTTTCTATTTTTTCTTTATATTTTATAAAAAGTTCTTTCATTGAAGATCCTGTTTTTATAATTGTTTCGGGTTTAATGCCTTCTCTTTGTAGGTAATTTCTTGATTGTTCGCACAAAACCATATTAATATCCGACATATGATCAACTATTTTTCTGTTTATTTCTTCAGGAACATTTAGATCAAAACTTCTATTTCCAGCTTCCATATGAAATATTGGAATTTTTCTTCTTTTTGCAGCAATAACAGCCAAACAAGAATTTGTATCACCATATATTAAAACAGCATCAGGGTTTTCTTTTTCAAAAATTTCATCAGATTTAGCTATTACGTTGGCTATAGTTTGTGCAGCATTTTTGCCTGCTGCATTTAAAAAATAATCAGGTTTTCTAATTTCTAAATCATTAAAAAAAACTTCATTTAATTCGTAATCATAATTTTGACCTGTGTGGACCAAAATGTGGTGAGTATATTTGTCAAGTTCCTTTATAGTTTCAGCTAATTTAATTATCTCGGGTCGTGTGCCCACAATTGTAACTATTTTCATTGGTTAGCACCTTCTTTAAATCTAATATAATCATCAAAATTTCTTATATATTCTTTTTCGTCATATTCCATATCAGATAATGCAAGAATTATTGTATTATCTTCAAAATCTGACAGTTCACACCATATGCCCGAATTAAAATATGCGCCTTCATTGGTTGTTGATTTCAATTGGTATGCATACTTTTCTTTGCCGTCAAAAAAAGAAACATTGCAACTTCCATTTAGTGCAATTAAGACCCTTTGAGAAAGTTTGTGTGCATGACAAGCCCTTTTTTTATCTTTTGAAAGATTGCTTAAATAATAAACTCGTTTGATTGTAAAGGGAATATCCGAGTTTTCCTCAATTGTTGTAAGCATTCCCCTTTCATCGCCATAGTGCCTAAGATGTATTGTTCTGATATTAGGATTTTTAAACATCAAATTACCTGTATATTTCCTTGTTTTCAACATCTTTTGTAACAACGGCGCCTGCTCCTATAAGTGCATTTTCGCCGATTGTAACTCCTGGAAGTATCGTTGCATTTGCACCAATGCTAGCACCCTTTTTAATTACGATTGGTTCTAACTTAAAATTTTTATTTTTTGATTTTGGGTATTTGTCATTACAAAATGCAGCATTTGGCCCAATGAAAACATCGTCTTCAATTGTGATACCATCATACAAAGAAACACCGTTTTTAATTGTTACATTATCGCCAATTTTAACATCGTTTTCAATAAAACAATGAGAACAAATATTGCAATTTTTGCCGATAACAGCCCCTTTTAAAATAACCGAAAATTGCCAAATATTTGTATCTTCACCTATATTTTTTGTTTGAACATCTGATAGAGGATGAATCATTTATTAACCTCTTTCAAAAACTCATCATAATTTCTTATATATTCTTTCTCATCATAATAATCAGATGCTAAGACCATTAATTTGCAGCCGTAGCTAAAGTGGCGCATTTCTCTCCACATGTTTTTGCCTATGTATAAACCCTTGTCGGGGCGGTTTAGCCATACTTCTTCTCTTTTTTTACCATCATCCAAAATAAATTGGCAAGCACCATCCATTGCAATTATAATTTGCTCCATATTTTTATGTGCATGAAGGCCGCGGGCTTGCTCCGGGAGAGTATCAAAAATATAATAAACACGTTTTATTTCAAAAGGAACATTTTTATTTCCTTCTAAAGAAACAAGCTTGCCTCTCTCATCCCCAAAAACTTTCATATCAATAAGTTTATAATTCAAAATAAAAAACTCCCTTGCTTTAGTTTATGTTACCAAAAAAGCTTTTTTAAATCAATTTGCCCGTTCAGGTTTTTTATTTTTATGTTTTAGTAAGGTGTACATTATCCGAAATAAAAAAATGCATATACAACCGATTAATTTAAACCTTAATTTTCAAAAAAGGCTTGTTGCAAGTGCAACAATTCAAAGAAACAATAAGCCTCAGGAAGTTAAAATTTTCCATTTGAATGAACCAAATGATAATGAAATATTGGAAAGGGCGCTTAATACAAAAGAATGGATGGGAACATATTATCTTCCTGACCTGAATGTTACCTTTTTAAATGATTTTGAACAAAATAAATATTATGTTATGGAAGATAAAAAGGGCAAGCTTCTTTGCGCTTCTGTTGTGAATGAGAGGGGCAAAAAGAAAAATAAACTTGAATATATTGAAACGGCGCCAAGGCTTTCAAAATATAATAAAGGCGAAAGAAGCGCAAAATTCATAGGCGAAACCATGCTTGCTTTTATTGCAAAAAATGGCAAAAAAGATAAAAAAGAACTTGTTATTCCAAATGTTGCACAAAGGCCTGAAACTAAAAAGTTTTATTTTGACCAGTGCAGGTGCAATCCTGCTGGCCAAAGGGGCGCTAAAATGCCTTTTGGTGTAATTGATTTCTTTGTTAAAAGAAACGAAAGCCATACAAAAGGTGTAATTGAAATTTTATAGCTTATTTTCACTGTATGCTTTTAAAATAATATCTCTTGCAATTTTGGCTTCTTCTTCTGTTGTGGGGGGAATTTCTTTTAATTTATATTTAATCCCTAAAGCCTCATATTTTGGAATTGCCATGTTGTGATAGGGCAAAATATCAAGTGCTTTCAGCGTTTTTAAACTTGCCATAAATTTGCCCAATTCAATTAAATCTTCTTTTTTGTTTGTAAGCCCTTTTATAATAACGCTTCTAACCCATAAGGGAACATTATTTTCAGATAAATATTTTGCAAAATTTAAAACAGATGTATTTTCATACCCTGTTAATTTTTTGTGCAGCATAGGGTTCATCGATTTTATATCCAATAAAACCAAATCTGTATATTTAATAAGTTCATCAAATTTTTTATTATAATCAAACAAAGCGCCTGATGTATCCAGTGCTGTGTGAACACCTTTAGATTTAAAAAATTTAAAAAGTTCAATTAAAAAATCAATTTGAAGCAAAGGTTCGCCGCCTGTGGCTGTTATTCCCCCTTTTGCAAATTCTTTAACACCTGAATATTTTTTGTAAATTTCATCAACAGACATTATTTGGTTAATATCTTGTTTCCAACTGTCAGGGTTGTGGCAATAAGCGCACCTTAAGGGGCAGCCTTGAAAAAAGACAACAAACCTTACCCCGGGGCCATCAACCGTTCCGCAAGTTTCAATTGAGTGAATATTTCCAAATAAATCCATTTTGCTATCCTTAAAAAACGGCGCCAAAATATTATGGCGCCTGAAAAATATTATTATATAGAACCGTGAAAAGTTCTTGAAATTACATCGTCTTGTTGTTCTTTTGTTAATTTGTTGAAATTAACCGCATAGCCTGAAACTCTCACTGTTAATTGAGGGTATTTTTCCGGATGTTTTTGCGCGTCAATAAGAGTTTCACGATTAAAAACGTTAACATTTAAGTGGTGTCCTCCTTTTTCAACGTAACCATCTAAGATATCTATTAAATTTTGTTCTTGTAAATCTGACATAATTTGCCTCCTTTTTTAATTAATGCTGCATGAAGCGCAGCCTTCGTTTAATTCAATGTTAAGGTCGCCTACAAATATTTCGCCCTTACCTAAAGCATTTGGAATAATTGAAAATGTGTTTGAAATGCCGTCTTGTGCATCTTCAAAAGGCAATTTTGCAACAGAAGATAATGATGCAACGGCACCGTTTTTGTCCCTTCCATGCATTGGGTTTGCCCCGGGGGCAAGTGGAATTCCTTTTTTTCTGCCATCAGGAGTGTTGCCTGTTTTTTTGCCGTAAACAACATTAGATGTAATTGTTAAAATTGACATTGTCGGAATTGAATTTCTGTAGGTGTAATGTTTTCTGATTTTTGCCATAAAGCTTCTAACCAATTTAACCGCAATTTCATCAACCCTATCGTCGTTGTTGCCATATTTCGGGAAATCGCCTTCAATTTCATAATCAACAACAATGCCGTCATTATCACGAACAGGTTTTACTTTTGCATATTTTATGGCAGAAAGAGAATCTGCAACAACAGAAAGCCCGGCAATGCCCGTTGCAAAATATCTTTTAACGTCTCTGTCATGAAGCGCCATTTGTGAGCGTTCATAGCAATATTTATCATGCATATAATGAATTATATTTAAAGTATTAACATATAACCCTGCAAGCCATTCCATCATATCGTCATATTTTGCCATGACATCATCATAATCAAGATATTCGCCTGTGCAAGGGCGATATTTTGGCCCGACTTGCGCTTTTGAAACTTCATCAACCCCGCCATTAATTGCATATAAAAGGCATTTTGCAAGGTTTGCCCTTGCGCCGAAAAATTGCATTTCTTTGCCTACAACCATAGATGAAACGCAGCATGCAATTGCATAATCATCGCCATGGGTTACTCTCATAAGGTCGTCATTTTCATATTGAATAGATGAAGTTTTAATTGAAATATGAGCGCAATATTTTTTAAAGCCCATAGGTAAATTTTTTGACCAAAGAACGGTTAAATTCGGTTCAGGCGCTGTTCCTAAGTTTTCTAAAGTGTGAAGGTATCTGAAAGAATTTTTAGTAACCAATGTTCTGCCATCAACCCCCATGCCGCCAATAGATTCTGTTACCCAAGTGGGGTCTCCTGAAAACAATTCGTTATATTCAGGTGTTCTTGCAAATTTAACAAACCTTAATTTCATAATAAAGTGGTCTATCATCTCTTGCGCTTCAGCTTCTGTTATAACGCCTTCTTTTAGGTCACGTTCAATATAAATATCAAGGAAAGTTGAAGTTCTTCCGATGCTCATAGCGGCGCCATTTTGTTCTTTTACTGCGGCTAAAAAGCCAAAATATAACCATTGAATTGCTTCTTTAGCGTTTCTTGCAGGTTTTGAAATGTCGAACCCGTAAATTGAACCAAGTTCTTTCATTTCATTTAAGGCTCTAATTTGTTCGGTTATTTCTTCTCTCAATTGAATTCTATCAGGCGTCATTTCCCCTTCAAGAGATTTAAACTGTTCTTTTTTATCTTCAATAAGCCTATCGATACCATATAGAGCAACCCTTCTATAGTCGCCTATAATTCTTCCTCTGCCGTATGCATCAGGAAGCCCTGTTATAATGGCACTATGCCTTGCAGCTTTCATTTCGGGTGTATAAACATCAAAAACGCCTTGGTTGTGGGTTTTTCTGTATTTTGTAAAAATTTCAGATATTTCAGGGTCAACTTCATAACCATAAGAACGGCATGCGGTTTCTGCCATTCTAATACCGCCAAATGGCTGCATTGAACGTTTTAAGGGTTTATCTGTTTGCAAGCCCACAATTGTTTCTAATTCTTTATTAATATAGCCTGCATTATGGGATGTTATTGTGGAAACTATTTTTGTATCCATATCCAAAACGCCGCCTTCTTCTCTTTCTTTTTGCAAAAGAAAGCAACATCTTTCCCAAAGTTTATTTGTAGCTTCCGTTGGCTCAGCTAAAAAATCTGCATTGCCATAATATGGGGTATAGTTTTTTTGAATAAAATCTCTAACATTTATTTCTTGTTCCCATTTGCCCGAAACAAAGGCGGTTTTTGGGAATAATTTCTTTTCACCGGTGAGGTTGGTCATAATACGCTCCAATTTTAGTTAATCAAAAACATTCTACATTAAGTTTTTAGCATGTTCCAATAAATTTACAAATTTATTTATAAAAAACTTTATATTAAAGATTGTAAAATTAACACTTGCAAAATTTTAAAAAAACCTTTAGAATGAAAAAATCAAATTTTAAAAAAAAGGAAAAAATGAAAAACATTTCTTTAAAAATTGCTGAATTACGACGTCAAGGCCTTAGATAAGGTCTTTTGTTGTATAGCAATTTAAAAAGAATTTATTTTTAATTTTCATTTTAAAAAGTATATATACCCTAAAAGGCCTTAATTTAAAGGAATTTTAGGGTATTTTTGTATGAATTTAAGGAGATAAAAATTGAAAACGGTTAAAAACTTAAAAGGAAAGCATTTTATTAATTTAGAAGATTTTTCTTCATCTGAATTAAAAGATTTAATTAACCTTGCAATTGAATTAAAGAAAAAAACCAAAAACGGCAAGAATTTGGATTTATTAAAAAATAAAAATCTTGTTATGTATTTTTCAAAGCCTTCTTTAAGAACAAGATTAAGCTTTGAAATCGGAATGGCAAAATTAGGCGGCAAAAGCTATGTTATAAAACAAGATGAAATTATTTTAGGAAAAAGGGAATCTGTTGAAGATACAGCAAGGGTAATTTCAAAATACGCTGATGCTGTTACAATAAGAACTTTTGCGCATAGCGATGTTGAACAATTTGCAAAATTCTCATCAATTCCTGTTGTAAATGCCTTAACAGACCTTTCTCACCCATGCCAGATTATGGCAGACCTTTTAACCGTTTATGAAACTTTTAAAACTTTTAAAGGCTTAAAATTGGCATATATTGGCGATGGCAACAACGTTACAAACAGCCTGCTCACAGGTTGCGCTTCTTTTGGAATAGATATAACGGCAATTTGCCCATATGGCTTTGAACCTAAAAAAGAAGAAATTTTAAAAGCTCAAAAAATTGCTGAAAAAACAGGTTCTAAAATTGAAATTGTTTCAAACCCCTATGTCGGTGTTAAGGGTGCAAACATTGTTTATACAGATGTTTGGGCTTCAATGGGGCAAGAAAATGAAATAGAAACAAGAAAAGAAATATTTAAAAACTATCAAATAAATAATGACTTAATGAAAAATACGGCAAATAATTCCATTGTTCTTCACTGCCTGCCTGCACATAAGGGGCAAGAAATAGCTGAAGAAACTTTTGAACTTCACGCAAATTCAATTTTTAATCAGGCAGAAAACAGAATGTATGCCCAAATGGCAATATTAGCGTCAATTATTAAATAAAAAGGAGAAATAAAAAATGAAAGAAAAAGTTATTTTAGCTTACTCCGGTGGCTTAGACACAACAGTTATCATTCCTTGGTTAAAAGAAAACTATGATTTTGATGTAGTTGCAGTTTGCATTGATGTCGGCCAAGGAACAGAAACAGACGGTTTAGAAGAAAAAGCGCTTAAAACAGGGGCTATAAAATATTACCTTTTAAATGTTGAAGATGAATTTGTGGTTGATTATATCTACCCTGCAATTAAAGCAAATGCAACTTATGAAGGTAAATATCTTTTAGGAACATCTCTTGCAAGGCCTCTAATTGCAAAAAAATTGGTTGAAATTGCAAAAAAAGAAGGCGCTACTGCAATTTGCCACGGTGCAACGGGCAAAGGAAACGACCAAGTAAGGTTTGAGCTTGGTATAAAAGCACTGGCGCCTGAACTTAAAATCATTGCTCCTTGGAGAATTTGGGATATTAAATCAAGAGAAGATGAAATTGAGTATCTTATAAAAAAAGGAATTGAAGTTCCTATGAAAAAAGGCGACACCTATTCAAGAGATAAAAACCTTTGGCACTTATCCCATGAAGGGTTAGAGCTTGAAGACCCATCAATTGAGCCAAACTATGATAAATTGCTTCATTTATCGGTTACTCCTGAAAAAGCACCAGATGAAGCAACATACATTGAAATTGAATTTGAAAAAGGCGTTCCGTCAAAATTAAACGGTGAAACCTATGCGCCAAGCGAATTTATTAAAAAATTAAACATTTTAGGCGGAAAAAACGGCATTGGTATTGTTGATATGGTTGAAAACAGAGTCGTGGGGATGAAATCAAGAGGAGTTTACGAAACCCCGGGGGGAACAATTTTATACTATGCGCATAAAGAACTTGAATATTTGTGCTTAGATAAACAAACCCAATCTTTTAAAGCAATTGTTTCAAATAAATTTGCTGAACTAACCTATTCAGGCGAATGGTTCACACCTTTAATGGAAGCTTTAATGGCATTTATTGATAAAACTCAAGAAACTGTTACAGGATGTGTTAAATTAAAACTTTATAAAGGAAACATTATTCCTGCGGGTGCAAAATCAAAATATTCTCTCTACAACGAATCTTTAGCAAGTTTTACAACTGGTGAATTATACAACCATAAAGATGCCGAAGGCTTTATAAACTTATTTGGGCTTCCATTAAAGGTTAGAGCACTGGTTAATGAAAAAAACAAAACAAAGGAGCTTGTTTAATGCAAAAAGAACAAAACACCCTTTTATGGGGTTCAAGGTTTTCAAAAGAATTAAATGAAGATGTGAACGATTTCAATTCATCACTTCCTTTTGATAAAGTCTTATATAAATATGACATTAAAGGTAGCATTGCTCACGCTACAATGCTTTTTCATCAAGGAATAATTTCAGACTCTGACAAAGATGAAATTATAGGTGGGTTAAATGAAATTTTAGCTGAAATTGAAAGTGGAAAACTTCAATTCGATTATAACTTTGAAGACATTCATTCTTTTATTGAAGCAAATTTAGTGAAAAAAATCGGTGCTATAGGCAAAAAAGTTCATACATCAAGAAGCAGAAATGACCAAGTGGCGCTTGATATAAGGCTTTATTTAAAAGATGAAATTAAAGAAATTCAAAAGTTAATCTTAAATTTAATTAAAACCTTAATGGATTTTTCAAATAATCACCTTGAAACAATAATGCCCGGGTATACTCACCTTCAAAGGGCACAAGCGGTTACTTTGGCGCATTATCTTGGTGCTTATATTGAAATGTTCAAAAGAGATAAAGAAAGGCTTGATGATACCTATAAAAGGGTTAATGTTCTTCCCTTGGGGGCAGGGGCACTGGCCGGCAGTCCATATAACATTAAAAGAAACTTAGTGGCTGAACATTTGGGGTTTGATTCAATCTGTTTAAATTCAATGGATGCAGTTTCAGACAGAGATTTTATTATTGAAACTTTATCTGATTTAGCAATGATTATGACCCATTTAAGCAGAATTTCAGAAGAAATTATAATGTGGTCAAGCTTTGAATTTAAGTTTGTTGAACTTGATGATTCTTATTCAACAGGTTCAAGCATTATGCCACAAAAGAAAAACCCAGATATTTTAGAACTTATAAGGGGAAAAACAGGCAGAGTTTACGGTTCTTTAATAAGCATTTTAACCACAATGAAATCTTTGCCTTTAGCTTATAACAAAGATATGCAGGAAGATAAAGAACCTTTATTTGATGCCATTAAAACGGTTAAAAATTGCCTTAAAATTCTTCCAAATGTATTAAAAACAATGAAAGTGAACAAAGAAAAAATGTTGCAAGCTGCAAAAGAAGGCTTTTTAAATGCAACAGATGTTGCAGATTACTTAACTAAAAAAGGGCTTCCATTCAGAGATTCTCACAATGTTGCAGGCAAACTTGTTTCTTATTGCATAAATTCTAAAAAAACGCTTGATGAACTTTCAATGGATGAATTTAAAAATGAATCAAACCTTTTTGAAGATGATATTTATAGTGCAATTGATATTAAAAATTCTGTTATATCAAAAAAAGAAATTGGCGGCCCAAACCCTGAAACAGTTAAGCATGTTTTAGAATTAAACAAAATTTGGCTATCAGATAATGAAATTTAGGAGAAATAAAAATTGGAAAAAATAAAAGCGGCAGTTGTAGGTTCAACAGGTTATGCGGGTGAAGAATTGGTTAGAATTTTATCTAACCATAAAAATGTTGAATTAAAGTTTTTAACATCAAGGTCGTATAAAGGGCAAAATTTTCAAGATGTTTATTCTAGCTTTAACAAAGTTTTAGATATAAATTTAATTGAAGATGACATTGAAGCCTTATCAAAAGAAGTTGATGTTATTTTCCTTGCACTGCCGCATGGGATAGCTTCAAGCAAAGTAACAAAAGAAATATTGAGTAATGTGAAAATAATAGATTTAGGGGCAGATTTCAGATTAAAAAGTAAAACCGTTTATGAAAAATGGTATAATGTTGAACATTTGGGTGAAAGCCTTTTAGATAAGGCAGTTTACGGGCTTCCTGAAATTTATAGAGAAGAAATTAAAAAAACAAATTTAATTGCAAACCCCGGCTGCTACACAACTTGTTCTATTTTAAGTTTATACCCTTTATTTAAAAACAATTTAATTGAAACAAATTCCGTTATAATTGATGCAAAATCAGGTGTAACAGGGGCAGGAAGGGGCGTTTCATTAGGAGTTCATTTTTCTGAAACAAATGAAAATATAAAAGCTTATAAAATTGCATCCCACAGGCACACTCCTGAAATTGAACAAGAATTATCAAATGCAATAAAAAAAGATGTTGTTATTCAATTCACACCTCATCTAATTCCAATGAACAGGGGCATTTTAACAACTTCTTATTTAAAACTAAAAGATGGTTTTACTTTTGATGATGTTAAAGAAGCTTATTTTAACCAATACAAAGATGAAAAATTTGTAAGGCTTTTAAAAGATGGAATTTACCCTGAAACAAAATGGGTAAAAGGTTCAAATTATATTGATATCGGTTTATTTTTCGACCGAAGAACAGGAAATGTAATTGTTCAAGGCGCAATAGACAATTTAATTAAAGGGGCATCAGGCCAAGCGGTTCAAAATATGAATTTAACCTTTGGTTTTTGTGAAGATGAAGGCATTAAAACGGCAGGAATATTTCCTGTTTAAAAATTGAAAGGGAAAAACAATGAATACAATGATATCTGAAGAAATAAAAACAACAAATGGCACAATAGTTTCACCAAAAGGGTTTTTGGCTCAAGGAATTCATTCAGGGGTTAAGAAAAAAAAGCTTGATTTATCAATAATATATTCTAAAAAGCCTGCGTTATGTTCTGCAGTTTATACAACAAACGTTGTTAAGGCACCGCCTTTATTATGGTGTGAAAGCTTAACTAAAAATAATAATAAAATTCAAGCAATTGTTGTAAATAGTGGTAACGCTAATTCCTGCACGGGGGAAAGAGGCTATAAAGACGCAGTTTTAATGGCACAAACCGTTTCAGATTGCTTGAGCATTGAAAAAGAAAGCGTTATGGTTACAAGCACAGGTGTTATTGGTGTATATTTGCCTATTGAAAATATAGTTTCAGGCATTCAAAAAATGGTGCCAATGCTTGCTGATACAGATGAAGCGGGATTAAATTGCGCAACAGGCATTTTAACAACAGATACATTTTTAAAAGGTATAACGGTTGAATTTGAAATTAATGGAACGCCTGTTAAGATTTCAGGCATTGCAAAGGGTTCCGGCATGATTCACCCCAATATGGCAACAATGCTCAATTTTATTACAACAGATGTAAATATTGAAAAAGAGCTTTTAGATAAAGCTTTTAAATCGAATATACAAGACACATTTAATATGATAACAGTTGACGGTGAAACAAGCACAAACGATATGGCGGTTATTTTAGCAAACGGTTGTGCCAATAACCCCATTATTAATAAAGAAGATGAAAACTATGAAAAATTTAAAAAAGCACTTCATATTGTGACAGAAGAACTTGCAAAAGATATAGTTAAAGACGGTGAAGGCGCAAGCAAATTTTTGGAATGCAATGTTAAAGGTGCAAAAACCAAAGATGATGCCAAAATTTTAATTAAAGCAATATTAAATTCTAATTTGGTAAAAACCGCATTTTTTGGGCAAGATGCCAACTGGGGCAGAGTAATTTCTGCTATGGGTGCATCAGGTGTTAAATTTAACCCAGATAAAGTTGATATTAAATTTAAAAGTAAAATAGGCGAAATTGAACTTTATAAAAATGGCAAACCCCTTAATTTTGATGAAGAATTTGCAATTGATGTTTTAGAAGAAAAAGAAATTCAAATTTTAGTTGAAATGAAAGAAGGAACAGAGGAAGCCACAGGCTGGGGCTGCGATTTAAGCTATGATTACGTCAAAATTAATGCCGAATATAGAAGCTAAGGAGAATAATTAAAATGCAAAAATATATAGAAAAAGCAAGTGTTTTAATAGAGGCTATGCCTTATTTAAACGAGTTTCACGGTAAAACCGTCGTAATTAAATTTGGTGGTGCCGCTATGGTTGACAACAAAATCAAAAAATCTGTTACAAGAGATATTGCTTTTATGAAAATGGTTGGAATTAACCCTGTAATTGTCCATGGGGGCGGGCCTGAAATTAATGAAGCATTAAAGCTTCAAAAAATTGAACCAAAATTTGTAAACGGCCTAAGAGTAACGGATTCAAACACTATGAAAACCGTTGAAACTGTTTTATCGGGGAAAATTAACAAAGCCTTGGTTTCGGAATTTCAAAAAAATAATGTTTCATCTGTCGGTATTTCAGGTAAAGACGGGCTTTTAATTGAAGCAAAGAAAAAAGAAGGTGAAGTTGACCTTGGACTTGTTGGCGATATAACAAATATCAACACAAAAATCATAGAAAGTTTAATAAATTCAGATTTTGTTCCTGTTATTTCGCCTGTTGGCTCTGATAAAGAAGGAAATACATTTAATATAAACGCAGACATTGCAGCATCAGAGATTGCAATTAAATTAAACGCTGCAAAGCTTATTTTCTTAACGGATTCAAACGGCGTTTTATTTAAAGAAGATGATGAAAATTCGGTTATATCGGAATTAATTCCTGATGAAATTAAACTTTTAATTGAAAACGGAACAATTAAAGGCGGTATGATTCCAAAAGTGAATTATGCAACAAAAGCAGTTAAAAACGGCGTTAATTCCGTTCACATCATAAACGGTAAAATTTTACACTCACTTCTTTTGGAAATTTTTACAAAAGATGGCGTTGGCACAATTATAGAGGAATACTAATGAATAATTTTGAAGAATTTGATAAATATGTAATGACAACATATAAAAGGTTTCCTGTTTCTTTTGAATATGGAGATGGAATTTATTTATACGATGAAAATAACAAAAAATATCTTGATTTTACTGCAGGAATTGCAGTAAATGCGCTTGGTTACGGCAACAAAAATTATATAAATGCCATTTTTAATCAAATTAATAAAATTAACCATTCATCTAATTTATACTATATAAAACCGCAAGGGGAACTTGCAAAATTATTAAGCGAAGTTTCGGGCTTAGACAAAGCATTTTTCTGCAATTCAGGAGCCGAAGCAAATGAAGCAGCCTTAAAGCTTGCAAGAAAATATGCCTTTATAAACAATAAAGGTAATAAAATTATTGCAATGAAAAATTCTTTCCACGGTAGAACAATCGGCTCTCTAACTTTAACAGGGCAAGAAAAATATCAAAAAGCTTTTAAACCCTTAATGGGAAATGTTGAATACGGGGAATTTAACAACCTTGAAAGTATTGAAAAATTAATGAGTGATGAAGTTTGCGCTATTATTGCCGAATGCATTCAAGGTGAAGGCGGCATAATTCCAATGGAAAAAGAATTTTACCTTGGTTTAAGAAAACTTTGCGATAAATATAATGCGCTTTTAATTATAGATGAAGTTCAAACAGGAATTGCAAGGTGCGGCGAATTTTTTGCTTTTCAAAATTATGCAAAAAATTATGAAGAAGCCCCTGATATTATATGCCTTGCAAAAGGGTTAGGGAATGGCGTTCCTATTGGTGCAATTGTAGCTAAAGAAAAAGCGGCAAATGCTTTTGAACCATCAGACCACGCTTCAACTTTTGGCGGCAATTTTATTTCAACAACGGCCGGAATTGCAACAATAAAAGAAATTTTAAACCTTAATTTAGTTCAAAATGCAAAAAATGTTGGGGAATATTTATATCAAAAGTTAAATGAATTAAAACCTTTAATTAAAGATGTTAGGGGAATGGGGCTTATGATAGGCGCTGAAATTGAAGGAAATATAAGTGAAGTTATTCAAAAATGCTTAGAAGACGGGCTTTTAATTATAGGGGCCGGCAAAAACACAATAAGGTTTGTTCCGCCTTTAATTATTACAAAAGAAGATGTTGACCAGGCAATTGCAATATTTAAAAATGCATTAACAAAACAAAAAGCGACCGTATAAGTTGATTAAATGTCAAGTTTTCACGAGAGGGAAGAACCCTTGGGTTCGAGGCATTTAATTTTAGGTGTAGCTCCTGTGAAATTTGCTTTGCAAATTTCTACGTCGCCGTCGTCCAGTGTCGTCCTGTCCGCCGAAACTCAACGTTTCGCCGTCACGGACTCACATCCGTATGCTTTTTCATTTTCGCCAACTCCATCGGAGTATGGCTCAAATTTCAAAAGTTGGCGAGAAGACTCTGCCGAGTGAAAAGTTGACTAAATGTCAAGTTTTCACGAGAGGGAAGAACCCTTGGGTTCGAGACATTTTAACCTTAAAAAAGAATTTGGGCGAGAAGACTCTGCCGAGTGAAAAGTTGACTAAATGTCAAGTTTTCACGAGAGGGAAGAACCCTTGGGTTCGAGACATTTTAACCTTAAAAAAGAATTTGGGCGAGAAGGGACTCGAACCCTTACACATCGCTGCGCTAGATCCTAAATCTAGTGCGTCTACCAATTTCGCCACTCGCCCAAAATTGGTTTACTATTTGATTATTAAATAATACTTATTACAAGTCAAGTATATTCTAAAAAAAATCTTTGTGATATCATATATGCATTGTTTTAGGGAGTTTTCTTTATGAAAAGAATTTTAGTAACAGGCGGTGCAGGTTTTATAGGTTCTCATTTGTGCGAAGAACTCATTAAAAGAGGAAACGATGTTATATGCTTAGATAATTTTTTTACGGGTTCAAAAGATTCTATAAGGCACTTATTGGGAAACAACCATTTTGAACTTGTCAGGCATGATATTACAAAAGAATATTTTATCGAAGTAGATGAAATATACAATCTGGCATGCCCCGCTTCGCCCCCTCATTATCAATATAACCCGATTAAAACTGCTAAAACTTCCGTTTTGGGAATTATAAATATGCTGGGTTTGGCTAAAAGGTGCAAGGCAAGAATTTTGCAGGCATCAACTTCTGAAGTGTATGGCGACCCAAATGTCCACCCTCAAAAAGAAACTTACTGGGGAAACGTTAACCCGATTGGAATCAGAAGCTGCTATGATGAAGGCAAAAGAATGGCAGAAACTTTGATGTTTGATTACCACAGGCAAAATAATGTTGATATCAGAGTTATTAGAATTTTTAACACCTATGGCCCAAATATGAACAAAAACGATGGCAGGGTTGTTTCTAATTTTATTGTACAAGCTCTTCAAAATAAAGACATTACAATTTATGGCGACGGCTCTCAAACTCGTTCATTTTGCTATGTTTCAGATTTAATAAACGGCATGATAAAAATGATGGAAAATGAAATTGGGTTTATTGGCCCTGTTAATTTGGGGAACCCTGTTGAAACTTCAATTTTGGATTTTGCCAAATTTATAATTGAATTAACGGGTTCAAAATCTAAAATTGTTTTTCTCCCTCTCCCATCAGATGACCCAACCCAAAGAAAACCTGATATTTCTCTTGCAAAAGAAAAATTAAATTGGGAACCATCGGTTGATGTTAAAGACGGGTTATTAAAAACAATAGAATATTTCAAGAAAGTTATTTAAGGAGAAAAGAATTGAAAATTTGCGTTATCGGTACAGGTTATGTGGGCTTGGTTGTCGGCACTTGCCTTTCTGAAATGGGAAACAGTGTTATTTGCGTAGATTCCGACCTTAAAAAACTTGAAATGCTCAAAAACGGCATAATTCCAATTTATGAACCCGGTTTAGAGGAATTAATTATATCAAACGTTAAAGAAAACAGGCTAAGTTTTACCCATGATTTAGATTATGCAGTTAAAAATTCAACAGTATGCTTTATTGCTGTCGGTACTCCCCAAGATGAAGATGGCAGTGCAGATTTAAAATATGTTTATCAGGTGGCAGACAGCATAGGGAAGGCAATGAACGGGTATAAGGTTGTTGTTGATAAATCAACAGTGCCGGTTGGAACTGCAGATGAAGTTACAAAAATTATTAAAAACAATACAAAATTTGATTTTGATGTTGTTTCAAACCCGGAATTTTTAAAACAAGGGGCAGCCGTTGATGACTTTTTAAAGCCTGATAGAGTAATAATAGGTTCAAATTCTCGCCATGCAACAGAAATTATGCAAGAATTGTACGCTCCTTTTATGAGAACGGGAAACCCTGTTATTGTTATGGATGTTAAATCTGCAGAAATGACAAAATACGCTTCAAATTCATTTCTGGCAGTAAAAATTTCATACGCTAATGAAATTGCCAACTTGTGCGAAAAAGTGGGTGCAGATGCTGAAATGGTGAGAATTGGCATGTGTGCTGACAAAAGAATCGGTTCGCAATTTTTATTCCCGGGTCTTGGTTATGGCGGCAGCTGCTTCCCCAAAGACGTTAAAGCTTTAATTAAAACGGCAAAAGATTTTGGCTCTGATTCTTCACTTTTGGAAGCTTGCGATATTGTAAATAAAAAGCAAAGGCTTTTATTTGTGGATAAAATTTTAAAATTTTATAATAATGATATAAAAGATAAAGTTTTTGCCGTTTGGGGGCTTGCTTTTAAGCCAAAAACAAACGATATGAGAGAAGCGCCTTCAATTACAATTATAAATTCTCTTTTATCTTTGGGGGCAAAAATTAAAAGCTATGACCCAAAAGCATTTGACCTTGCAAAAACAATTTTTAAAGAAAAAATTGAATATTCAAAAGACGCTTATTCTGCCCTTAACGGTTCTGATGCGCTTTTGGTTTTAACAGAATGGAACGAATTTAAGCGCCCCGATTATGATAAAATTTTATCTCTTTTAAAAACACCTGTTATTTTTGACGGCAGAAATATTTATGATTCCGATAAATTAATTAAAAAGGGCTTTAAATATTTTTGTATCGGGAAAAATACAAACCCTGAGGCTTAAAAATGAACGAAAAACAAAAAATGCTAAACGGCTTTTTATATGATGCCGACAGCGACCCTGAATTAAAAAAAGAAAGAGATTATGCAAAAGATTTGTGTTTTGAATTTAACCGCACAAAACCTTCTGACGAAGCTAAAAAAGCAGAAATAATCAAAAAATTGTTCGGCAAAATTGAAGGCAGGTTTTTAATTCAGCCTGATTTTTGGTGTGATTACGGCTATAACATAGAAATCGGCGATAATTTTTTTGCAAACCACGGGCTTGTAATTTTAGATTGCGCCAAGGTTAAATTCGGAAAAAATGTTTTAATTGCGCCAAATTGCGGTTTTTACACTGCAGGGCACCCGCTGGATGTTGAGGACAGAAACAAATGGCTTGAATATGCATACCCCATAACAGTTGGCGATAATGTTTGGTTTGGGGGAAATGTTGTTGTATGCCCCGGGGTTAAAATCGGCAGCAATTCAGTTATTGCGGCAGGTTCTGTCGTTGTTAAAGATATCCCCGATAATGTTTTAGCGGGCGGCGTTCCATGCAAAGTCATAAGAAAATTAACTTTGGAAGATAAATTAAAATATAAAAAATATGCAGAATAAAAAATGAGCCTTAAAATCAAGGCTCATTTTATTTTAGTTTAAAAATTAACCAATAACAGGCTGAACAAATGTTCTTGTTGCAAGTTCTTTATCAAGTGCATAAAGAGCGTTTGCGTCTTTACCAATCATTTTTAATTGTGCCAAAACGCCGCCAACATTTGCTTCTTCTTCAACCTGTTCTTTAAGATACCAATTTAAAAATATCATTGCGGCTCTGTCTTTGGTTTTTTCAGCTACATCCATAAGAGCATTAATTCTTGATGTTACGTATTCTTCATGTTTTAAAACCGCTTCAAAAACAGCTAAAGGAGATTCCCAATCGCATTCGGGTTTTTCGATTGCAAAAAGTTCAACTTTGCCGCCTCTTTCAATAACATAATCATACATGCCCATAGCGTGAGCATGTTCTTCTTGAACTTGTACATCCATCCAGTTTACAAAGCCGTTTAAATTAAGGCTTGCAAAGTAAGCTTTCATTGATAAATAAAGATATTCAGAGTAAAGTTCGGCATTTATTTGTTCTAAAAATGCTTTTTCCATTTCTTGTGAAATCATTTTAATATCCTCCATTATTCCATTGATTATTATACCAAATCAAAAAATGAAGGATTAAAATTTTTTAATTTTTTGGATTAACACTTATATTGCCGTTAATTGTAACGGTGCAATTGTCGCCAATTATTATCACATATTTTGCATTATCTGCCAAAAGGTCGGAATCAAGAGTGATTTTTTTACCGTCAACATTAATTACTTTGTAATTTGTTTCTTTATTTGAAACTGCTTTTAATTCGGTTTCATTTGCGGTTAATTCGTCTATAAATTTGTCATCTTGCCTGCTTAAATAAGCGCTTTTTGAAACCTTGATGCCGTCTTTTTTTGCTTTTTTAACAAGTTCAACAACCAAATCTCGCATTTTTGGAGTTAGGGGCTTACATCTGTCGCTTGAAATCATTATTACTTTGCAATTAACGTCTTTTACAATGTCATAAAAGCCCATAACGTCTTTTTCGTTGTCGTTTATTCCTTCCAAGAAAATATATTTTAAGCGCAAATTTGCTTTTTCTAACGGGTATTTTTTCAAGTTTTCAACAACTTTATTAAGACAATCAACCTGTTTAATTTTCTTAAATGTTTCAGGGGTGCCGCTATCAAGAGAAGTTAAAACGTTTACCGTTCTTCCCGTTTTTAAAAATTCGGCAAATTTTTCGTTGTAGATTGTCATATTTGTTACAAATCTTACTTTCCATTTCATTTTTAATAAAATGTCGAATATTTCATTGCAATATTTGTTTGCGCAAAGTTCGCCGTTTGAAAGCTCAATTGTAATATCGGAAGAATTATATTCAGGCATTTCCGATAACTGTTTTATGGTTTCATATGTCGTCATGCCGTCTTTGTTTTCTTTAAACTTTTCAAATCTGCTTTTAACAAAGCAATATGAACACCTTAAATTGCAAACATCGCCCGGGTGGTTTGTTGCAAAACAAATGTAATCAAGTTTTATTTTTTTTGGGAAAAACCCGTCTTTTAAATGTTTGCAGCCGTCACAAACATTTGGCACACCGTTTTTAATGTCTTCTTCCAATTTTGTTACATATTTTTCCCAATGCGCTATTCTTTCTGCAACCGAACCTGATGTTTTAACTGCAGAATTGCTGCTGACGCAACAAGGTGAAAAATTATCAACACGGTAATCTATAAAGTGGCCTAAAAAACTGCAGCTTTTTTTATATTCTAAGTCTGCTTCAAAAAAATGTATTTTGTTTGGGTCTTTATACAGTTTAAGCAGTTTTTTTGCGGTGGCATTTGCTTTTTTATATGTAACCCATATATCACGATCAGGGTATAACCTTAAAACTTCATCCAGCGGAATAACTTTGTATTTTCCCATAAAAAGTTTATTTCTGAATTTTTCAACTTCTTCTTCACCCCCCGTAAAAACAACGGGTTCACCTGCAATAGAAATGTATTTATCCATTGATGTTAAAACACGGGTAACAACTCCATAAAAAACAGGCGGCAATTTTTTGTTTTTTTCTGTTTCTTCGCCTTTTGTCTGCTTGTTTTTGAATAAATCTTGAATATTTAATTTCATACCCATGCTCCAATTGCTTAAAATTTAATTATTTTTTTTATATTAGCATATCGATTGATATTTTAAATACCCTATACGATTGACTCTAAGCTTATATGGTGCATTTTTTAAGTTTATATTATGCTGACAAGCCCCGTTGAGTGGTCAAAATGGCACTTTGCAATTAAAAGTTCGTTTTTTTCAACAGCATTTTTAATAATTGTTGATTTTTCCAATAAAACTTCTTCAACCCATTTTGTGTGTTCTTGTGCAAAATAATTGTGGCAGGTGATGTCTTCTTTTTTGTCTAAAACGGGATATACACATTTTAATATGGATTGAAAATTTTCGGTTAAATTCGGGTAATGTTCTTTTGCATATTTCATCACGCCGCAATCATCATGGCCCAATAAAATAAGCAAGGGAACATTTAGTTTTTTTACTGCATATTCAACGCTTTCTATAACGTTTGGCCCTGCCGTTATGCCTGCAACCCTTATTACAAAAAGTTCGCCTATCCCGCAATCAAAAATTATTTCAGGAACAACTCTTGAATCGGAACAGCTTAAAACGGCAGCGTACGGCTCTTGATGAAATGCAAACTTTTGAAGCGTTTTAAGGCACATATTGCTTGCTGTTGGGGTACCGTTTACAAAATTCTTATTTCCCAAAAGAAGCTTTTTTAATTCCGCTTCGCCCGTAATTTTTTCCATATTCCGCCCTTATAAACTATATTACTATTATCGTCTTTAATCAAAAATTGTAAAGAAGGGCAAATTATGTTATTTTTAAATAAATGACAAAGAGGACTATATGTCGGTAATAATTTTATTTTGTGCGGTTGTTATTTTTACTTGCATTTTTACAAATAAATTTTCAAGCAAGCTTGGAATGCCGACTTTGCTTATTTTTATGCTTCTTGGCATACTTTTTGGCGAAGACGGAATTTTAAAACTTTCATATAACGATTACGATTTAACTTCAAAACTCTGTTCAATTGCCCTTCTTTTAATTATTTTCTATGGCGGATTTTGCACCAAAAAACCCGAAAATAAAAAAATCGGATTTCTTGCGGGGGTTTTATCTTCACTCGGGACGGTTTTAACGGCGCTTTTAACGGCGGCTTTTTGTTTTTACGGCTTAAAAATGCCCTTTGTCGAAAGTTTTCTTGTCGGTGCAATTTTATCTTCAACGGATGCGGCCTCCGTTTTTTCAATTTTAAGGTCAAAAAAATTAAATTTAAAATACAATACGGCCCCCGTTCTTGAAATTGAGAGCGGTTCCAATGACCCTTTTGCGTATATGTTAACCGTGCTTGGAATTTTTCTTTTAAAAGGCGAACCGGTTACAAAAATTATCCCCGTGTTTTTTGAACAGGTGGGCTACGGCGTATTATTCGGAATTTTAACCGCACTTTTGGGAATTTTTATATTTAAAAAAACAAAACTCGTTCAAGAGGGGTATGATTCCCTTTTTGTTATGGCGCTTGCGCTTTTATCTTTTGCCGTTCCGGATTTAATCGGCGGCAACGGCTATTTGAGCGTTTATTTAACGGGGATAATTTTAGGCAACAGCGAAATTAAAAATAAAATCAACCTTATTTATTTCTTTGACGGAATTACAAGCCTTTGCCAGATTGTAATATTTTTCTTATTGGGCTTTTTGTCAACACCTTCAAGGCTCGGGGAAGTTTTTGTTCCGATGCTGGGGGTTGCCCTGTTTTTAACGTTTGCGGCAAGGCCGATTGCAACATGGCTTATAATGATTCCTTTCAGGTGTAATTTCAGGCAAATTCTTTTTGTATCCGCCGCAGGGTTAAGGGGAGCGGCTTCAATTGTATTTGCGATTTTTGTTGTTGCACAGGATTCCATGCTGAAATATGACATTTTCCACATAGTTTTCTTTGTCTGTCTTTTATCCGTTGCAATTCAGGGTTCAATTCTCCCCTTCCTTGCAAGAAAACTTGATTTAATAGATGAGTATTCGGATGTTTTAAAAACCTTTAACGATTATCAAAACGAATCCGCCATAACGTTATCCAAAACCTTTGTCGGCGAAAACCACCCCTGGGTGAATAAACAGCTGAAAGATATAAAGCTTGATAACAATTCGCTTGTGCTTTTAATTCAAAGAAACGGCTGCAAAATAGTTCCTAAAGGGGATGTTCAAATTTTACAAAACGACCTTATTCTTCTCGGCACAACCGTGACACATTCAAGCTCCGACATTAAATTAAGGGAAATGGAAATAACAGATAAACATGAATGGAAAAACAAAAAAATTAAAGATATTGAATTTCAGCCCGATTTTTTAATTGCCCTTATAAAAAGAAACAAAACTTCATTTGTTCCAAACGGGGATACAATTCTTCTTGAAGGCGATATAGTTGTTTTTTATATGGCTTCATGAATTTTTTATAAATACGTGATATTGTGTTCCATAGTTTGTTGTTTGGTTTTGTATATGATCGGATGCTTCTCTGCCATCTCCCAATGCAATTGAAATGTGCCCATGGGGGTGGTTGGAGGAATTTTCCCAAACAACAATGGCGCCTGCAGGAAGATTAACTAAATCAGATGCACTTTCATATTGGTTTGTAACTTCAACAAAATCGCCTCTTGATTGCAGAGCAGGAATTGCCTGATAAGCGCTATTGTAGCTTAATCTAAACCCATAAACCTGTTCAAGCGTGTTATTTACGCCTTTTAAGCACCAGCCCGTTGTTCCCATTGAATTTGCCATTGATTCTGCGGCAGATGCAAGAGTTGTATTTGAAGGAAGATTGCCACTATATGTTGTTCCGCCTGTTGAATAAGAGGGTGTGGAAGCTGTGCCTGCTATTTTGCTTTGTTCTTGTTCTTTTAATGCTTTTATTTGTGCTAAAAGCTCAATATCGCCCGATAATTTTAAAACATTTGTTGTAAGGTTGTTTTGAGCATCCTTAATGTTATTTTCCAAATTTTCAATTTGGCTTTTCAGGACTGAATCTTCATAAACCCTGTCTTCTTCGGTGTGGGTTTCATAGTATTCATTCATTAATTTTGTCATCAAGCCGGATTGGCTTTCATTTAATGTTTTATTTTTACTTTCAAGCGATGAGTTTGCATTTTGTGCAGTTTGAATGTTTTTATTTGCGTTTGTAATAATGGCATTAATTATAGATATTTCTAAATTTAGCGAATCTATTTCGCTTTGAAGCGTTGCAATTTTGTCTTCATCGGGGTTTGAAGATTTTCTTATGCTTTTAATTTCATCTTCTTTTTCTTTAATTTCTTTTTGTCTTGCTTCAATTTCTGCTTCAGAATTTTTGATTGTCAGGGTGTTTTCTGTTATGACGCTTAAATTTTCTTGAATTACACCTGTATTTTCCCCAATTTGCGCAATAATATTTGCAAGTTCATCGTCATATTTTTCTTGAACTTCTTTTGGAATAACATCCGTGCCGTTTGCAAAAATTGTTTCAATTGCATTTTTGCAGGTTTCTATATAGGTATTTGTTTCTGTTTGTTTGTCGGTTATTTCCTGTTGTTTGTTTTCGATTTCTTGCTGAATTTCTTCAACGGTTGCTTTTGAAATAATTTTTTCATAGTCAACTTCGCTTGTTTCGTTCAATTCCACAAGTTCATCTTCAAGCGTTTGATAATATGTTTCTTTTATTGATTGTGCTGCCAAAGTGTTTGATTGTGTTGTTTTTGGCATTAAATCATCCATATTTGTGCCTGTCAACTTTTTTAAAATAGAGCTGATGTAATTATAACTCATTTTTTATTCCTTTTATTTGTCGTCTTCTTCGAAATCAAGTTCGTAATCTATGCCGCCTTCACCTTCAATGATGGTTGCATTATTTGGCTCTTCGTATGTTATAACTACTTCTTGACGCCTTTCTTCAGGTTCTTCTGTCGGTGCCTGTGCTTCAACGCCTGCGTTAATTTGGGCTGTTGTTCTCGGGCCGTCCGTGGTTTCGGTTCCTGTTTCAACAATATCTTGATTTTCTACATTAACAAAATCTTCGTCTTCGCATGGTGTATCTTCTTGTTCCTCTGTTGGAGCAGCAGGCGTTGTTTCATTTGCTGTATAATCTTCAACAACTTCATCTTCAACTTCTTCTTGAGGAGTTTCTGCGGCCGTATTTTGAACGATTTCGGGTTGAGAAACAAAATCTTCATTGTTTTCAACTGTTTCATTCGTATCTTCCGTTATTGCCGCATCCGGTGTTTCATCCGCAACGATATCTTGAACAATATCTTGAACAATATCTTGGACAACATCTGTTTGGCTGTCATCTGTTATCGGCGGGTTTATATTCGGGTCGTCTTCAACGGGCACTTCGTCTTCATCCTCGCATGGTGTGGTGACTTCGGGCGGAGTATCATTTTCTTTGTTAATTTTATCTAAGATATCTTTTAAAATTTCTTCTAATTTGCTTGTGTCGTTAGTTACATTTACGGTTGTTGAGTTGTCATTGTTTGTTATATTTGTTGAGTAATCATTGTTTGTTATTGTGGTTGAATTATCCGTATTTGTTGTATTTGTTGTGGTTGAATTATCCGTATTTGTTGTAGTTGTAGTGGTTGAATTATCTGTATTGGTTGTTGTTGTAGTGGTTGAATTATCAATGCTTCCTATATGGGTTGAACTGTCTGTGCTGTTATCTATGCTGCCCACATTTGTGGAATTATTTTGATACATATTTACATTTGTTGATGAATTATTTTCATAAGTATTGTTATTGGTTGTTGTTCCTGTTGTTTGGCTTGTATTTTGTTTTTGAATTTCATCTATTTTTTGGTTTATTGCAGTCAATGCTTCTTGATATATGCTTACATCAACCCCAAGGCTTTGGGAGCTTTCAATATCAACTTGAATTTTATCCAATACTTCCATTACTTCGCCAATGGAACTTGCTTTGCCTGATTCTATAAGATATGTGTGAACTTTTGTTTTTATATCAAGTTCTTCACGTTCTTTTATTTTTTGAATTAAAGTTTGAGCAGCCGAAACATCAACTTGTATTGAAGAATAGCTTGATATCATTGCGTTTATTTCGCTTATTACCTGCGTTCTTTCGCTTGATGTAGTAGCACTGTTTGCTCTGCTTTCAAACGCTTTTATTTCTTCATCCACAAGCGCTTGTTGTGTTTGTCTTATTTCATTTAATTTTGATTGAAGAAGGCTGCAATCAAGCCCTTCAATTTGTTTTAATTCTTCGTAGTTTGCGCTTACTTCTTTATATAGAGCTTCAAGCTCGATAACCGATAAACCTGAAAGAGTTATGCTTTTTGCATAGTTTTCAAGCTGCTTTTGCGCTTCCGATTTGAGCGTTTCTGATGTTTGTTCTATTTGTGATGTATCTGTTGTGTATTGGGTTGAATTTTCACCGACTTGCACTGCAGTATCTGCCGCTTGGTTGCTGCCTGTTATCATGTCTTGCAATGCGCCTGCAACATTTGAAGCGCCGCCTGTGCTGCTTGCTCCCGTGCCAAGCCCCGAAGCTGTTCCATAATCTTGAAGAATTTCGTCTGCTTCTTTGTCTGCTTCTTCTTGGTTTGTTGTTTGAATTTTTTCAAGCAGACTTTCAAGCTTGGATGTATCAAGCCCTTTGCCTTTTGTTCCATCAATTAAGACTGTTATATTTTCATATAAACCGTTAAGAGTTGTTGTATCTGTTATAATTTCATCTGTTATATTTAAGCTTACTTGTTGTGCGTATGCATCCAAATATTCTTGCGCATAGGCCAGTTTGTCATCGCCTGTGCCTAATTTTTCCATTAATTCATCCAAGCCTTCAATTTCTATGCCGTATGTTTTTGCAACATTATAGAAAGGTTCTAATTTGCCTTGTGCTTCAATAATTTTGTCTATATTTTCGCCAATGTTTGAAACATCTGTTACATCTTCAAAATTAAATTCATCTTCCAATAAACCTTCAAGGTCGCCTGTAACTTCATCAACAACAGCTTTTCCGCTTTCTTGGAATTTTTCCGTTACTTTGTCCCAAGAGCCGTTCAATTTTTCTGCAGTATTTGAGATGTTTTCTTTTAATTCCGAAAGTTTCTTTTCAATTTCTTCATTTTCTTTTGAAGCATTATATGCCATAACGCCTGCGCCTATTGCAACAGCTGCTGCTATGCCTGCTACAACCCAACCTGCCACAGGAACTGCCGCTGATGTTGCGGCAACAACGCCTGCACCTTCAGCAACTGCAACCGATATTGCCGCCGCGGATGTTGCAATGCAATATGCAGGAACACCCACTGCTACTGCGCCTGCTACTCCTGACGCAACGGTTTTTCCGACAACGCTGTTTTTCTCAAATTCAACGCCTGCGGCTTTGCCAAGTTCGCCGATTGCAACTGCCATGTTTGTTATTTCAGACATTAAACTTGCCATTTCATCGGGGTCGTTTTCATCAATTGAGGCTATTTTTTTATCAAGTTCGTTTACTTCATCTTCAATTTTTTCAAATACGGCTATAAGGTCATCCAGTGTGCTGTCTTCAGTTAATTTAGAAAGCCCGGTTGAACTTGCATAGGCTTGGTAAGAGTCATAATCAAAACCTGCGGGGTATTCTTCTTCTTCGGTGCCTGCTGCAGGCTCATTTTCGCCTATATTTAATTCTTGATATTCATCTTCATCAATTTGTGTTGCCTTGTTGCTTGCAACATAAGAGGATATTATTTCTTGCTTTTCCGATGTAGTCGATGCGTTGTTAATTTCATTTAAAATAGCTTGAGAGTCTACTTTGTAGTATTTTCCGCTAATTTCAACTGAATATTCGCTCATAAAAATGCCTTCCTTGTTTTATCCACACTTTTTTAAAATCGGTTTTTATAAATATTTCTTTAGAAAATTTCGCAATTGTTAACAAACTTGTTACAATTTTTGTTAAAAATTGTAAAAAATTATCAGAGGTTTTGAAATTTTAGTTCCTGTATATACTTTTTATATATAAACCAGGAGAAAAATCGCGCTATGTTATCTGAATCTTTTGATTTGTATTTATTGCAAAAAACTGCCAATGTTAATAAAACGGATGAATTGGCAGAAATTAATGTTGATGAGATTTCTAAGCCAAAGGAAACTCAAACTGCACCTGTAAAAACCTCTGATACTCATTCTGAAGACAGTTATCAAGAAGTTGACTTAGAAGATGAAAATATCGAAGATGCTGTACTTGGCGATGTTCAGATGGGAACTTCAGTAAATAATTCTGAAACAGATGATTTGGATGTTATTATTCAAGATGAAAAAATTGAAGAAGAAGATATTGAATTGTCTTCTGATTTTGATGATTCTATCCCTTTAGATGATACTGAAGAAATTGATAATTCTGCTCAAATTTCTGTTCCAAAAACAGAAGCCGAAGATGACGGAATGTCCTTAAAGCAATTTAAACAGTTTGTTTCTTCAAATTCCGAAAGCGATGAACTTGCTGCAGAATACGGCTATGACAAGCTGTTTGAATTTTTGGATAAAAATGGCGATGGCAAGGTGACAGATGATGAAATTCAATCTTTAAATGCAAATATAGACGATATTAAAAAACTATCGGCAGATGATATAAAAACAATTGCTAAGTTAGCAGGGCTTCCTGAAATTAATTCTGATGATAATGAAACTGATGAAGCTAATAATGAGGAAGATGAAAATGAAATTTCCCCTGAACTTTTAGAAAAGCTTAAAAAAGCATTTGGAATAACAGATGATGCCGAAACTCAAACACAAACATCGACACCCGCAACTTCTGTTGGCGGTACTTCAGGCGGCGGCGGAGTATCAGGCGGCGGCGGAGTATCCGGTTCAAGCGGCGGTTCATCAAGCGGTGGTTCGTCTTCAACAGGTGCTGCAGCAGATACACCTGATGAAATGTCTATGGATGAGCTTTTGCAAGAACAACAAACAAAACAAGCTGCATTAGATGAAGCTAATTCTAAAGTATCTGAAGTTCAAAGCGGTGAAAACGCCGAAGTTAAGGCTGCAATTGATGAAGCTGATGAAAAACAAGAAGAATATGAAAAAGCTTTAGAAGAAGATGAAGAAGTTTCAGACGAATTAAAAGAAAAACAAGAAGAAAATCAAAAAGCTATTGAAGAAAAAGAAGAATCCATAACAGAAAAAGAAACAGCAATTTCCGAAGCTGAAGCAAAGATTACAAATTTAGACAATGAAATTTCAATTTTAGATAACAGAATCAGTGCTCTAAATGCTTCTCTTTCGGCACTTCCCGCAAAAACAGAAGACAATGAATCACGCCATAGCGAAATAGACGCCATGAAAGCAAGCATTGAAGAACAAATTTCTTCTGCAGAAAGCGAAAAAGAAGCAAAAGAAACGGAAAAATCTGAAACAGAAGATAAAAAGGCTGATGATGAAAAAGAACTTGAAACTCTTCAAGGAGAGCTTGAAGAACTCGAAGCCGAACGTGATGAAATTGAAAAAGAAATTTTAGAATCTTGTTCCGATGAAACAAAAGAAGCGCTTAAAGCTTGGCAAGAAGCAAGAGAAAATATAGAAACAGTTAAGCAAGAACAGCTTGCACAGGCACAAGCCGAAGTTGAAAAAGCTCAGGGCGAATTAGATGAAGTAAATGCTTCAATTAAAGAGCTTGAAACCATGCAAATTCAACTTGAAAACAGAGTTGGCGGCGAGGGCGAAGACGTTGCAGACTTTGCTTTAAAACTTGATGCCATGTCGGCTTCTGAAATGCGTGAATTAATGACAGCCGCAGGCTGCAGATTTGACGACGGTGCATGGTGTGCAGATTTTGTTACATACGTTACAAAACAAATTTACGGCGATGATTCAACGCCTGGTGACTTTGCAAACAGCTGCTCTAACACTGCATATTGTCCGACAATTGGTGCTTGGGCAAGAGAAAAGGGAGTTTATACAACAGATTCAAGCCAAGTAGAACCAGGTGATTACATTTTATATGGCGGTGCGGGCGATGAATATCACATTGGTATTGTAACTTCCGTTAACCCTGATGGCACTGTAAATACAATTGAAGGTAATACATCAGATGATAACGGCAATTACACAGATGGTGTTGTTAACCAGCATTCAAACAGAACAGGCGCTTATGTATTGATGCATGAACTTGCCTAATAAAATAAATTTCAGAAACAGCATAGCGATTTTTGGCGTTTTATATTTTATATAAAGCGCCTTTTTTTAACAAAAATAAAAGCCGGCTTTATTCACCGGCTCTTATTATCCTTAATTTCTTATAACCTTAGCCTTGTTGTGTTGTATTAAAAGAAGCAAACGGGTTTTGTGCCGTTTTGGCTTCTTGATTTTCTTCTGTTTCACCTGTTGCATTTTGAGCTAAAGTGCCTGCTTCTTGAATTTGGGGTTGTTCTTCAGGAAGAGTTGGCGCTTCTTGTTGAACTGCTTCTTGGGGCAATTCTTGTGCCATTTTAGCTTCAGACTCCATACTTTGTAATTCCGGTTGAACTTGTTCCATAGTGGTTACATTTTGTTCGGCTTGAGTATTTGTTGCTGCATTTTCCGAATTATTCTTGTTAAAATATCCTGCCACTTTGTCTTTAACTGCGATTAATTCTTCTTTTTTCATGCTGAGCAATGTTGTTACACCTGCTGCCACAACGCCTGCAAGCCCTGCTTTTAAAAGCCTGTTGCTTGTTTTTACATTATTTATGGCATTTTTAGCGGGTTTTGTTGCCAGAAATGCACTGCCTGCGGATAATACGGTGGCTGCACCTATATATTTTGCTTTTGTTCTGTTTTCTTTGTCTTGAAATGCTGTTTGGATTGAACTTATTTGCATTTTATTCCCCTTTAACCTTGATGTGTGAATAATTTCCCTGTTGTTTGTTCAGGCATGATATCTTCTTTTTGGGCTTTTTTGGCTTTAATACCGTTAAGCGAAGATCTGATTATATCTAAAACCACTGAAATGCCGGCAACAATCAAACCCACTTTTGCAGCATTTTTTGGGTTTTGCCCTTTATTAAAAGCTAATGTTAAGCCTGCGCTTAAAACAGCGCTGCTTGCAGCATTTACAGCCATTTGTTTTGCATTTTCTTTTGCATAATAGTTAGAATTTAAACCTTCAACACGCATTTTGGCACCTAACCTTTCTGTTGCTATTATAAAACAAATGATAAAATTTTTTTGCTATTTCCCGCTTATTGTATTAGCCAAAAAGGCCAATTTTTACATTTGTTAACTTTTTGTAAGATTTTTTTAATTGAATTTTTGAGGGACTGTATATTTTATGAAAAATGTTTTAATTTTGGCTTTTTTTGCTTTTGTAATCGGATGTTTGATTTATTTTGACGGTAGCAACAAAAATGATGTTGTAATTGAATTTGAAAAATTACGCCCTGTTAATCAAAGAATTAATGTTTATTATAACGGCTTTAAAATCGGACATTCCAAGAAATTTTTCCCCTGCAAAACATCAAAAAATATATGCCTTTTAGTTAGCTTAAAGAAAAATGCAATGTTTTTGCCTGAAAATATTACCGCTAAAATGAAGCAAAAAAGAGTCCATGAAAGAAAATATGAAGATTATATTGAAATAATTTATCCTAAAATTCCATCTTTTTCACCAATTAAAGACGATATGATTATAAAAGGCGAGCTTGCAAGCGGCTTTCATAATTATTTAAATGAAGAGGTGAGCTTTTCTGAGATGGAAGAATTAAAAATTTCCCTCTCTCGTTCTGTTGAAAACATTGAAAGAATGACAAATGCACTTGTAGATATAATGAAAAATATAGATGAAACAACGAAAAAATCTCAAACCAGCTTGCAAGGTACTATAAAAAATGTTAACTTAATGACCGATAATTTAGCTGAAATTACGGGAAAAATTGATTCTTCAATTAACCCCCAAGATATGCAGGGAATAATTCAAAACCTAGATGGCATTACAGGGAATATTAATGAATTTACGGGCGAATTTAACAATTCTTCTTCAACCATAGGTGATACTTTAAGTTCTATTGAATCCATAACAAGAAACACGGATGAAATTATACAAGGCGTAAATTGCACGCTAAGAAAACCCTTTGGGGGGTTTAGGCTGATGTTTGGTAAAGTTGTACAATAATTATTTGAGCGCGCCTTTTGGCAATGTTGCCTTGTCTATATGCGGGCGGTAAAAATCTGTATTTATATTTAACTTTTTGCCAATTTCCAAAAGCGCAAGTGCAATTTTTCTGTCTTTATTTTTGTGTTTGGAATTTTCAAGATATTCAATCAGATAATCAATTTTTGAGTATATTTTTTCATAATAGATATTTTGAGAAACCCTGATATCTACGTTTAATCTTAATTTGTCTATGATTCCAAAAATTGCAAAAATCTTTTCTGCAGTCAGTTCGCTTGGGTTGTCGCCCAAATCTTCAATTAAGGCTTGCAATTTTTTTGCAACAATAAACCCTGCTCTTGATTTATTAACGTTAATAAAGAATTTTTCCGTTTCGTTTTTAATAACATCAAGCTTTTCATTTAATTCTTTATCAAGAAAATTATCTGCATTTGAAAGTGTTTCGTCTAAATCTTTTAAAAGGCAGAATTTGGCCGCAATTCTAAATACATCGGGAATATCCATGCCGATTGAAGCCAATTGTATAACGGGCGCTCTAAGGTCTTCATATAGTTCTCTATAAGCTTTTGCAGTTTTAAGAAGCCTTTTATACAGAACTTTTTCAAGAATAACTTTTCTTTTATCAATAAGCACATCTTTAATTGTATAGTATTCTTCGCAAAATTCTTTTTTCATAATGTCTAATGTGCCAAGCAGAGAGCCATGCATAAATTCATAATGAACTTTTTTCCTGCCTTCCGTAAAGTCATCTTTCGGGTCAAATTCTTTAATCATGCAGTAATATTCACTTTTTGAAGTTTTTAAAAGTGAAAATGTCATGTCAAATTTTTCTAATGTAATTTCGGAAGTTATTTCAATTCTTCCGAAAGCAAGCTCGTTGTCGCCGTTTTTATATGATTTAAAATTGTTTTTCTTTATTTTGTAGCAATAAATTTCATCCAGTTCCGAATTTTCCAATGAAGAAATTGCCCAGTGGGTAACAATTTTTTCAACGGTTACTTTTGAAGGTTTTACAAACATTTCATATATTTTTTTGCCGTTTTCAAATTGCGGAATGTTGCTTTTTGCTCTTTGAAGAATGGTTAGGAAATTTTCTTCGTAATTTTTGGTTGAAAATTCTTTTGCAAGTTCCATTGCTCTCAGCGCATATTTCATAATTTGTGTTGTTTCAATGCCCGAAATTTCGGCAAAAAACCAGCCGCAGCTTGTGTACATAAGCATTGCAGACCTTTGAATTTCCATTAATTTAATTGCTTTAATTTTTTCTTGTTTTGTTAATTTTTTAGCTTGATTTTCTTCTAAAAATTTATTAATGGTCTCAGGTGTTCTATTTAAAATAACATCAATATATTTGTTTCTTGCATCCCAAAAATCGGAATAATATTTGCTGCCTTCTTTTGTGCAAACTTTAATTAATTCGTCTCTCAGGTAATCCAGAGCTTCTCTTAAGGGTTTTCTCCATTTTTGGTTCCACCCTGCTTGAGCACCCGTTGAACAGCCGCAATCATCGCACCATCTGCCTACCCCATGGCTGCAGCTCCAAGCAGAAACAGGCTTTATATCTACTTGATAAGTCGGCGGGAATTTTTCTAAAAATTCGCCGTAGTTTGTTACCTGAAAGCCCAAATCTTTTGCTTTAACCGCTAAAACGTAAGAAAGCGCCATATCGCCGAACTTTGTGTGGTGGCCGTAGCTTTCACCGTCTGTTGCAATGTTTACCAATTGCGGGCGGTTTCTGTCTTGCGCAAAACCGTCTTGAAGCCTGTATGCAAATTTTTCGCCATTTGTCAGTAAATTATCAAAAGCAACGGATTTTGAAATTGCGCCGTCATAGAAAAATAAATCTATATATTTATCTGTTCCTTCAATAAAATATCTGTATGGCATAGATGGGTCTATGCTTCCCCAGCTTACATCATGCCAGTTGTTTTCGCCTATTTTTCTAACCGCTTGCGCTTGATATGGTGATAAAATTGTAAATTTAATGCCTAAATCAATTAAAACTTCCAAAGTTCTATGGTCAACTGCCGTTTCAGAAAGCCATATACCTTCCGGCTTTCTTTTAAATCTGTATTCAAAATCTTTAATGCCCCAAATGGCTTGTGTGTATTTATCATTTGTATTTGCCAAAGGCATTATTATGTGGTTATAAACCTGTGCAATTGCGCTTCCATGGCCTGAATACATTGAAATGGAATTTTTATCCGCTTCCAAAATTCTTCTGTACGATTGAGGCGCATATGTTTCAAGCCAAGCTAATAAAGTTGGCCCCATATTAAAGCTCATATATTGGTAATTATTTATAATGCTTAAAATTTTGTTGTTTGAATCAACAATTCTTGCTACCGTGTTTGGTTCATAACATTCGGATGAAATTCTTTCGTTCCAATTGTGAAAAGGCCTTGCACTGTCTTGAATTTCAATAACTTCAAGCCAAGGGTTTTCACGTGGCGGCTGATAAAAATGGCCATGGATTGTTAAATATTTTTCTTGCACAAATTACTCCCAACTATAATGATTGCAATCAGATTTATTATTTATTTTCAACGGCTTGTGCCTTTTGAAGTATTTGGATATTTGTTATATCCACCCAAGCATCGCCCAAGGCGTTTGAAAACACAACGCCTGTCATAGAAATTTTATCGCCCGTATTCAGGTCAACAAATTTTTCTGCGTAATCTCTTTTTAAAAACAGTTTTAATTCAGATAATGGCACATCATGGTCTTTAACATCGTCTCTTTGAATCATAAAACCGATATAGGTGTTTGAATCTCTGAATGCTTTTTTGTAATCTAAGCCCAAAGTTGAAAATTTATCAAATTTGCCGTCCATAATAATTTTTTTTGATAAAAATTCCTTAGGGTTTGCAACAAGGGCTAAAGGGGTTACTCTTACTGTTTGAACCGCTTGAGCTGCAGGCTTTTGCACGGGTTGTTTTGTTGCTGCAGGTGCTGCAAATATAGGCACCGTAAGCATTAAAGATACCATGATTAGCAATATATTTTTCTTTAACATAAATAAACTCCATTAAAACTCTTATTTTCTTACATTTTAGCATATTTTTTAAAAAAAGATATAAACAACAAGGTTATAAAAATATTTGCTTGACTAAATATACTACCTATGTAACAATAATCATAAAATTTGTTAAGAATACAATTAAAAGGAGTAAGAAAATGACATTCGTACCGGAGCAAGGAAAAGTCCTCAGCAAAGATGAAATCAAAAGTATTATTAAGCAAGAAAACGTTCGTTTTATCCGCTTGCAATTTGTTGATATTAACGGAACGGTTAAAAATATGGCAGTTCCAAGTGAACAAATTGACAAGGTTTTAAACAATGAATGTATGTTGGATGGCTCATCAATTAAAGGTTTTAGAAGCATTGAAACTTCTGATATGTATTTTTACCCTGATTTATCAACATTTTCGCTTCTTCCTTGGCGCCACAATAAAGAAGAAAATTCAAACGTTGCAAGAATTATTTGTGACATTTATAACCCCGATGGCACGCCGTTTGAAGGCTGCCCAAGATGCAATTTAAAAAGAGTTATTAAAGAAGCATCTGATATGGGCTATGTTTTAAACGTTGGCCCTGAAGCAGAATTTTTCTTATTCAATAAAGATGAATTCGGAAACCCAACCTTAGAAACTCATGATGATTCAGGCTATTATGACGTTGCACCGAATGATAAAGGTGAAAATGTTCGTGCAAGAATGGTTGAAACCTTGAAAAAAATGGGCTTTGAAATTGAAGCAAGCCACCACGAAGTTGCAGCAGGCCAACATGAAATAGATTTTAAATATGCAGACGCTCTTACAACTGCAGATAATGTTGTAACTTTTAAATATGCTGTTCGTGCAGTTGCATCTATGAATGATTTATATGCAACTTTTATGCCAAAACCTGTTTTTGGAATTAACGGTTCGGGTATGCACTGCAATATTTCATTGTTTAAAGACGGCAAAAACGCTTTCTTTGATGAAAACGCACCTTATCAACTTTCAAGTTCTGCAATGAATGTTATAGGCTCTGTTTTAGAAAACGTAAGAAGCTTTTCCGCTATTACAAACCCCTTGGTAAATAGCTACAAACGTTTGGTTCCTGGGTATGAAGCACCTGTTTATTTGGCTTGGAGCTTAGCAAACAGAAGCGCATTATTAAGAGTTCCCGCTAAAAGAGGAAACGGCACAAGGGTTGAATTAAGGTCGCCTGATCCTTCTTGCAACCCATACCTTGCATTTGCAGTTATTTTAACTGCAGCGCTTGAAGGTATTAAAAACAACACTCAACCTCCAAAACAAACAGAAGAAAACATTTATCATATGACATCAGAAGAAAGAAAAGCTAAGGGCATTCTTTCACTTCCGGGTACTTTAGCGGAAGCATTGTATGAATTAAAGAAAAACCCGTTAATTAAAAAAGCGTTGGGCGAACACATTTTTAATGAGTTTGTAACCGCTAAAGATAAAGAATGGGATGAATACAGAACACAAGTTACATCTTGGGAAATTGAAAATTATCTGTAATTTAAAAAACAGACCATTTTAAATGGTCTGTTTTTATTTCAAGGCCTCTTTGTTTTATGACAAAGAGGCTTATTTATTGAAAGGATAAATTATTTTTTAGCCTGCGCCTGATACATTGCTTTTTGGGCAATTACGCCAAACGGGCGTGCTTCTCTGTCTGTAACCATTATGGTAAAAACATCTGAAACAACTTTTGAATCAGGTTTTATATCTTTAATATAATTTTGCTTAGCACATTCTGAATTATCGCAAAACGCATTTGCAGGGTATGGTTTTCTATCACCGTTAACATCAACTACTACAAAGCAAGGTGGTTTAGTTGTTCCATCCGGATTACTATTAAGACCGTATGAGCCACATCCAACACATTTGGAGTTTTCTGTTTGGAATACACCGGGTAAACAAACATAATTGTCGCTTTCATGCAGCTTTAGTCTTATCAATGGAGTTGAATCGTCGTCAAATTCAAAGCGCATGCCATCAGTTGTATAAAAAGCGTAATTTTGTATTTTTTCGGCTTTATTTCCGGCACCATTAATATAAACCGATTTGAATTCAACTTGGCCTGATTTCATAACACTCATATGGCGCATTAAATATCCATATAAATTAGCATTATCATAAGGGCTTTCGCCATCGATTGCCATATTCATTGTAATTGCAGAATTTAAAACGGAAACTGCTTTTCGAAGTCCTGTTTTAAATTCTTGCTGCTGAGAGTTTGATATAACAGATGGTATTGTTAAAGCTGCAACGACACCAATTATAGCCAATGTAATTAACACTTCAGCTAATGTAAAACCCAATCTTTTCATTTATCTTTCCTTAATAGCTATTCTCTACTATTAATTTTTACGCATTGCAAAAATTTTTTATGACGGGAGCTCGTCATAAAAAAATTATCTACGCTATTATGATTAGATTTACTATGCACCCTGATAAAAAAATATTATACGAAGCCGTTGGGCGAGTATTACGGAAAAAAAGGAAGGCTTTGGGATATAAATTAACTATTTTTGCTTATGAAAATGATATCCCTACAACTTCCTTAACTTCAATAGAGTCTGCTAAAACTGAAGCTTGCTTTTCAAATATATATAAAATTGCCCGTGCATTAAATATGACATTTGAAGAATTCGGCAGGTGTTTAGATAAAGAACTGCCGGAAAACTTTAATTTGCAAGATGATAATTAAAAAAGTTGATAACTGTTTGGAAATTAATTAATTAATATCCCATCTTCCGCATGTGCCGCCCCAACGAGCAATTATATTGCCCTTAACATCCGTTATTTTGTGCTCTTTATGAGGCGGTAACGGCTCAATGTCACCTTCAACAATGGATATGACCTCACAATTGTTGGAGCAACCTTTGCATGTACAGGTGATTGAATTAAAGTGCATATCTTTTGTTTGCCAGCCTTTAAATTTTGTTTCTTTGTTTGTGTATTGGTGGTTTTCCATAGCTAACAAAGCAGCGCCGATTGCACCCATTGTTTGATGATTTGGGGGAACTACTATTTCTGTTTGAAGCGCTTCTTCAAAGGCTTTTACCATGCCTTTATTTGTTGCAACTCCGCCTTGGAAGGTTATAATCGGTAAAAGTTCTTTTCCTAATGCAAGGTTTGATAAATAATTTCTAACTAAAGCTTGGCACAGGCCATATAATAAATCTTCAACAGGATAACCGAGTTGTTGTTTATGAATCAAATCTGATTCCGCAAAAACGCCGCATCTGCCTGCAATTCTTGCAGGGGAAGAAGATTGAAGCGCAATTGTGCCAAAATCTTCAATTTTAACGTTTAATCTGCCTGCCTGTTGGTCTAAAAAGCTTCCTGTTCCTGCAGCGCAAACGGTGTTCATTGCAAAGTCGGTTACAATGCCGTCTCTTAAAATAATAATTTTAGAATCCTGCCCGCCGATTTCTAAAATTGTTTGAACGCCGGGGACAATAATTGAAGCGGCAACCGCATGGGCTGTTATTTCATTTTTAATTATATCAGCCCCGACAAGAGCACCCGCAAGGTTTCTGCCTGAACCTGTCGTTCCGACTTGTGCAACTTCCCATTCGGTTTGGGCTTTTTTAAGAAGTTCGCCTAAACCTTTTTGAACGGCTTTTGTTGGCTGCCCTGCCGTTCTTAACATATAACTTTCGACATATTTGCCGTTTTCATCCACCACTGCAAGCTTTGTTGTAACAGAGCCTACGTCAATACCTAAATAAACTTTCATAATAAGTTTATTTTGTTATAAACAAAATTTATTTTCAATAATTTTTAACAAATAATTCAAAATAGCCAATCGGGTGTTTGCAAACAGGGCAAATATCGGGTGCTTTTTTCCCTATATGGTGATAGCCGCATTTTCTGCATTTCCAAATAACTTCTTCTTCTTTTTTAAAAACTTTACCGTCTAAAATATTATTTATTAATTCTAAATATCTTTTCTCATGTTCAATTTCAACTTTAACTACATTTGAAAAAGCGCTTGAAATTTCATCATACCCTTCTTCTTTTGCAATTTTTGAAAACGAAGGATACAAAAAACTGTTTTCTTCATGTTCGCCTGAGGCTGCATTTTGAAGGTTTGTTAGAGTTGAATTTGAAATTCCGATGCCGTATTTTGCATCTTTAATTTCCATTGTATCTGCCTGTTCACCTAAGAAATCATAAAAAATTTTCGCATGCTCTTTTTCGTTTTCGGCGGTTTCCAAAAAGAACCCTGCAATTTGTTCAAAACCTTCTTTTTTTGCGATTTTAGAATAAAATGTATATCTGTTTCTTGCCATTGATTCGCCTGCAAAGGCTTTTAGAAGATTTTCTTTTGTTTTTGAATTTTTATCTAAATACTTCATTTTTACCTCATTTTTGTTAACATTTATTAACATAAACCATAAAGTTTTTTTCTTCATTGCCGATATTATCTAATAAGGAAGGTTAATCATCAGGAGAAGAAATGACAGACTTTAAAATTGGAAGCTACAGCATTACAAATAAAGAAATTTATGAAGTCTTAAAACAAGAAAATGTTTCCGATGGCATTTTGAGCCAGTTGGATGTGAACGGTGATAAGAAAATTGAAGAAGATGAACTTCAGGAACTTTTGCTTTCAGAGGATGAGAATTCTTCTTCTCAAACAGATGCGCCTGTTGAATTGTCTGATGATGTTATGAGCCAAATTGAATATTTGGACGAACAATATAACGAATTAAAAAGCCAAATGATGGCGCTTACAAGCCAATTGGGAACTGCTTCCGACCTTGAAACTTATCAATCTGTTCAAGGGCAAATTGACCAAGTCAGAAGTTCAATGAGCTCTAACAGAATGAATGTTTATAATTTGCTTGTTGCAGCCGAAAACCAAGCGCTTCAACAAACCTATGGAACATCTGCCATGGGAACAACAGGCACTGCGGGTGCAACAACGGGTACGGGCATATCAGGCGGCACAGGTTTTGGAAATACAATTGTATCAATCGCACAATCTTTTGTGGGTAAATTAAATGAAACAGACGGTTCTTACCTTCAAGTTACCGGCGGCAGGGCGGAACCTTGGTGCGCTGATTTTGTTACATACGTTGTAACAAAAGCATGTGAACAAACAGGAAAATCTCTGAATGGGTTTGGTTCGCCAGCTGTTAGAACACTCGCTGCTTGGGGTCAGTCAAACAATTGTTATATAGATGTTGTTGGCAGTTCAAACAGAGCTCAAACTATTGTAAATAATGTTCAACCTGGTGATGTTATGATACAACAAAGCAATGGCGCATCGCATACAGGTATTGTTACCAAGGTTTATTCAGACGGCAGCTTTGACACAATTGAAGGTAACACATCAGACCAATGTCTGGCAAGGCACTATAGCGCAAACGATGCTAAGCTGTCAGGGTTTGTAAAAATTACATAATAAAATTTTATATATGATTTGCGCCGACTATGGCGCTTTTTTTATTTTTAAAAGCTTATAATTTCATTGAACATTTTAATGGCAAAGCTGTCTGTCATGCCTGAAATAAAATCTACAACTGCTTTTTTGTAGTCTTCATAGTTTTCAATGTCATAGATAATTTTATTTATGAATTTTTTATTTTTTCTTTCAGCTTCAGGCGCAACATTTGAATATTTAACAAGCCATTCTCTAAATGTTGAACATAATAAAGGGTAATAAATTTCATCACACCTTAATTTAAAAATCGTGTTTTTATTGTCATAATATTCGATTAAAGTTTTTGAAATTGTTTCTATAATTAACTTTGCATAAGCATGGAATGTTGTCAGGCGTTTATGATTGTAGATATTTTTATAGTTAAAATCTTTAATCATTTTCATTATTTCAAAATATTCTTTTGAAAAAGTTAAACCGACATCAGGGTTTGAATTTTTACATAAATCTATTGTAAAAAGGTGAACCAAAGTGGATGTATTTATATCGGTTAATTTTTTTTGCCCGAATAAATTTTTAATTATTGCTTCAAATTCAAGCTTTTGTTCTTCGGTTAGAATTTTTTTAGATAAGGCATCTTCAATGTCTCTTCCTAAATATGCAATTTTATCTGAAATTTTAACAACAAGCCCTTCGTATGAATAGCTTTGATATTCATTTGGGGCATTAATTGTTTCTAAATCTATAAATTCATCTCTCGGTTTTAAACCGTTTTCAACAACTTCGCCGCAATGGCAAATAATACCGTCTCGAACCGCATAAGTTAAATCTAAGTTTCTTTCATACCCTTCATAATCGGGCAAGGTTTCAATTTTATCAATAAATCTTAGGCTGTTTTTTTCATGCCAGAAAGTTACTCCAAGGTTTAAACTGTTAATAACATCTTGAAGAATTTTTTCGCCCGTATGACCAAAAGGCGGGTGCCCCAAATCATGGCCTGTTGCAATTGCTCTTGCAAGTTCAGAATTTAACCCCATGCACCTTGCTAAAACCTCTGCGGCAGATGAAACGTGGTTCACATGTTCAATTCTTGTGCAAATGTGGTCATTGTTTGTGGCAAAGAAAACTTGGGTTTTATGTTTTAGCCTTCTATATGCGTTAGAATATAAAATTCTATGATAATCACGTTCAAACGGGCTTCTTATGTCTTCGCTTTTTCTGTAAATAACATCAAGCCTGCTTGTTGCTTCTCTATATTTAGGGTTGTTTTTTGTCATTGCATAATCAATGAACAAGTTTTCTTTAATTTTTTCTTTTGTTGTCATAGTTTTAGTATTTTAAACCATTTTTAGTTAAAAATAAACTAAACATTAACAACTTCACCCAAAGAACGGATATAATTCATTTGGTTATTAACAGTATCAGGGCTTGCCAAAATAGAATAAACTGGTTTATTTGAAAATACGTGTTTTGCCGCATCCATAATATCTTGTTTTGTTATTTTATCTATCGCTTTAACGTATTCATCAATTCTTCTAATTCCATATGGTTGAGTCATATTCATAGATAAAAGTGATGTAGCACTCATAGGAAGTTCCATTTGAAGTGCTATATCTTGTTTTAACTGCATTTTAGCAGCTTCAAGTTCTTCATCTGATACATATTCTGTCATCAATGCATCTGTGTGCGCTTGAAAACCGTCTAAACATTTTTGAAGGTTATCATATTTAATATCGTTTTGTTTTTTATCATCTGTTGTAGATAAAATTCTTAATGTAATTATGCCTGAATTTTCAAAAGATTGAATTTGGCTTGAAACGGTGTATGCCAGTTTTTGTTTTTCTCTTAAATCAGAAAATAGCCTTGATGAAGGGCTTGCGCCTAAGATTGTATTTAAAAGTTCAAATTTAATTTCATCTTCAATGTTGCCTGAAATTTCAAAAGAATAATTTTTATAAATTTGAGCTTGGTTTCTTTCTTCCGTATCTAATAAAACGGTTGTTTTTTCGTTTGGCCTGTAAGATTTTAATAACTGCGGCGCATAGGGTTTAAATTTAACATTTGGCGTTGTCATGCCTTCTATAATTTGTTCTTTTAATTCAGGGTGTTCACTAATGGGTGCAGAAACCACAATATTTGCGCTTGAATTAAAAATTAAATTGTTATAGTGCTGTTTAACATCATCTAAAGTTAGGGTTTCTAAACCCTTTAAAATTTGTTTTGGTGATGGGAAATATTTTCCAAACAATTTTGCAAGCAGGTTAACTGAAGCGTCTTTATCCATTGTCGAACAATACGTCCTTATTTTATTAACCGCAGCATCAAAATCTTCTTGAGTAAATCTTGGGGCATAAATTGCCTCTTTCATTGTTCTTATTGCATCATCTGCATTTGTATAAAGGCAATTTGCATTTGTTCTTATTTGAAAACAGTTTGAATTGGTATCAAAATCAACTGAATTTAAGCTTGCATTATATGAAAAATCTGCTTTTGAATTATACATTGACCCGTCATTTAAAATTTGGGTTAAAACATAGCTTGCGGCAGGGTTGGTCGGAACCATATCTTTGCAAGATAATCTCCAATCAAAATAACAATTTTCAGAATCTATATCGTTAATTGCAAGGGCTGCATTATCGGATAATGTCATTTCTTCTATATTTTGCGTGGTTACGTTTCTTCCCGTGAAAGAAATCGGGGCATTAGTTGCGTTTGTTTTTAGTGAATAGCTGCTTTTTTTGTAGTTTTCAACAATTTCTTTTTCTGTCATATCATAAGGGTGTACAACAGCAACGCTCATTTTTGAAAAATCCAAATATTTATTTGCAGCGTTAATTAAATCTATTGGCTGCAAGTTTTCAATTACTGTTCTATATTGGCTTAAATTAGTGAAATAATTTCCTAAAAGGGATGAACCTATTGTGTCTGTTATTGTTTCAACATCTTCAAAGCTTGCAGATAATGCCTTTAGAAGGGTGTTTTTAATTATTTTCATTTCATCTTCCGTGGGCGGGTTTGTTTTTAGGCTTTGAACAGATTCATAGAATTTATCAAGCGCTTTTGAATCATCCCCCCTTTGAACCGCTAGTTGAAAAATAACAGCTTCAGGGTCTGTTTTTCTTAAACCTACTTTTTGCGTGTCAAAATCGCCCAAGGCATACATTGGGGCAAGTTCTTTCGTTAATCTTGAACTGTTGTTTCCAAGCAATAACAAACCAAGGGCTGTTATGCTTACCGCATCTTTTAAATTATCGGGCGTTGGGCCTGCAAAACCGCAGAAAACGTTTGTTGAATTACTGTTTGGTGAAATATAATCACACCTTATTGATTTTTGAGTTGGTGTTAAAATTTCTTTTTTTCTGTATTTATCAGCGTCTTTAACCGCAGGGGTTGTGAAATTTTTTGCAATAATTTCAATTGCATCATTGGGGTTAAAATCTCCCGTTAAAACGGTGTACATATTATCGGGCGTAAAATGCGTTTTCCAGTGGTTATAAACATCATCTCTTGTTATATTATTAACCGTTTCAATAGACCCTGCAACCAAATTTTCCGATTTTGAATTAATTTGGAATAAGTTTCTGACTAAATCATTTAAGGCATTATTTGTAATGTCGTCATTTACCATGCTGATTTCAGATGTAACGGGGCCTTTTTCTTTTTCTACCATATCACTTGGGAATAATGGGTTTACAAGCATATCAGCATGCATTTCTATAATTTGTTTTAAGCTTTTATCATCCACAATTGGCGACATTATATAAAAATCTGTTTGGGCATAATCTGTTGAAGCGTTCGTATCTGCGCCCAATTTGCCCACTTCTTTAAAAAATCTTCCTGATTCTAAATTTTTTGAGCCGTTAAAAACATTGTGTTCATTAAAATGGGAAATTCCCCTGTTTTCATCGTTTTCATTCATAGAACCGGCATCAACAAAGGTTTTTATTATTGTTGTTGCGTTTTTCTTTGGCATTAAAACAACGGTTTGGCCGTTTTTAAGTTCGTACCTGTAAAGATTATCACCGTATGGGGTTTTATTTACTTCTTTTAATTCCCAAGCCCCATCTGCGCTTTTTGTTTGAATATCAGGTGGAATTATGCTTGTTTGGCTTGGTGCAAAATTGTTTGTGTAATATAATGACGGGTAAAAAGTTTGTTGTTGATATTGGTTTTGAAGGTAATAAGGGTTTATTGCCGCCTGATTTTGAAAATTTGGCGGCATTGTATTCATATAATTTGGTATATAGCAATTTTGCCCTATATTATTTACACACATTTATAAACTTCCTGATATAAATACTAAAATAAAAACAAAAGAAAGTTTGCCTAAAAATATAAAACCTTATTAAAAATATGTTACAAATAATATTTTTTTAATGTTATTATTTTATAAGATTGATATTTTGAAGGATATTATATGCCAATAAAAGAAAAAACAATAGGTATCCCAAGAGCGCTTATTTATTATAATTACATCCCGTTTATTTCTGCTTTTTTTGAACATTTGGGTTTTGAAATTATATACTCAGATTACACCACCAAAAAAACCTTATCCGAAGGTTCTTCTTTGGTTGTAACTGAAACTTGCCTGCCTATTAAAGTTTATGTCGGGCATGTTTTAAATTTAATTGAAAAAGGTGTTAAAAATATTTTTGTTCCTTCAATTCAATCTGTTGCACCCAAAATTTATAATTGTTCAAAAATAAGGGGGCTTCCCGATTTAATAAGAAATGTTGTAAAAGGCGATTACAACATAATTGAAGCCACTTTTGACAAATCAGAAAAAAATTTCGGGCTTGTTGAATTTTTAAAACAAGCGGTAAAACCTTTTGGAATAGTTGATGAAGATTTAATTCAAGAAGGAATTAAAGAAGGGTTTATCAGATATAATAATTTCAGAGTTATGATGCAGCATAATTTGCCTTTTGATACTGCTTTAAAATATGCAAAAGAAGGAAAAGTTGTTATTAATTCTTCAAATTCCGATAAAGATATAAATGTTGCTCTTATTGCCCATGGGTACAATATATACGATAAAAGAGTATGTATGGATATATTTAAAAAGTTGGATTCTTTGGGAGTTAAAGTGTTTAATGCATATTCTTTAACGGAAGAACAACTAAAAGATGGGCTTAATTCTATTTCTACAGACCTTTATTGGGCAAACCAACTTGAAATGTCGGGAGCTGCGGGGTATTTTTTAAGAACACCTGATATTGATGGTGTTATAACTATTACTGCATTTGGCTGCGGGCCTGACAGTTTAATGATTGAAGATATTAAAAGAAAATCCAAAAACTTTAATAAGCCTTTATTGAATTTAACTATAGACGAGCACACAGGCGAAGCAGGCTTTGTTACAAGGCTAGAGGCATTTTGCGATATGCTCTACAGAAAAAAACGTGCAGAAGGCAAAAAAGGCTTTAATTCCGAAAATGTTGATTTTGTAGATGATTACAGCATTAATTTAAGGTAATTTTTTTGGTTTTCATAAGCCATAAGGTTTGCTTCTTCTTCTGTTATAATGCCCTTTTTGATAAGGTTTGAAACGATATCGGGCAAAAGCATAACAGAGCCGCCTAAAATGCCTTTTTCATCATAGCCTGTTTTTAAAACGGTTTTATTGCAAAATTCAATTTTTTCTAAATTTGAATTAGCAATCGGAAGTGCATCTGAAATTAAAAGAATTTTATTTTTTGGTCTTATTTTAAATGTTAATTTTAAAATATCTTCAACAACATGTTTGGTATCTGCAATAAGTTCCGTATAAATATTTTCATCTAAAAGAGCTTTTATTATAAGCGTTTCTTTTTTATGTGTCATAGGTTCCATTGCGTTATAAAGGTGGTTAATGCCATCTGCACCAATTAAGCTGTTTGTTTGAGTGTGCCCAAAATGAACTTTTATATTTTTTGATTTTAAATAGTTTATAAATTCATCACAATTTTTATTTTCAGGCGCTATTACCACAATTTTTATATCTTCTTCAAATTCGCCTGCAATTTTTTTAAAATTTTCAATTGTTGGTTCTAAAAAATTATTCGGGTTTTGCACCCCCGGTTTTTCTTTAGATAAAAAAGTTCCTTCTAAATTGGCACCTATAATTAAGGCCTCATCTTCTTTTTGGCTTAATTTTGCAAGGTGAATATTTTTAATTCTTTTATTTAATTCTTCAATCGTGCCGCCTGTTAAAGTGGGGCAAAATGCCATTATTCCTTTTTTATGGGCAAGTTTTGCAAAAAGGTTAATATCTTCTTTTTTTGCATTATCAAAGCTTATTCCAAAACCGCCATGGATATGAATATCAATTACTTTCATAAATTTTATTATACTTTTTTTGACTTTTTAATTCAATTCATTAATTTAAAGCCAAGGGTTAGTGCAGGTTGCAGCTTATGTTTACAAAAGTTAACAAAAAATGCAACTTTCTAAAGATGGAAAATAAATATGACGATATTAATAACATCAAAATTAATTTATTAACTATGGAGACAGTAAATTATGGGTATGGCGGCAAGTCAGGCAAGGTTTTTATCCTTGACAGCGAGGAAATCTAACGTTGAATATGAAGGGCAACAAGTTAACCAACAAAGAACTGCTCTTTCAAATGAAAGTGCAAACTTATACAATAAATTAACATCTATTGAAGTTCCAACTCCCCCTGCTACAAGCGATTATTATGAAACTGTTTATACGTTTAAAACAACGGAACTCGATAATTCTTCATCAGAATCAACGGAATATACTTTAAACAGTATCTATACAATGCCGGATGGCACATATGCAAATCTTTCATATATGGCATATAATTGGCAAGCGGCAACTACAAGCGCATATTCAGGCGATATTAATTCAACTTACGATACTGCAACAGGTGAAACAAAATATAGTATAAGTTTAGCAAACGGTGTTGTTGCAGATGCAACTGAATACAAATATCAACCGTCAGAAGCTGAAGTTACATTAGATTTTTCTTCAGGTTCTGTTATGATTGCAGGTGAAGAATTTAAACTAAGCGACACCAAAGACCAAATCTTGGGCGGTTTGGATGAAACAGGAAAATACCAATACGCTTATGACGTTCAAGACTTAGGAAACGGCCAATACGCTCTTAAACTTTCAGTTACTCAAGACAAACAATACCCTGAAAAATTTAATTGCACAATTGCAGGCCAAACATATGAAGCAACTTTGCAATCAAACGGCACATATGAATGTGTTATTGAATCGGGCGATCCTGATGGAACATCTTATAGTGCAGATGTTTCAGGAAAATATGTAAGCGCAAACGGAAATGCAAATTCTGCAGTAAGCTATTTAGGCTCTGATTTTACAACATATACGCCTCAAGGTTCAACAGAAGAAATGTTTAACCAGCCGATTTTGGCATACACATTAAACGGCCAAACATATTTTGTTACGGCTGCAGAATATCAAGCAGGCGAAGGAACATATTTCTCAAGCTCATCATACGTTCAAAGCGTAGGCCATCAAGAATCTGTTTCTTATCCTTGTATATTTACAACATCTTCAACAGGAAGATACCAAACCTTAACCGTTACGGATGACAACGGAATTACACACCAATTCTCACTTGATGTTCAAACCGTTCAGGATGAAGAAGCATACCAACAAGCAATGCTTGATTATGAATATGAACAAGCCCAATATCAAAAACAAGTTCAAGATATTAACGCTAAAACAGAAGCTCTTCAACAAGAAGACAGAACTCTTGAATTAAGATTAAAACAACTTGATACAGAACAAAACGCAATTGCAACAGAAATGGATGCCGTTCAAAAAGTTATTGAAGATAACGTTGAATCTACATTCAAAACCTTTGCATAATAAACTTTAGTTAAGTCCATCTCCATAGTATTTTGATATTTGCTGCAAACTTAAATTTTGAGCTTGCAGTTTTTTTTGTAAATAAATGTTAAGATTTTATCCTTTTTTTCTAAAGTTTTTAAATTTGTTTACCGATATAAATTACATAACAAGGAACTGATAAGGAGACATACATTATGGGTATGGCAGCAAGCCAAGCAAGATTTTTATCTTTGACGGCAAGAAAATCTAATACAGAATATGAAGGCCAACAAATTAACCAAGAAAGAACTGCTTTGGCTAATGAAAGCTCTAATTTGTATTCTCGATTAAGCAAGATGGATGTTCCGACACCACCAGATACTTCAGATTTCTATAAAACACAATATACATTCTCAAGCAACAAAATATCATCTGCAAACGGTTATATTACATATTCTCTTGATAATATAAAAGATACACCTGATGGCACAGTTGCTACTGTTTCACATTCAGTTAACGTTTATCAAAACAAAGCTGAATTTATTACAGGCAGCATTAAAGATGACACATTAAGCGACTATGCACCCGGCACTGTAACAGATTATGATTCAACAGACAGCCCGAATTATTCAGATGCATACAACGTAAATGGCGGCATCTTATCGGGCAAATTGTTCAATTCAGGTGATAATACATACGCTGTTTATCTTGAAGAAGTAAATGAAAATCAATCTTCTTTAGATGCATTGAATGGTGATAATGTAAATTCTAAAGATTACATTTCAAGCTATGACTTCGATGGTGATGGCGTTCCTACAAATTACCTTTCATATTCTATGATTAACGGTAAAAAATATTACTTCACAGACAGCCAACTTACAAAAATTCAAAACCAAAGACCTGATGGCTCTATTGAAGAAAAATATGAAACAATCGGTGCTTTGTCTTCAATCTATACGGCTTCAAAAACAATAACGGAAGAAATTCCTATCACAAGATATGAAGAAAACGACACAGGCAGAACAACTTCAATTACAATTGAAGTAGATGGCGATGAATATACTTATGAATTAGAATGTGTTTCTGTTCAAGATGAAGATGCATACGCTCAAGCAATGCTTGATTATGAATATGAACAAGCAAGATATGAAAAGAACGTTTCAAACATCAACTCAAAAACAGAAGAAATTCAAGCAAAAGATAAAACTTTAGAACTTGAACTTAAACAACTTGATACAGAACAAAACGCAATAGCAACCGAAATGGATGCGGTTCAAAAAGTTGTTGAAGATAACGTTGAATCTACCTTCAAAACATTCGCATAATATTTTTGACTTTTAACAAAAAATCATTAAAAAAATTCCAAAGGCCAAATTAAGCTTTTGGAATTTTTTCATACTTTATTTGGTTGATTTTAATCTTTAAATATTGTCTTAAAATATAGTAGGTTAGCTATTAATAAAGGTTCAAGTTATGTCTTACAAAAATGACCATGAATTAGTTATTGCAAACAAGTTTGGTTCCGCAAGTTCTCTTGCAAAAGCTGAATTGTACGAAACCTATGACAGATTAAGAGATATTACTGTTTCGGGTTCTACTGCCACAGGTTCAGGGTTTGGAACTGCGGGCGGTTTTTTGTGGCAGTTAGCCAGCATGTTTTCGCCATCAAGTTTTTCACCTGTTTTTGGCGGTAATTCAACATATAATATCCCCGGTACTTCTTATTGGTCGCCTGTAACAGGTGCTACAAGTTCTTTTTACGGTTCCAATAATTCGTTTGGTATAGGCTCAATCGGTTCATTTCCGGGGTTCCCATCAGGTGCTGCACCAGTTAGCTGGGGCTTAGGCTCTGTAACAGGGGGCGCTGCAGGTGTTATGACAGGCGGTGCTGCAAGTGCTTCAACGGTTGCAGGCTTATCTGCCGCATCTTATGGTGCAGGGCTTGTGAGCACGGGTTTTAATTTCGGTGAAACAATTATTCTGCCAACAGCCGGTTTAATTTCAGGCTTAGGCGGCATTATGCAATCTATGGCGCCATACTTAGGGACATCTGGTTTAGCTGCTATTGTTGCAGGTAACTTATTTGAAGGCACGGGTTCTGCTGCATTGAGCGCATATCAAAACTTAACGGGCAGAGTTACAACAAATGCGGATGCTATTCTTTCAAATAAAGTAAGAAACATTGAAACCGTTGTTAAAATGCTTGATACACAAGCAGATATTGTAAGGCAATCATTAAAAGACGGTATTGAAGGCGATAATGACGCAATTTCAGATATCAGCTAGTTTTTTTAAAGATTTGTAACAATAAAAATTTTTTTTAAAGTGAACAGGTTTTTTATCCGATATATACTATTAGATAAGAAATCTGTTTTCATATTTCTTAACATTTGACAAAAATAGGCAATTTTTGAATATCTTTCGTTTTTACTAAGTTAGGTTTGCCCCTGACTAAAGGAGTAAGCTCGTGCATGAAGTGATTTCTGCAAACATCAAAAGAATACAAAAGTTTTTAGGGTTCACGAAGAACTATTTCATTCGCCACAACCCTATAAAAGCTATGATTGACGGCACGGTTGCCACAATTAAAGATATTCTTACGATAAGAAAAAAGCAGAAATTGGTGAAATACAGGCTGAATTATCAGATAGGCAAGCTGAAACAAATGGAAAAATTGATTGCAGCAAACAACGATCATGTTTTTCTAAGAGGTAGAAAATTTAACGAAACGAGATAATCAATGGGTCTTTTAATTGCCATAGCAAGAAAAGTACAATTGAATAGCCAAAGGTTCGCTTATGAACATAAGCTTATGGTAATCAACCGTGCTAAGTCTGATTTAGCAGGAAAAATTTCTGATTATCAGATGTCGCAAAATGATTATGAAGCAGACAGCCCTGAAGCTAAAACCCTGCAGCAAAGAATTGAAAGGCTTAATCAGGTTGATAAAAGGTTAGATGAGCAATTAACCAAAATTCAAACTCAATTGCAATTAATTGAAGCTGAATATGGTTCTTGCGATCAGATGATTCAATCTAATATTCAAAGAATTTATGCCGCTTAGAATTTAAGAGTTTCTTCGTTTAAGGGCTGTTCTACATAAATGCCTTCGCCGCCCAAATATTCAATTTTTTTGCCTTCGATATAAAGGTAAACGGGCTTATTTTCAGCATATGCATTAACCGTTTTAACCAATTGCAAAAGCCTTGCTTGAATTGATTGTGCGCCGCCGCCGCCTTCAAATTCTTTTGATAAATTTAGGGCAATTTTGTCTCCGTCATCTTTAAGAGATAAAAGCTTTGTGCCTTGTGGAATTTCTGTGTATGCACCTTGAAGCCTTTCTTCTCTTTTAGAACCTTTCATAAGTTCAGTTAGTGCATTTTGAAGAGTGTTAATTTCTGCTTTTCTTTTAACTAAAACGGGTTTATTATCGGCATTTATAAGGCAAATTGTAACTTCAGGCTCATTTATGGGCTTTTGTTTTGTTTCAACCGTTTTATTAATTGAAGTGTTGTTTGGTTTTAGGGTTGGAGAATAGCTTTCCTTGCCAATAAAGGCGTAAATAAAATAAACTGCGCATATAATAAAAGTTACGATAAATGTTTTTATGAATGTATTCATACAATTTAGCCCAAATTAAAAAACTTTTCTACCTTAATTATATTATCTGATAAAACCCCTATTGATACAAGATGTTTTTTATATGAAAGTTTGATATGAGTGTTATTTTTGTTTAAATTTACTTTAATTTTAACTCCGTTTTTAATTAAATTAAATTCTTCATCATCTAATTCATATTCGGCCAAGTTTATTGCAAAAAGCGGGTTTATACCGTTTTTTTCAAGGTCAACATCTTCAATTTTAACGCTGTTTTTTAGTTCAAAATTCCCTGCTTTTGTTCTTATAAGTTCTGTTAAATAAGCATCCGTTCCTAAACTTTTTGCAATATCTGAGGCAAGAGTTCTTATATATGTGCCTTTTGAACATTTTACTTTTATTTTTGCAATATTTTCTTTAAAATCCAAAAGTTCTATATCATAAATTTCAACTTCTCTTTCAGGAATTTCTATTTCTTTTTCAGGGTTTTTTCTTGCAATGTCGCAAAGTTTTTGCCCATCAACCTTAATTGCGGAATACTTTGGCGGTGTTTGTTTAATTTTGCCTTTAAATTTTTCAATTGCTTTTTTAATTTCATCTTTTGAAAATTTTTTATAAGGCAGTTCTTTAATTTCGCCTTCTGTATCAAGCGTGGTTGATGAATAACAAAATTTGGCCGTTGCAATATATTCTTTATTGGAATCAAGATATTCTATTAACCTTGTTGCATTCCCCGCTGCAACTTGCATAACCCCTTGTGCAAATGGGTCTAGGGTTCCTGAATGGCCGATTTTTTTAATACCCAGTTTTTTTCTCAATTTATAAATAACATCAAATGACGTTATTCCCCTTGGTTTATATATATTTAAAAAACAAAAAGGTATATTTTCCATAAAAAAATTAAAGTTCGCCTTTTGAAATTTTATCTATTAAATCTGTAATTCTGGCGCCCCTTTCAAGAGATTCATCCAAAATAAAATTCAATTCGGGCGTTAAACGAAGCCTTACCCTTTTTCCCACTTCATATCTTATTTTTGGGGTATTTTTCTTAATTGCTTCAATGGTTTCTTCTTTTTTGTCGGCATCATCTGTAAGCACGCTGTAGAAAACTTTTGCATAAGAATTATCATGAGAAACTTCAACATCTGTAATTGAAACAAGGCCTGAAATTTTCGGGTCTTTAATTTCTTTTAATAAAATATCAGAAATTTCTTTCATGAGGGTTTTTCTGACACGTTCATTTCTTAAGCTCATAAAAAAATCCTTATAAAACTATTCTAAGCTGCTTCTTTCGATTTCTTTTGTGGTTGAAACTTGAATTATATCGCCAACTTCAATATCGTTGAATTTAAAGAAGGAAATGCCGCATTCAAAGCCTGTTGCAACTTCTTTAACGTCATCTTTAAACCTTTTTAATTGGTCAATTTCACCTTCAAAAATTTCTTTACCGTCTCTTATAACAACAGCATGTTTAGAGCGAACAATCTTACCTTCTGTTACATAGCAGCCTGCAATTCTTGTTGTTTTGCCGATTGTGAAAATTTGCCTTACTTCGGCTTTGCCAAGTTCAACTTCTTCTATAACAGGGGATAACAGTGAAAGCATTGTTTTTTCGATATCTTCTAAAACTTGGTAGATGATATCATATTTTTTAATTTTTACGCCTTCTTTTTCGGCTGCAACAATGGCGTTAGCATCTTCTTTAACAGTAAAGCCTAAAATTATTGCATTTGAAGCGGAAGCCAACATAACGTCTGCTTCTGAAATGTCGCCAACGCCAACGTGAATAATTTTCGGAACAATTTTAGATGATTTCACGTTTTGAATAGCTTGAGAAACAGCTTCGGCAGAACCATTGGTGTTTGCTTTGATAATTAAATTTAAGTTAATTATTTCATCATTGCTCAAGGTTTCTTTTGTAACGTGAGAAACAGCCATAGCTTCTAACCTTGTAAGTCTTTCTTTTTGCTTTCTTTCGTTTACAATCTGTTTCATTTCACGTTCGTTTTTAACGGCTTCTAATCTGTCGCCTGCTTGCGGAACTTCATTTAAGCCTAAAATTTCAACAGGGGTTGAAGGGCCTGCTGATTTAACTCTTCTTCCGGAGTCATCAATTAAAGCTCTTGCCTTGCCGCCAACAGAACCCACAACAACGCTGTCTCCCACATGGAGTGTTCCTTGCTGCACAAGAATGTGTGCAACGGGGCCTTTGCCTTTGTCTAAGTTTGCTTCAATAACAATACCCATAGCAGGGCAATCTTCAACGGCTTTTAATTCTTGCATATCTGCAACAAGCAAGATATATTCCAAAAGTTCATCTATACCTTTACCTTGCAGAGCAGAAACAGGCACTGCAATTGTATCACCGCCCCAAGCTTCAGGAACAAGGCCGTATTCTGTTAATTGTTGTAAAACCTTATCGGGGTTTGCATCAGGTTTATCGATTTTATTAACCGCAACAATAATTGGAACACCTGCTGATTTAGCATGGTTGATAGCTTCAATTGTTTGCGGCATAACACCGTCATCTGCTGCAACAACTAATATTGCAATATCGGTTGATTGAGCGCCTCTTGCTCTCATTTGAGTGAAGGCTTCGTGGCCCGGGGTGTCAATGAAAACAATTTTTCTATCACCAAGCCAAACGGTATATGCACCAATGCTTTGAGTAATGCCGCCAACTTCGGTTGATACAATTTTATGTTTTGAAGCACGGATGCTATCTAATAAAGTTGTTTTACCATGGTCAACATGGCCCATAATTGTAACAACGGGGGCACGTTTTACAATTTTGCTTTCATCTGCATTTTCTAATATTTTAGAAAATTCTTCTTTTTCAATTTCTTCTTCAATGTATGAATCTAAGTCTTCATCTAAGACTTCGATTTCATAGTTTTGTGCAACTTTTTTAGCTGTTTCAACATCTATGGGTGAATTAACCGTAACCAAAATGCCTTGCATCATAAGGAATTTAATGATATCTGCAGGAGTTTTTTTGATTTTATCGGATAATTCATTAATTGTCATCGGGCGGTTAATTACAACTTGTGTAACATCTTCCACCTGTACTGTTGTTTGTGTGTGTTTTTTGTGTTTTTGTTGAACTGCTTTTTCTAAACTTATTCTTTCTTGTTCTTCTTCTTTATTTTTATATTGTTTGTCTTTTTTCTTTTTCTTGCCTCTTAAGCCTTGGTTTTGGTATATATCCTGTGAAATCATGTGTCTGACTACAGGCTGTTTTGCAGAAGAATCTTTTTGGCCTTGTTTTTCTTTCGGCTTTTTATCTTCTTTTTTGTCTTCTTGTTTCTTTTGTTCTTCTTCAACTTTTGGTTTTTTTGCAAAATTCTTTTTAATCATTGAAGGAACATCCGGCATTCTTTCAAATTCCGGCTTTTTAACAACTTCAACTTCTTTTTTAACGGCTTCTTCCGCTTGTTTTTGAACCTTTTGAGAGCTTGGAGCAGGGCGAACTATTTCTAATTTAGATTTCATTTTGGGTTGTTCAATGATTTTAACGGTTTCAACCTTTGGCTCAGCTTTTTCCGCAACTTTTGGCTGTTGTGCCTTTTCTTCTTCTTTTGCTTCTTCCGCTGCCTCAACTTTTGGTTTATCTTTTGCTTTTTTAACAATAAAAGCTTTTGGTTTTACTTTTTTTTCTTCTTTTTTGCCTAAAAGCTGCCTTATTTTTGTTGCAGTGTCAGGCGTAACTGCGGCACTGTGTGATTTAAATGTTATGCCAAGTTCGGCTTCGGCCTTTGCCATAAGCTCTTTCGGTGCTAATTTTAATTCGTCTGCTAATTCGTATACTCTCATTTTGCTTGTTTTTATTCCTTTTAAAATAAATTTAACACAAGCATAAAAATTAGTATAGTTTTTAAATTTTGTTTATATTTAATCTGAAATTTCCTGTACTTCAATTTTATTTATATATGGGGTTTCTTTAAAAATATTATTAATTGTAACTAAATTTTTTCTTGTTGTTACGGTTAATTTAATCACAAATTCGTTATCAGAACCTATTTTTTTCTCAAATTTTGTTATATTTTTAAAATTGCTGTCTATTATTTTATTAACACAATCTGCATCTTCAATGTCGCAAGATATATTTATTTTAATATTTCTGTATTTTTTTAAGTAATCCGATAAGAATTTTTTTTCAAATTGCCTTATTAAAATTAAGACAAAAAGTGTTGATAGCGTTGCAAAAAGTGCAATTGAAAACAGCCCGCAGCCGCATGCCATGCCAATTGCTGCTGCAACCCAAAGCGTTGCTGCCGTTGTTATGCCTAAAATATTGGAACCGTTTCTCATAATGGTTCCGGCACCAATAAAACCAATACCTGTAATTATTTGAGCACCGATTCTTGCAGGGTCATTTACGCCTGAAATGCCTTCTGTTACGTGCATTTTAAACCCGTAAATTGAAAGCAGGGTAAAAACGCATGCGCCAACGCAAACCAAAATGTGAGTTCTAAGGCCTGCAACTTTTCCCGTTAATTCTCTTTCAATGCCAAGCATTGCCGCAAAGAATATGGCTGCTGTCATTCTTAATATTATTGTTATATAAAATTCCGAATTTTGAAAAATTTCATTAAATATGCTATTTTCAGGCATTTTTATCTTCCGATTTTACTTTTTGGGTCTAAAACATCCCTTATTGTATCGCCAATTACATTAAAAGACAAAACCGCAATAAAAATTAAAAATCCGGGGGTTAAAAGCCAAGGTCGATACATTATATTTGCAAATTCCTGCGCTTCTTTGAGCATATTTCCCCAGCTTGCATCAGGCTGTTGAATACCAAGCCCTAAAAAGCTTAAACCTGATTCTGCCAAAATAAAAGACGGAACGGAAAGCGCAATTGCAATAATTACATAGCTTGAAGTTTGGGGAAGAATGTGCTTTAAAATAATTTTAAAATCGCTTTGGCCTATGCTTTTTGCTGCTTTAATGTAATCTTCCGTTTTGATTGATAAAACCATGCCCCTTACAACCCTTGCAAAGCCTGCCCAGCCAATGAAGGCTAAAATGACCGTTATAAGGGCAAACCTTTGGGCGCTTGTCATGTTGGATGGTAAAATTGCAGCTAAAATTATTAACAGGTAAAATGTCGGAATTGACATTATGGCTTCTGAAATTCTCATTAAAATGTTGTCGATTTTCCCGCCAAAATATCCTGAAATTCCACCGTATATTAGCCCAATCGGAAATGAAATTAAAAGGGCAAGAAAACCTATTGTTAAAGAAATTCTGCCTCCATACAACAGCCTTGAAAAGTTGTCTCTGCCGTTTATATCGCAGCCTAAAAGGTGAAGTTCGCCATCTTTATCTGTTCCAATTAAATGAATATTGGTTTTAAAGAGCCCGAATAATTTATATTCATACCCTTTAGTAAAAAAATTGATGTAATGCTTTTTATCTCTTAGTTCATGGTAAGTTGTGCTTAGGGTGTGCGGGTCAAATTCCCTTTTTAAATTGTAAAAATATGGCTTTGAAAGCTTGTTATCAGGTGTTATTGTGTAAATTTTAACAGGCGGCGAATAAGAAAGTTCTCTGTTAGACCTGTTTTTTTCATATGGAGATAAAAAACTTGCAAATAAAATTGCCAAATACATTAAAATAAGCACAATTACTGCAATTAAACTAATTTTATCTTTTTTGAATTTTTTAAGTAAGGAATTCATTAAACCCCCCTTACTCTTGGGTCAACAAGCCTTAGTAAAATGTCTGAAAGCGCATTTCCTAAAACAAGCATAACAGAGCCAATTACAAGCCCTGCCATAACTAAATTTATATCTGATTTCATAACGGCTTCTAAAATTAACCTGCCAAGGCCGGGGTATTGAAAAACATATTCTGTTAATGCAGCACCTGAAAGTAATCCTGCAAATTCAAACCCAAGCATTGTTACAAGCGGGTTAATTGCGTTTCTTAGAGCATGCTTTAATATAACTTTTTTCTTGTCTAAGCCTTTAGCTCTTGCATATTTAACATAATCAGAATCAAGAGTATCTAATAAATTTGCCCTCATTTGCCTTGATAGGCCTGCAAGAGAAAGGGTGGTTAAAACAAATGTCGGCAAAAACAAATGGTGCATTATATCTAAAATTTTATGGAATAAATCTAATTTATAAAAATTGGCGCAAGTTAAACCCCCAATTGGAAACCAGCCTGTTTTTTGGGCAAAAATTAACATTAAAACCGCAAAGAAAAAAGATGGTATTGCCATGCCGGCACTTGAAAACAGTGTAAGCATTCTATCGAACGTACTTCTATAATTAAGCGCTGCAATAATTCCAACAGGAATTCCAATCAGCCAAGTGAAAAAAAGCACAGAAAAAGACAACAGAAGCGTGTTTAGCGCCCTTTCTTTAATTTTAACCGAAACTTTTTCACCCGTTGTGGTTGTTCCCATATCCCCTTTAACAAAGTTTTTTGCCCAATAAAAATATTGAACATAAATGGGTTTATCAAGCCCTAATCTTTTAACTTCATGGTCTATTGATTGCTTTGAAATAGCCGGGTTTAGGCGCATTTCAGCCAAAGGGTCAACAGGGGATAATCTTATTAAGAAAAAGCTTATGATTGTTACCAAAATAAGTATCGGTATTGTTTGAAATATTCTTTTAAATATGTAAATCCAAATTGACATAAGCTTATTTTATAAGTAACAATTTAAAAATTCTATTAACAAATCAGCTATTATTCAAAAAGACTGTTTAACCTGTCTTGAATTTCGTTTGAATCCATTTCTTTTGTAATTGCGTTAATATCAAGTGCAGCCCTATAATATTTTGCAGCTTCCACTTTTTCACCTTTAATTGAAAGGCACCTTGCATAGTTATAGTGTGCAAGCGCATAGTTTGGGTCATATTCTAAGGCGTTTTTAAAACATTCCGAGGCTTTTTGAATTTGTGCTAAATCATCTAGATAAATAACGCCTAAATTGTTGTGTGCAATTGCATAATCAGGCTGATATTTAATTGAAAGCTGATATTCTTCAATGGCTTCTGTTAAATTTCCTAAGCCCCACAACAAAAAGCCCAAGTTGCAGTGAATTTTGGCATTTGTCGGTTGAAGTTCAATTGCCCTTCTGTAAACTTTAAGTGCATTTATATAATCTTCTTTTTCATAAAACGCTGCGCCTAAACCTATATATATTTCAAGGTTTTTAGTGTCAAGCACATAAGCCGATAAAAAGGCTAAAACTGCAGCTTCATCGTTTTCTATAAAGTGCTGCAACAAAAAGCCCAATGTTTGTGCAACTTCAGGTGCTTTTTCATGGTTTGGGTTTAATAAAAGGGCGCTTTCATAGTGTGAAACAGCTTTATCGTGTTCACCTTTCATAAAATATAAGTTTGCAATTTGGCTATGCAAAATCGGGTTATTCGGGTGAATTATAATGAATTTTTTATAAGTTTCAATTGCAGATTCATATTCGCCCATCTCTTCATAAGCCTGAACAAGCCCAACATATGCAGGCAAATAAAGTGAATCTATCCACCTTGCCATTTTATATTCAATAATTGCTTCTTCGTGTTTGCCTAAAATTCTGTAAATATCGCCCAATAAACAATATAAAGTGGTGAACCCCGGCATTTTATCTATTGCTTGAGAATAATATTTAACTGCATCCAAATAATGCCTTCTTCTTGTGGAGCGTGCAGCCAAATAAAGTTCTTTTGCAATTGAAAATATTTTTAACTTTTTAATAACATCTTTTTTTGCTTCTTCATCAAAAGGCAGCGTTAAATAAGACATTATAAGTTCATAAATGCTTTTTTGTTTTGAATTTTTATCCGAGAAAAAGGCAATTCTTAAAAGCCTGTGCTTTAGATAATGAATTCTTGATGTTTTTAAAAATGTGCTTTTAAGTGCTTTATCTGCTTCATCAAGAGCATCTGTATAGCGTTCTTTCTTTTTGTAGCAGTTTGCAATCATAAAATGGGTTTGGGCTTTGTTTGCGCCATTTTTAAGTGCCATTTCAAAATAATTCAGAGCTCTATCCAGTTCACCCTTATGGAAAAAAGCAAACCCGATTTTATAATAAACTTCGCCGTTATCTAAAAGCGTTTCCATTGCTTTTTGATATTGCACAATCGCTTCATCAATATATTGTTTTGCCTGATAAACATCTAAGTGCCAATCCATATAAAGGTCGCCCAATCTGATGTTTAATTCAGGGTTAGAAGGCTCTTGAATTAAAACAGATTGGCAATATTCAATGGCTTTTTGAATTTCGCCTTTGTTTTTCAATTTATTTATTTTTTTGTTTATCTCTTTTATGTTTGCCAAAACAAAACTTCCTCTTAATAAAACGATTTTACGATATTGGTTTTAATCATGCAAATGAATTAATATTTTTAAAAATCTAAATATTCTTTTGGAGCTAAAACAACCGTTGTAGGTTCAGCTAAAAGATATTTTTTAACGGTTTCAATTATATCTTCTTTTGTAACTTTCATAACTTCATCCAATAATTTTTCATTGTATGAAAAATCAAGCCCCACTATATAATTCCACCCGTTGACAGAAGCTATTTGGGCGTTTGTTTGGGTGTAGAAATATTTATATCTGCCGATAAAGTTTTCTTTTGCGCCTTGAAGTTCAACATCTGTCGGGGGTTCATTAATCACTCTTTGAATTTCTGTTTTAAACCCATCTAATGATTTTTTAATATTTTTTGGTTCTGTTCCAATGTATAAAGTAAAATGCGCGCCGTCTTTTAAGGTTTTGTAGCTGCTTCTAACGGTATATGCAAGGCCTTTTTTATCTCTTAATTCAACAAAAAGCCTTGATGATAGCCCGGCACCCCCTAATAAACTGTTTAATACATTTAATTTGGCGCAATCTTTTGTGTTTATGCCGTCTACCACCCAGCCTTGAAAAATTTGAGCTTGTTTTGCATCATTTTTTTCTATTTTAACTAAATTGCCTTTGTTTTTTGGCGCAGGGTTATATTTAATTTCAACATCATTTTTTTGCATAAAAGGAAGTGAAACTGTAAGCAAATTAAAAAGCTTTTCTTTATCTTTAATTTCTGTTGCAACGGAAATTATTTTTCTTCCCGATAAAAGTTCTTTTTGGTAATTTTTAACATCATTAATTGTAACGTCATCAATTGTTTCTAAAATTTTTGTGTTTGTAATTCCATATTTATGGCCTTTGAATAATTCCTTATAATAAGCATCCGATGCCTTAGCAGACGGTGTATCCATTGATGCCGTTGTTTCATTTTTGAATTTAAAAATTTCTTTATTCAATGTTTCAAATGTTGAATTTTGCATAAAATCATTAACTGAATTTAGCGCAAATTCAAGGTCTTCATCCAGGCAAATAATTGAAACCTTTAAAAAATCTGCCCTTGAATCAACCGTCACTTCAATTCCGTGGTTTTCTAATTCCGTTGCAATTTCTTCTGCCGTTTTTGTTTTTGTGCCTTGCAAAAGAAGATTTCCAAGCATTGTGTGAACGCCTCTTTTTGTTTGTTTTTCCGTTGATAAATAAAGATAAACGGCAGTTCTTGGAGTATTTTCAACATTTTCATAAACTATATTTGTATTATTAAATTCAATAAATTCCATTTTTAAAATCCTTATTTTTCAGGCATTAAGATACTAATAGAAGCGTTTTCTTTTGCAAGAATTGTTTTTGCAATTTGAGATATGTAGTTAACATCTATTTCATCAAGCATTTTTAAATATTGCCCTGCAAGTTCCAAATTGCCAAAAACAGTCATAAATTCACCGATTAATTCACCTGTGGCTGAAACTGTTTCAGATTCTTGAGCAAAATTAACTTTGGCAAATTTTTTGGCTTTTTCAAGTTCTTCTTCTTTAATAATTTGAAGTTTATCAAGTTCTCTATTCACATCTTCAATAACTTCATCTTTTTTATCTGCATCAAAATTAATATCAATTAAGAAACAATCGCCGTCTTTTAATTGGTAATGCGAAGCGCCAACGCCATAAACGTATGGTTCTTTAACATTTTCAATTAAATTTGTATTTAATCTTGAACTTTTTCCTTCGCCTAATATTGTGGTTAAAAGGTCAAGCGCTATTGTTTCTTTTAAATTTTTAGGCGGGTTTGCAAGAAAACCATACATCATAAAGCCGGTATTAATATGTGCTTTGTTTATAACCGTTTTTGGGTTTTTAATTTTGGTTTCGGGAATTTGTTCATCCGGTGTCAGCCTGTCAAATTCGCCAAAATCTTGAAATTTAAATTCATCCAAAACGCTTTTAATTGCAAAATCATCGTCAAAATCGCCCACAATAACGGTTGTCATGTTGCTTGGCGTGTAGAAAGATTTATAATATCTGAAAATTTCATCTCTTGAAATTGTTGCGATTATTTCTTTTGTGCCGATTACATCTCGCCTGTAGGGGTGTTTTTCATACATAATTGCATTTAGCGCATTGTAAACTTTTCTCCAGTTTGCATCTTGCCCCATTCTAATTTCTTCAATAACAACGCACCTTTCACGTTTTTCTTTGGGTTCTTCGCCTTTTATATCAAAAGTCGGCCCAATTTCATTATCGGGAATTAAAGGGTTTGTCATCATATCAGCGTGCATATGAAGTGCAAGAGAAAAATGTTCCGTTGGAATTGTTACATAATAAAATGTGTAATCTTTCCAAGTGGCAGCGTTTATTATGCCCCCTTTTCTCTCTAAAGTTTTGTCAAATTCGCCAGCTTTATATTTTTCTGTTCCTTTAAACATAAGGTGTTCTAAAAAGTGGGAAACACCGTTGTTGTGGTCGTTTTCATTAATTGAACCTGTTTTTACCCAAGTGCTTATATTTATCATGGTGCTTTTTTTGTGGGCTAAAACAAGCTTGTGGCCGTTTTTAAAGGTAAGAATTTTAACTTTTTGAGATAAATAAGGATATTCAACCTCTTCTATATTTATAATGTTTTCCATTTGGTTTATAAATCCTTTCTTAGGGCTTTTGCGCCTTTTTGGTATATATGTTTAATTTCTTTTTGGGTTTTTGTTGTGTTAATTGTAACAAGCGCCCTTAAACAAAGTGGCATTGAACCCACAACTTCCATTTCACGGTAACACATCATAGGAACGGTATCAAAACCAAGCTCCAATCTTGCATATTTTGCGGGGAAATCTTGGTTTATATCTGATGTAACCGTGAAAATTATAAAAGCAATGTCTTCTTTATTAATGGAATTAACATCCATTATTTCTTTAATTAAATCTATTGTTGCTTTTTTTATTTCCTCTTTGGAATTATGAGTTAAGGTTGTTGCCCCTCTTATTCCCCTTGTGTACATGAAATTATATCCCCTTTTTTGATTTTTGAGCCTAAGCTCCAATTATAGGCAGACATTAAATTTTTGCCTTCCGGTTTAACTTCTTCTATTAAAATTGCATTATTAATACAACCGATTAAAACCCCTTTTTTTGAAACGTCTAAAACTTCCCCGGGGGTTTTTTGCATTTTGTATTCAACTGTTTTAGATTTAAAAACTTTGATTAATTTATTGTTAAAAACAAAATGGGTTGTGTTTATTCCGCACATAGCGCGAATTTTGTTGTGAATTAAATTTGCATCATTTTCAAAATTTAAAATTTTGTCTTCTTTTGTCATTTTTTTAGTAAAAGTAACATTACAAGCATTTTGTTTTGTGGGTGTTAAAGTTTTATTGTATAAACCTTTTAAGGTTTCTTTAATAATATCCGGTGAAACCTTTGAAATGTTATTTGTTAAAGTTAAATAGTTTGTATCATCTGTAAGTTCAATTTCTTTTGTTAGGCAAATATCCCCCGCATCCAGTTCCAAAACGGTTACCATGGTGGTAACACCCGTTTTTTTATCGCCATTTAATAAGCATTCGCAAATTGGGTTTGCCCCCCTATATTTTGGAAGAAGGCTTGCATGAAGGTTTATTGTTTCAAATTTTGGAATATCCAAAACTCTTTGGCTTAAAATTTGCCCGAATGCAAACGTTACAAAGAAATCGGGGTTTAATTCTTTTAATTTTTCAATAACCTCTTCATCCTTTGAAATTTTATATGGTTCTAAAACTAAGATGTTATTTTTTATTGCTTCTTCTTTAATTTTTGAATCTTTAATTTTTTTGCCCCTGCCATTTGGCCTTGGCGGTTGTGTTACAAGAGCTTTAACTTCAAAATCAGGGTCATTTATTAAAGATAAAAAACTTTCCACTGCAATATCAGGCGTTGCAAAATAAACAAGGCTTATTTTATTGTTTGTCATCAACATCCGCCTTATTTAAAGCAAGCAAATCTTCAATTTCTTTTTCTTCCAAGAGTTTGTCTTCTTGAATTTTTGGAAGGTTATTTTCTTCTAAAACTTTTATTGCCTCAAAAATGTTTCTTGTGTGGTCAATAAATAAAATGCCATCTAAGTGGTCATTTTCATGTTGAATTGCCCTTGCAAGAAGAGAACCGTCTTTTGCTTCTATTACAAAAGGTTTGCCGTTAAGATCCGTTGCTTTAACTTTAACGTAAGAATATCTTCTGACATCAATAAAAGCATTTGGAAAGCTTAAGCAACCTTCTTTTTCATGGGCTGCGCCTTCTTTTTTAATTATTTTCGGGTTAATGAAAACAATCGGGTTAAATGGTTCATTATCAAGTGAAACATCGATAACAAACATTCTGATGTTTTCCCCAACTTGAGGTGCAGCCAAGCCAACGCCATTATTGGCATACATTGTATCAATCATATCATGGGCTAAAACTTTAATTTTTTTAGAAATTTTTGAAATTTCTTTTGATTTTTGTCTTAAAGATTCTTCGCCGTATTTAACTATTTTTAATATTGCCATAATTAAATTATAGCAAAAGTAAGTTTTTAGGGCAATTTTATTAAGCTTTTTAACCTAAAAGTGCTTTTAACATAACAGCAACGCCCAATTGTTGGTCAACATAGCCTGCATCATACACACCATCTGCTACATATTTGCCTGATGTATAATTTGTTGTTCCCGCCCAAACGTATGGAGATGAAACCCCTTTATTTCTGTATCCAAGGCCGTTATAGCGTTCTGCGAAATCATACCAAGTGGTAATATCGTTCATGTTGATATTGCCATAGCTGTTTTCAGTTAATGCATTAACAGCGGCAGCTTCCCAGCTTGAATATCCGGCTAGTGAACCGCCGTCATGGAGCCTTGCATTAAAGCTGCCTGAAGCTTCTCTCCAATGAATTGCAGCAATTAATTCCGCAGGAACGCCTGTTTGGGAAGAAACCGTTTGATATCTTGATTTGTTTTGTTCCCAGTTTGCTTTAAATTGGCTTAGTTCGCTTTGTTGTCTTGCAGATAAATTTTCCGTAAAATTAAAGTTTACATTTGCGTTAGATAATGGCGTTACATTGCTTGTTGAAACATTATATGTTCCATCGGCTGACACTAAGCTTGCACTTGCTTTTAGATTTGCAATTTGAGTTTCAGATGTCATCATTAAATTTATAATGGAATTATTTATATTTTTCATTTCGCTTGTAATGCTGTCTGCTTGTTGAAGATAGCCTTGATAAGTTGCTAAATCCGCACTTGAACCTATTTTGTTATAAATTTGCATTCTCTGGTCTCTTAGTTGGTCTAATTGTTCATAGTAGCCAAGAAGTTTTTCTTCGTAGCTTTCTTCAATTTTTGCTATTTGTTCATCAACCGTTAAATTGCCTGTTGAATTGGTTGTTTCATCTTGTATATCAAGGCTCATTAATTCATCTTCGGTTAATTTTTTATCATTATTAACATCAAGCTGTTTTAAAACGCTTTCATTTGTTGCACCAAGGCTGTTTAGTGCGTCATAATACCTTTTTGTCGCAATTTCATAATTTCCTATTTTATAATTTTCGCTCATAATTTACCCTTAAAATTGAAATTTTATATATGTTGTAACTTCATTTTGGTTTCTTCTTCTTTTATTTACTTGCCCAGGGTTTAGTTCATCATAATTGCCGCTGTCATCAAGTGTGTTGCCTTCAATTGTATTAATTGTACCATCAGAATTGATTGATACGACAAAGCCTATATGTTGTCCATTATTTACAATTATTGCATCTCCCGGTTTAACTTCTGCCTGATCTGTTGTGGTTAAGCCGTTTTGTTCTGCCCATTCAACAACTTTTGGAACTGAACAATACATTGAGCAGCTGTTTGCAAAATCATTTGGGGTTGAATTTGCACCGTAAACTTTTTTCATCATTGCTGTTGCAAAATCAGCACACCATGCACCATTGTCAAACCTTGTGCCTGTTTGTTCTATTATATCTTTCATATCATTGTTTGTTAGCCCTTCATATTGTTTTGCAAGCGCTATAACTTCATCGCCCCTTATTGTGTATTCGCCTTGTTCTCTTTGTGCGTTTTTTATTTGTACAATTTGGGCGTCAATAGCATTTATTTCTTCTTGATATTGTCTCGATTTTTCTTTTGAATTTTCAAGCATGGTTTGCTGCGTTGTTTCTAAGGCTTCTTTTTTTGTATTATACGTTTCCATGGCCTTTTGTGTTGTGTCACTTATTAATTGTTCAAGGGAATTTTGAATTTCTTTTTCTTTGTTTTGAAGTTCTTCTTTTTCTTTTTCAAGCTGTTCTTTTTCATTTTTTAAAGTTTCATTTTCATCTTCAAGCCTTGCCAGTTTGGCTTCAGCTAATGTTAGCTGTTCTTGTTTTAAATTAATAAGGCCTTGTATGGCTTGCCTTTGCGCTTCGTACGCTGCGTTTTGCTCTTCGGCATTTTCGCCTTCAATATTGCTTGGCACTGCTGCTAATTGGCTTTGAAGCGTTGAAAGCTCGCTTTGAAACCCTGCAATCGTTGAATTTTGTTCAGAAATTTCATTTTCTTTTGTATTAATTTCATTTTCTTTTGTTGAAATTTCGTTTGTTTTTGTCTCTATTTCTGTTTTAACAGAATCTTGCTCATTTTTTAAATTTTCTATTTCTGGGTTTGATGAGGCATCGTTTGATAGTGCATTTTGATATTCTGCATATGCATTTTCCATTTCTTCTTTTAAAGAAGCAAGTTCAGGATGAGAAAATGATGTAACTGCGCTAATCTCGTCATCGGCAACTGTTTTGTTTGATGTTGCTGTTGTTTTTTCACTATTTAATCTTTCAAGTTCGGCATTAAGTTCTTGGCTGCCCATATTTGTTGTATCTATATAATTTTCACCAATATCGAAGCATTGAAGGTCATCTTCATTTACGCTTTTGTAGCTTTCTATTTTTGGAGACATTGCGCTTTTAGACCGGCTAATTTTTGTTTGCCCGACATTGTTAGTTGAATTTGTGGCTTCAATTTCAAATGAATTTTTAAATGGATTAATGCTCATATTTTTATCCTATTCTTGTATTTGCGCCAATGTTTGCGCCTGTTAACATGTTGTATATTTTTGTTACACTTGGAACCCAACCTGAATTCGTGCCATTTGGGTCGTTTGCAGCACCAACTGGGCAATATTTTGCACCAATTGAACTTATTGTAGTTAAACCTTGGTTTATGTAATTATTTTTTAAATTTTTGGCAACGGCTTCTATTCCTGCCTCTAAACTTGAATAGTGCGTTAATTTCATCCAATTTGAAGATGGATCCATCATGCCACCCGGGTTATTATAGTTTTTAATTGCAGAGCTTGTTCCCCAGCCTGTTTCAAGCGCCATAATTGAAGCTAATAAGTTTGGGTCCAGCCCATATTTTTCAGCAATGCCTGCAACCATTTCGCCTTTGCCTGCTAAAACCCCTTGTTGAAAACTTGAATTGTTAAAGGAATTTACAAATTGTTCATTATTGCCTGAATATGTATAGCTTGAAGTTGCGCTTGTGCCCAATGGGTTAGCTCTTCCCATTGCAGTGGCTGAAGCGTTTGCGGCTTGAACTTCCATATTATAGTAAATTTGAAAAATTTGATCTCTTGTGCTTTGAATTTGCGAATTATAATTTTGAAGCTGGCTTTGAAGCGATTTAGATTCATCTAGATTTTGGGCTGTACCCATTTGGCTGAACAATCTTCTTCTTTGTTCCATTTGATTATCCAACTGTTGATATAAGCTTAAAATTTGATTTTCTGCTTGTTCATTTAGTAATGATGTGCTATTTTGTGAATTTTCATTATTTTCATCTTCTTCAATTAATTCTGTTATATCAACAAATTCATCTTCAGAAATAATTTTATCGCCGTTTTTATCCAGCATTTTTAATTCGGTATCTGTTTTGATATCGGCTTTTTTTAAGATATTAAAGATATTTTCTGTTTCTATTTTGAAACTACCTATCTTAAAGCTCATTATTAACTCTTTTAAAAAAGTACCTTCCAAGCTTTATTATCGACATTTTGGAAGGTAAACTTTATTTTTTTGTAAATATTTATTAAGCTATACAAGACTTGTGTTTTCGTCTATATTTTTGCCTGAAAGGTCATTGTATATACTTGTAACTGTTGGTATCCAGTTTGAATTTAGGCCTGTCGGGTCATTTGCGGCGCCAACGGGGCAATATTTTGCACCGATTGAACTTATTGTGGTTAAGCCTTGGTTTATATAGCCGTTTGCAAGGTTTTTAACAACTGCTTCAATGCCTTCTTCAAGGCTTGAGAATTTTTTAACTGTTTGATAGTTTGTGGCTGAATCCATATAGCCACCCGGGTTGTTGCTGTTTACAATTGCGTTGCTTGTGCCCCAGCCGGTTTCAGATGCCATAATAGCGGATGCCAAATATGGGTCTACGCCGTATTTTGCGCAGACTTCTTCAACAAAATCGCCCATTTTTGCAAGAACGCCCTTTGCAAAGCTTGAGTTTTCAAAAATTTCTGCGAGTTTGCCGCTTGCACCCGTAAATGAATTTTCTTCTTCTTTTTGTTGGTTTTTAAGCTCTGTTAT
>ULUL01026328.1_pt1 | contig 79990 bp, 82 predicted proteins | sample 1958481 | NCBI WGS metagenome assembly ULUL01 (sample SAMEA4835759, study PRJEB28245) | human gut metagenome | biome: gut microbiome; material: fecal sample | place: Denmark | collected 2008 | reverse complement strand
TACAGAAAAGTGTTCAATTTGAGGAACCACCCCGTTTTTTTAACCGATTTTTGACTTTGCAAGAGATCTTTAAGAGAAAAAAAGTAGTCACTCTTCGAAAAGAATGACTACTAAAACTTAATTTTTTAATTAAAAATTGAATTTTTACCGCTTTTTGGCGCTAAATCTTAGCCCCTCGGATTACGGATATTAGCCTGCGCCGCCGCAAGAATGGCAATAGGCACTCTGAAAGGCGAGCAGGAAACGTACGCCAACCCGATGTTGTGGCAGAACTCAACCGAGCTGGGGTCGCCGCCGTGTTCGCCGCAGATACCGAGCTTGATGTCGGGACGGGTTTTTCTTCCGCCCTCCACCGCCATTTCTACGAGCTTGCCTACGCCCGACCTGTCGAGTCTGGCAAACGGGTCGCTTTCAAAAATCTTCTTTTCGTAATAGTAGGGCAGGAACTTGCCGGCGTCGTCGCGCGAGAAACCGAAAGTCATCTGCGTAAGATCGTTTGTGCCGAAGCTGAAAAACTGAGCCGCTTTTGCGATTTCCGAAGCCGTGATTGCCGCGCGGGGAACCTCTATCATAGTGCCCACGAGATAATTTATTTTTTCGCCGCGCTCCTCCATGACCTTCTTTGCCGTTGCATCCACGACATTTTTGACAAATTCTAGCTCTTTAAGCTCTCCTACAAGAGGAATCATGATTTCGGGCACGATATCGTAGCCTTTGCTCTTTTTGACGTTGAGCGCCGCCTCTATTACGGCTCTGGTCTGCATTTCTGCAATCTCAGGATACGTCACGGAAAGACGGCAGCCGCGGTGGCCGAGCATGGGATTGAACTCGTGCAGACCGATAACGGTGGCTTTAAGCTCCGAAAAACCAAGTCCCATCTGTTGGGCGAGCTCTTTTATTTCCTCGTCCTTGTGGGGGAGAAATTCATGCAGAGGCGGGTCGAGGAAGCGTATGGTGACGGGTCTGCCCTCCATCGCCTCGTAAATGCCTTCAAAGTCCTTTCTCTGCATGGGCAGCAGTTTTGCAAGCGCTTTTCTGCGCTCCTGCTCCGTTTTGGACACAATCATTTCGCGCATGGGCATGATTCTGTCGCTGTCGAAGAACATATGCTCCGTGCGGCAGAGACCTATGCCTTCCGCACCGAAACGCACGGCGTTGGCTGCGTCTTTGGGAGTGTCGGCGTTGGTTCTTACCTTCATGACGCGGTACTTGTTTGCCCAGCTCATGATTGTGCCGAAATTGCCGGTCACGGACGCCTCCATTGTAGGAATAGCCTCTCCGTAAACATTGCCCGTGCTTCCGTCAAGCGAAATCACGTCGCCCTCGTTGTATTTTTTTCCGTTTATATGGAAGAAATCGTTGCCCGCTTCGATAATCAGCTCTTTGCAGCCCGCAACGCAGCAGGTACCCATGCCGCGCGCAACTACCGCGGCGTGGGAGGTCATGCCGCCGCACGCGGTAAGAACGCCCTGCGAAACAGCCATGCCCTCGATGTCCTCGGGAGAGGTTTCCTGTCTTACCAGCACTACCTTTTCACCCTTTGCAGCCGCCGCAATGGCTTTTTCCGCCGTGGTGTAAACCTTTCCGCAGGCAGCACCCGGACTTGCGGCAAGCGCGGTGGCAATCGGCTTGGCCTTTTTGAGAGCATCGGGGTCGAACTGAGGGTGCAGCAGAGCGTCAAGCTGCTTGGGCTCGATTCTCAATACGGCTTCCTTTTCGTCTATTCTGCCCTCTTCCACCATATCAATGGCTATTTTGAGCGCGGCGACGGCGGTACGCTTGCCGTTGCGCGTTTGGAGCATATAAAGCTTGCCTCTTTCGATTGTGAACTCCATGTCCTGCATATCCCTGTAATGGTCTTCGAGGATTTTGCAGATGCCGACAAACTGTTCGTAAACCGCCTTGTTCTGCTTTTCGAGCTGAGCTATGGATTGAGGAGTACGGATTCCCGCCACGACGTCCTCGCCCTGCGCGTTCATCAGATACTCGCCGAACAGCTGCTTTTCGCCCGTTGCGGGATTGCGCGTAAAGGCAACGCCCGTTCCCGAGTCCTCGCCCATGTTGCCGAAAACCATCGACTGCACGTTGACCGCTGTTCCCCAATCGGAGGGAATGTCGTTCATCCTTCTGTAATAAATTGCTCTCGGGTTGTCCCAGCTGCGGAACACCGCAAGAACCGCCTGTATGAGCTGCTCCTTGGGGTCTTGGGGAAATTCCTCTCCTTTGAGTTTTTTGTAGGTCTGCTTAAATTCGACTACGAGTTTTTTGAGGTCGTTTGCGTCAAGCTCGGTGTCAAGCGTCACGCCCTTGGCCTGCTTTGCCTTTTCCAAAAGCTTTTCGTAATTGTCCTTGGAAATTTCCATAACGACGTCGGAAAACATCTGTATAAAACGTCTGTAACTGTCGTAAGCAAAACGGGGATTGCTCGTAAGCGTTGCCAGCCCCTCTACCGTTTCGTCGTTGAGTCCGAGATTGAGTATAGTGTCCATCATGCCCGGCATGGACGCTCTCGCGCCGCTGCGCACAGACACGAGCAAGGGATTTTTGACGTCGCCCAGCTTTTTGCCCAGCTTCTTTTCCGTCTTTTCAAGCGCTTGGAAAATCTGCTCTCTGACTTCCTCGGAAAGCGTTTTTCCGTCCTCGTAATACTTGTTGCACGCCTCCGTCGTGACGGTAAAGCCGTCGGGTACGGGAAGACCGAGATTCATCATCTCGGCAAGGTTGGCTCCTTTGCCGCCCAAAAGCTCGCGCATTTTGCCGTTTCCTTCGTTGAACAGGTAAACGTACTTTGTCATATATCTTCCTCCATATAGTAATTGCATAAAAAACGCGGTCTTTGGCATCAAGACCGCTTTACATTTTAACAAATATTTTCGCCTTTAACAACAGATTGAGTGACTTTTTTGGGTTTTAATAAAAAATTTTACATTTTCAACAACATTTGCAGGCTGTTAAGTTTTTTAATTACGCTCGCGACATACGCGTCCAAAGCTTTTAGACAATCATTCTCGAATGCGTTGAATCTCAGAGCGGAAAGTCTCTCAAAGGGCTGCAAATCTACCGTGCGCAGACAATTGAAAACTCTCGCGTCAAGCTCGCGGGAGGAACAGTCGTGTTTGCACAGCGGGCATACGGCGCCTCCTATATCCAGATTAAGATACATTCTGTCAAAGGTGCGGCTGCCGCACATGCTGCATTTGTCGAAGGAAAGACCGAACCCCGCCGTCTTCATGCTTTCAAGCAGGAATTTTATCAGAATTGTCTTGGAAGCCGCGTTTTTTTCCTCCAACGCTTTGAGCGTCTTCAACGCAAGCAACAAAAGCTGCGGCTCCGACTGATTTTCCTGTCCCGTATTGGCAAGCTGCTCGACGACGCAGCCCGCGCAGCAATATGTAACAACGTCGCCGCGCAAAGAAAAAAAGCTTTCGATTTCCGTACAGTTGGTCACGGCGTAGCGTCCGTCTTTGACCGAAAGCATGAATTCCCCGAAACAAAACGGCTCCGCCGCGAATTTCAGCTTGGCGCCGGGCTTTTTTACGCCGCGTATGCTTGCCGTAATTTTGCCGTATTCGCCGCAGTAGAGCAGCAACAGCTTGTCGTTTTCCTTAAAATCCGCCGCTCTCAACACAAGAGCTTTAATTTTCTCTATCATCGGTGCTCAATTTTCTGTACAAAGAATAATAAGACGGGTTTCCCGTTTTTACGAACATCTCCCACAAAAGCTCCTTTTCACGCATAAAACAAGCCTCCGTTTTTAGTTTGAGTTGCGTGCAAATTAAATATACGAAAACGGCGACGTATATTAAAAAATTTTTGGGGCACACCCTTTCAAACGGAGCTTTTGTCGTAACCTATTTCATTGAGCATATACGGATTGTCCCGCCAATTAGGCTTGACCTTTATCCACAGCTCCAAAAAAACCCTGTCCCCCAAAAGCTTTTCCATGCTTGCGCGCGCATGGGTGGCTATGCTTTTGAGCATGGCGCCGTTTTTGCCCAAAATAATCGGTTTGTGGGACTGCTTTTCCACAATTATGTTTTGGTCTATGAACCAAACGCGCTTCTGTTCGTCAAACTCCATTTTGTTGAGCACAATGCCCACGCCGTGCGGCACCTCGCTTTCGCAGCAAAGCAGAATTTTTTCCCGCAGTGTCTCGCACACGAGAAAACGCAGAGGTCTGTCCGTCACCTCGTCCTCGGCAAAATACATGATTTCGTCGCCGAGATATTTTTTCAGACCGTTTCTCAACTCGGCCACGCCTCTGTTCTTTTTTGCGCTCACCGCAAAGACTTCCCTGATTTTGGGAAAAGAGTTGAGTTTTTCAAGCTCGGGAAAAAGCTTTTCCGGCTGCGTGATGTCGGTTTTGGTGACGGCAACCACCAGCGGCGCGTCAAGGGCGGAATATTTTTCCGCCAAAGCCAGCTCGCTTTCGTCTATTCCGTCGTGACCGTCCAGCACAAGCAAAACGCAATCAACGTCCACAGTCGCCGCCTCTATGTTTTTTACCATGTAGTCGCCAAGTCTGTTGGACGGTCTGAGCGCGCCCGGAGTATCCACGAAAATCATCTGACAGTCGCTCTCCGTGTATATACCCGTAATATTGTCGCGCGTGGTCTGCGGCTTAGGACTGACTATAGATATTTTCTGCCCGACAAGGCTGTTTAACAGCGTGGATTTGCCGGCGTTTGCCTTGCCCACGATTGCAATGTAACCGCTTTTCATCTCAACTCCTTTTCAAATCGAGCGCGTCAAGGAAATTTTCCTGAATTGCGAACATTTCCCTTTCGTCCTCGCCGCCGTCATGGTCGTAGCCCAGCAGATGCAAAAGACCGTGAAGCGCAAGAAACGCCTTTTCTCTTTTGACGCTGTGGCCGTACTCCTTTGCCTGCCGTCGCGCAATGCTGCGGCAGATATATATTTCTCCCAAATCCACAAGCCCCGTAACGACGTCGAAATATTCCTTTCTGTCCAAATCGACCTTTTCTCCCGCCTTTATGTAGTCGAGATACTGAAAACTCAAAACATCGGTAGGCTTGTCCGCGCCTCGCGTTTCCTTGTTGAGCGCGCGCATTTTTTCCTCGTCGAGAAAAGAGAGCGAAAGCGAAAGCCGCTCCGGCTGACGCAGATTTTCAACCGCGTAGTCAAGTACCCTTGACAACAGCCTTTTTTCGCCGATACGCGCTCCCGAAAAATAAATTTTCATTTTTCGCCCTCCGGTGCGGACAGCTTGACGTCGGGATACTTCACCCGCTCGTGCCTTATGCCGACGTAGGTCGTCACTATGGTCTGCTTTACTATGTTGATTTCGTTCATCGTCAGGTCGCAGTTGTCGAATTGCCCCAAATCCAGCCTTTCTTTGACTATGTTGTCTACAAGACGCTCCGCCGCCAAGGCGTCGTTTACGTTAAGCGACCTCAAAGCCGCCTCGCTTGCGTCCACTATCATCAGCATTCCGTTGATTTTGCTTGTCGGGGTGGGACCGTCGTATGAATAATTTTTAAGGTCAAGCTCGCCTTCCGTAATTTTTTTCGCTTTGTAATAAAAGAATTTCATGGGAAACGAGCCGTGATGCTCCGTTATCGCGCTTTCAAGCTCCTTGGGCAAGCCGTATTCCCTTGCAAGCATAACTCCGTACATTATGTGCTTTTTCAGCAAGGAAACGCTCAGCTCGGGTGCAATTTCGTCGTGCGGGTTGTGACCGTCCGTCTGATTTTCCACGTAATAATTGGGGTTTTTCAGCTTGCCTATGTCGTGGAAATATGCCGCCGCACGCGCAAGAAAGGTATCCTCTCCGATTGCCATTGCGCACGCCTCGACATAGTTTGCAACCGTAAGGCTGTGGTTGAAGGTGCCGGGCGCCTCGTTGAAAAGCCGCTTGATTAGCGGATTGTTGGTGCTTGTAAGCTCCGCAAGCCTGAAATCGGTAGTCAGATTGAACAGCCTTTCCAAGGCGGGCACGAGCAGAAACATGAGCATAACGTCTAAAAGTCCGCTGCCCGCGGCGTAAGCGGCTCCCAAGCCGATTTTGAGAGGCGAATATCCGGGAATGTAAAACAACAGATATGAAAGCCCGACCGTAGCCGCAGCGACAACGGAAATGCTGATGCCCACAAAAACGTAATGTATCCGCTTTATGTGCCTGCCGGACGCGAAAACCGCCAAAATAATCGTTACAATTGCTTCGAAAAACGCTCCGTAAAGCTCCGCTCCGGTCAAGTCGGAAAAAATAAGATTGGACACGAAATATATGATGACCGTGAACAAAGACGTGAACAACGCTACTCTGTGCCCCAGAAGCAAAGTCAAAACCAACGCGCATAAGGCGTACGGAGAGAGAAATACGTTGACCTTGGAAATAAAAATCGAAATCAGAAAACAGACGAATGTAACGCATATAACCGCAAGCAACTTGCGTCTGCTCTTTAAAATTTCTATATCCGCAAAATAAAAGTACAGAAAAATCGCGCCGAGAAATACCGCAAGCACGATAAAATATCCCAGCTTGACGAAAAATTCCTCATCGGATTTTCTTACGAAAAGCAGCAGGCAGCACGCCGTAAGCAGCGCGTAAAAAACGACATACGCCGCCATACAGAATATCGCCTGATTTTTTGTCAGCCTGTTCTTCAAAAATCAAACTCCTTGCCTTTTTTCGGCTCTTTCGTATGCCTTGACTATCTCCTGCACCAATGGATGACGCACGACGTCCTTTTCGGACAAAAATCTGATTGCTATGTCCTTTACGTCTTTAAGAACCGTCACTGCATTTTTAAGCCCGCTCTTTTTGCCTTCGGGCAGGTCAATCTGAGTCAGGTCGCCGGTAACAACCATTATACTGTTTTCTCCAAGTCTTGTCAAAAACATTTTCATCTGCTCGCGCGTGGTGTTCTGCGCCTCGTCGAGAATGATAAAAGCGTTGTTGAGCGTCCTGCCCCGCATATAGGCCAGCGGCGCAACCTCTATGACTCCCTTTTCCATAAGCTTCTGATAGCTGTCAAGCCCCAACATCTCCTGCAATCCGTCGTACAGGGGACGCAGATAGGGATTTACCTTTTCCTGAAGGTCGCCTGGCAGAAAGCCGAGTTTTTCTCCCGCCTCGACGGCGGGACGCGTAAGTATGATTTTATCCACCTTTTTTTCTTTGAGCGCCGACACGGCAAGCGCCACGGCAAGATAGGTTTTGCCCGTACCCGCAGGTCCGACGCCGATTGTCACGGTGTTTTTTTTAATCGCGTCCACATATTTTTTCTGTCCTACGGTCTTGCTTTTTATCAGCTTGCCGCGAAAGGTAACCGCCACTACGTCGTTCAAAAGCTGGTCGATTTCGTCAAGACGACCGTCGAGAGCGCAGTCGCAGATGTAGCTCACCCTGCCTATATCCGCTTCCTCGCCCTTGCCGATGTAGTTGAGCAATTTTTTCGTCACCTCGAGAGCGGCGTCCACGTTTTCCTCTTCGCCCGAAAAACAGAATTCTCCCTTGTTGTTCACCACCTCGACGTCGAGCTTGTCCTTTATCATGTTGATGTTTTCGTCGCACGAGCCGAACAGCTTTATCAAAGCGTCAACCGAGCCCGCGTTAATTTTCGCCGTCTTTTTTGCCAAACTCTTTATCTCCTTCGTTTAAACCTATTATGTTCACGTCGCCGTATATTATTGCCCTTACGACCGTTTTGTTGTCACGCTTAAACGTAACGTATTCGACTCTGTCGTATTGCTTGAAAGGCGCGTTTTTTAGCGCATTGCTCAACGCTTCCTCCCTCAATGCCGGCAGACTTTCTTCTAAGGACGCGGAAACAGCCCTCTCCTTCAACTCCGACACCCGTCGCCTGACCACCCTGATACCAAGCGGGAAAAGCCTGAAAACTTCGTCCTCGAATTTGCTGAACTCGTATTTTTTCTTTTCCTTGGGAATCGAATCGTAGCCCCACAAGCCTATATACGTCGTATAATAAAAATCTCCCGTTTCCTCAAGCACGGTTTTGGTTTCGGAAAAAACCGCCTCGCCCGTGCACTCGACCGTCGCCCACGCCTCGCCCATCGCCCTCACGGGAGCGGTGGTTCCGTCGTTGTAGGTGCGCACGCCGCTGATTATTACCTGTCCCTTGCTTATCCTGTCCCCCACGTTTACCGCGGGCGTACCGGAAACGGTGAGCAGCCTTGTGAGTACTCCGTCGTACTCCGAAACCAAATCCACGGGTTGATTCAAATCCACGACGGGAGGCGCGGATTCCCTTTCTATGACCGTGACGTAAAGGCGGCAGCCCTCGACGTCAAGCAGACAATACATACTGCTTTCTATGCGCGAGGAAAGGAAATTTTCCGTTTCGTCTATGTTTATCCGCGACAGCGGACAGCCCTTTTTTATGCCCTTTTCTTCGAGCACGGCAAGCACCGCCGCCGCGTCCGCGTCTCCGTTCACCTCTATGTCCCACACGAAACGGCTTGCGACGAACAGACCGCAGAAAGCCGCGAACACAAGCGTCGCTAGCACGAAGCGCGTTTTGATTTTTTCCAAAAATCCCAAAAAGCCGCCGCTTTTTATCAATTTTATATTATAGCACCTATTTTTCAATAAAGCAATCAACTTTTTGCGTTCCTTGAAGGGGACGGTCACAAAGTATTGTTTTTTGTTGATTTTTTTTACCTCGTACAGACAAATACCGTTTCCGCAGAGAAAATTAAGGTTTTTTTCGGTATTCAGCCCCTCCACAAGATATGTAGCGTAAGAGCTCTTTTCAGCCATTTGAAACCCCCTTGATTTTTCCCGTTACGACGGTGAAATTTTTTGTAAGCTGTTTTATTGATATCTCTTCACCGATTATTTCGAGGCGCTCGGTTTTTCCCAACCTGAAAATAATTTTTTCGGAGGAAAAGCTCACGAGTCCCCTGTGTCCCTCGACGACTACGGTATGCCCCCCGTAAACGGAGTATTTGAAGGAATTGACCAACGCCGCCAATTCCAAATCGAGAATCTTAGCCACCTCTGAGTCGAATTTTCTCACCTGCTCTCCTTTTCGCGCCATACGGCGCTTTCGTTCTATTATATGAAAGCGGAGAGCGTTTTTTAACTTGCGGAACAAACAAAAAGCGGTCCCTTAAGGACCGCCGAGCTTTGCTGCTCAATCGCTTTCCGTATTAAATTCTTCAAGAAGCTTCTTGATTTCGTCGAGAAGCTGCTCGTCGTCGTTGGAAACGGGCGTTTGCTGCGCCTTGACCTCCTCGATTTGTTTAAGAATTTCCGCATCCTCGTCGGGCTTTGCCGAAACCACCGACTGTGCGCTCTGTGCTTCGGACAAGCCGTTGTCTTCAACCTCTGCGGGAGCGGCATTTGTTTCAACTTCGTTTTGCACGTTTTCGTTTTGCACGTCGGGAGCCGTCTCCTCCGTTTTTTCGTTCGTTTCAGGCGCTGCGGCGTGAGTCGCGGGCTTGGGAAGCTTGATTACGTCCACAAGACCTATGTCAAGCACCTCGTCCACAAAGGCAAGGCTTTCGTCGTCCACATTGTCCAACGCCACTATTTTAACGCCCAGCTTGTGCAGTCTGCTGTAAAGAGGCACCATGTCCGCGCGCGCGGCGACGATGCATACCGCGTCGATATTGCCGTTTGAAAGCACCTCGTCCATGACGTCGATTAAAATACGGTTGTCGAAAACTTTGGAGCCGCGTTTTTTCACTCTCATTACCGGCGCCATATCAAAACCGAATTTGTTTATATCGTTGATGATTTCCTTATGTTTTCTGTCGGACACGCCGTAAATTTTTCCGTACACGACGTTCCCCATCTCGTTGAGCTGGAAAAGCGTGTTGTCAAAATGACTGTACTCCAAACCGCAGTTGTCGGCGTCCGCAAACAGCGCGATATTCAATTCTTTAAGCATTATGCACCTCCGAATAAGCGTATTATACTACATTTTTCCGCCTTTGTCCATAGTTCGCAGGAAATAAAAAAGATATTGTTGGGCAAAGCCCGACAAATCGCCGAAGGTATCCACGAAAAAGGTCGAAATCTCAGAGTCCTTCAAGCCCGTCTCGAAATAACGGTGGTAAACCTTTTTCACCCAGGTGTCCACGGGGAACACGTCGAAACGATTAAGTCCGAAAAGCATTATGCAGTCGGCTACTTTTGCTCCTACGCCTTTCAAATCAAGCAGCGCTTTGCGCGCTTTGACAGAGTCGAGTTCTTTGAGCCTGTCCAATTCAAAGCCTTCCTTCAAAGCATTTGCCGTTTCGTAAATATAAGGCGCGCGGTACCCCGCCCCGAGACGGAAATAGAAATCGGGAGAGCTCACTTCCGCCAATTTTTTCACCGACGGAAAAGCGTAGCCGAAAGGCGTTTTTTCTCCGAGCGCCTCGCAAATCCTGCCGATGATGAGCTGTATGCGCTTTATGTTGTTGTTGGCGGAAATGATGAAGGAAAAAATCATTTCTTCGAGATTTTGCCTGAGTATTCTTATACCTCTGCCGAATTCGACAGCGCGCTTCATCACGTCGTAAGAGGAGGACAGCTTTTCGCAAATCACGCCGTAATCCCTGTCCAAATCGAAAAAATCGTAGAAATAATCGGGAGAGTCCGTCGATATGAAGTATCCGTCGTTTGTCTTTTTTATTTCGGCGTACTTGTCGAGAGAAAAGACGCGATAATTCCCCTCGCCGTCCCTGTCGAACCTGAAAATCTGCCCGCACTCCAATATATCCCGCGGGTTGAAGCAATCGGCCTGCAACACGGTTATTCCGTTTTCCGTCTTTTGCGCTTTCATCTTTTTCTCCTAAAAAACAAGGAGCGGTTTAAGCCGCCCCTTAATGTCTCTGTTTTCTCAGTCGTTGGGATAAACGCTGACCTGTTTCATTTCTTTGCCCTTGCGTTCAAATTTGACTACGCCGTCAATCAATGCAAACAAGGTGTCGTCCTTGCCCAAGCCTACGTTGTTGCCGGGATGAATCCTTGTGCCGCGCTGACGCACGAGTATATTGCCAGCAAGCACAGCCTGACCGTCCGCTCTTTTGGCGCCCAATCTTTTGCTTTCGCTGTCTCTGCCGTTTTTTGAACTGCCCATTCCCTTTTTGTGGGCGAACAATTGAATGTTGATAAACATCAGTTGACCTCCAAATCGATAAAGTCCGAATACGCCTCTCTCAAATCCGAAACTCCGCACAGCATAGTGTCCAGAATAACGTCGGCGTCGTGTCTCATGCGCTCGTCAAGCTCGGGAACGGAAAATTCCAAACGTCCGTCGCCGTCGTCTCTGACAAAATCCACGTTGACGCGGGCGACCGCAAGCAGTCCGAGCAGCGCCGTCTGCACTATGCTGGACAAAGCGGCGCAAACTATGTCCTCGCCTTCGACTCCGTAACCCGTGTGACCGTCGCACACCACTCTGACGACGGAGCCGTTCTTTTTTGTGACTTTTATTTCGGTCATCTCAGCCGACCGTGATGCTGTTTACTTTAAGCGTGGTAAAAGGCTGTCTGTGACCTTGCTTTTTGCGGATATTCTTCTTGGCTTTGTAAGTGAATATCGTAAGCTTCCTGCCTTTTCCGTGCTCCACAACTTCCGTCTCGACCTTGACCTTGGCGGCGTCCGCGCCGATAAGCGTCTGTTTGTCGTCGGCGTACATAAGCGCGTTAAAGCTCACCTTTTCGCCCACCTCTGCGGAAACCTTTTCCACCGTGAGTCTCATGTCCTTTTCGACACGGTATTGCTTTCCGCCCGTAAGGATAATTGCGTACATGGTTTTACCTCCTCTGTCCAGTCTCGCTAAGCAATCGGGCGGCAAAAATGCGCTTGAAAAAAACCCGTCTTAAGCGGCTCCCGAATACTTTATCACAAGGCGGACGGCTTGTCAAATATTTTGCCGCTTTTTTCCGTATGTTTTTGAATTTGATGCAAATACTAAAAACAAAAACCGTAAAAAGGAGAATTATTATGTCCGAAAAAGATATTCACGGCAACAATTACAACGCGCACCCCGAAACGGCGCGCAACAAATGGTTCAATTACAGCGACGCTTACATCGACAAGGACGGGGAAAACCAGCCCGTGGCAGACTACCAGGAACAGTTTGCGCAGTCCGTAAACAACGCCCGCGACGTGTCCGACTCAAAGGACGGCATGAGACACGAAAACAACAAGGGCACGTTTCAGGCTCTTCCCGAAACCGAACAGTACGGCGACACGGTTACGCCCGTGTTTCTCAACAAAGAGGTGCTCGCGTCGAGCAAATTGAGTCAGGACCTTGACGAGGCTTACGAAACGCCTTCGGAAAAGGCGCCCGACAACGGCTCGGTGAAGGAGTTTTACAACTCCAAGCGCATCCCCTCTACCGACTCCTTCAACGAGGTGGAAAACGATGGCAGATACGAATAAACGCTCGGGCGGCATCAAAAACACGGATTACGTAAATTACGATTGGAACGGCAGCGGCGAAAATACCAATTACGTCAATTCCATAAAGGTTTTAAATTCGCTCAAAAAGGTTGTCACTATGGCGATTCACTCCACGGAAACGGTCATACCCAACATGAAAAACGACAAGTTTGTGGAGATTTTAAAACAGCAGGTCGGACGCTACACCGAATTTGCCAAGCGCTGCGACGAGCTTGCGGATAAAATCGGCAGCACTTTGGAGGAAAAATTCGGCGCGGGACAATTTTTCGCAAAAGCAAGCATAAAAATGAAAATGCTCGCGGACGATTCGGTGTCGAAATCCGCAGAGATGATTATTTTGGGCAGCACCAACGGCATCGTGGAGCTTGGCAAGCTTTTAAGGCATACGCCCGAAATAAATCCCGAAACCATGACGCTTGCGCGCGACGTTATCGAATATCTCGAACAGATAATCGAAGACATGAAATACTATCTTTAATCGACAAAAGCCGGACAAGTTTTGTCCGGCTTTTTGCATTTTCTTCAATTTTTGCAAGCTGCGGCCGCGTTTTTTTGCAGCTTCAAAAGAAATTCGTCCGCGTCCTCCGCTCCGCCAAGCAGCAGTCTGATTTTGGTTATCGTTGCGGCGTCCCAATCGAGAGAAAAATCCGCGCACAGCTGCTTCAACACTCTGTCTGCGCGCAGATTGTCGTTGCCGCAGGCAAGGACGGCTTCCGCGGCATCATCGCCGACAGCTTTGAGCATATAGATTTTTTCGCCGGCGGATTTGACTTTTTCTCCGTTCTTGTCCTTGAACAAGACGGTAAAATCGGGGTTTCCCGCAATGGAAGAAAGTTCCTGCTTTCCAAGTCCGCGCGCTTTGAACACATAATGCGCGGCGTAAGACCTCGCGGTAAGGTTGGGTTCACAGGGCAAAGAAAAAACTTTGAGGCACTCGAAACCCGACGGAGCCGCGTCATTGAGTTTTTCTTTCAAATCGGGCGCGTACCCCGCGGCGGCGCAAACGTATTCGCACTCGCTTTCTATGCCCAGCGAAAGCGCGGGCGAAAAATACAGAAGCATATGCGGATTGAAGCCCGCCGAATATTCGACCTTTACGCCCGCCCGCGTCAAAATTCTTTTTATTACGTTGAGCATATCGGACTGTGAAATCATAGACAAAGGATAACGCTTGGCATATTTGATTGCTATCATTTGCACAATCCCTCCTTTTGCAGTCCGCAGCCGTTGCATTGTTTAAGGCATGACGGAGTGGTCTTTGCGGCGTAAGCCCTTTCCGCTTCTCTTTTCAAATAACTTTTTTCCACACCCACGTCTACGAAATCCCAAGGCAGAACTTCGTCGAAGGATTTTTTGCCGACGACGGCGCCGACGTCTGTTCCGCATTTTTTCAGCGCGGCGTCGTATATTTTGAAATCAAAATGCTCGTCCCAAGAATCGAAGCGGGCTCCTCCGCGATAAGCTTCCAAAAGCACCGCGCTCATTTCGCGTCCTCCGCGCGCAAGCAGCGCTTCCATAAAAGACGTGTCGTAATCGTGATAGGAAAAGCCCACCCCCAGCTTTTTAAGACGGGATTTGAGATAGCTTTGCTTGCGCTCTATGTCCTCCCTTTGGGCAAAGCCCTCCCATTGGAACGGCGTAAAGGGCTTGGGAATAAAGGTCGCCGCGGAAATGCTCAGTCGCAGCTCCTTTCCCGACGTTCTGCGCTCCCTGTACAGCTTTTTCACCGCAGCCGCCAGATTTACTATGCCCTCCACATCCTCGTCCGTTTCGGTGGGCAGACCGAGCATGAAATAAAATTTTACCGACGAATACCCTCTTTCAAACGCCTGAGCGAGAGTGTTAAAGATATTCTCCTCCGTTATGTTTTTGTTTATAACGTCGCGCAGACGCTGCGTTCCCGCTTCGGGCGCGAAGGTAAGAGAGCTTTTGCGCTCCGTATCCGCCGTCTCGCCGTCGAAGCTGTCCATTCTCAGACTCGGCAGGCTTAGCTTTACTCCGCGCTCTTTGACAAAGGGTTTGAGTCGGGTCACAATCTCCTTCAATCCGCTGTAATCGCCCGTCGAAAGACTGTTGAGCGAAAGCTCGTCGTAGCCCGTGCTCAAAAGCAAAGAACGGCAAATAGCGACAACCGTATCCGGAGAACGCTCCCTGACCGGGCGGTAAATAAAACCCGCCTGACAAAATCTGCACCCGTTGGCGCAGCCGCGGAACAGCTCGGCAACGGCTCGGTCGTGGACGATTTCAAGATTGGGCACAAGCGCGGTTTTGGGGAAAAAGCTCTCGTCCAGATTTTTTTCCTTGTGTTTTTTTACCTTTTTTTCATAGCGCACTTCAACCGTTCTGCCATTTTCCGTGCGCACGTTTACGCGCTCGGGAAGATAAAGACAATCGAGAGTATCCGCCGCAAGGCGCAGAAAATCTCTTTTTTTCATGCCTCTGTTGAGCTTGTACAATTCGAGCAGCTGCGGCCAAGGCGTTTCCCCCTCGCCCAGCATAAAAATATCGACAAACGCCGCCACGGGCTCCGGATTGACCGTGCAGGGACCGCCCGCGATGACAATGGGAAACTCGTCTCCCCTGTCCTTTGCAAGCAGCGGAAAGCCGGCAAGGTCCAGCATAAGAAGCATATTGGAATAAGATAATTCGTATTGAAGCGAAAAACCGACGAAATCGAAGTCTTTAAAAGGCTTTTTGTTTTCCAGACTGACAAGCGGACTGCCCTCGTTTCTTAGAAAATCGGCATAATCCGTCCACGGAGCATAGCATCTTTCGCACACGACGCCGTCAAGGCCGTTCATGAGAAAATAAAGTATGCGTGTGCCCAGATTGCTCATCCCTACTTCATACACGTCGGGAAAGCAAAGACACACGCTTGTATCGAAGGGCTTCGAGGTATCGGGCGCGCCGTACTCCCCGCCCGTATACCTTGCCGGTTTGCTTATCGATTCCGTAAGTTTCATAAAAGAGATTATAACAACTCTTTTAACGGAGTGTCAAGCGCATGGGAGGAAAGAAGATTGAGGAACTGTGCGTGAGAAAAGACTTTTTTTACCTCTCCGTCCTTTGCCTCCACCACCTCTATCCGATAAACAAAGTGGTGCGACATTCTTTTGCCAACGCTTTTAAGCGTCGCCTCCTCCGAAAACACCAGCGTCTTTTTTTCCACTCCCCTGTCCAATCTCTTTTTGTAAACCTCGAAAACTATTTGCTTGCTGAAAATTTCGCCCTTTGTTTCGGACAGCCCGACGGACAGGACGAAGACCGCAAACAATCCCAAAGAAAAATTGGGCGCGCCCGCAAAACACATACACAGAAAAACAAAAAACAGCGCGCCGGACAGCGCCACCGAAAGGATTTTGCTTACCTTCAACGCTTTTGCGTAATCGGTTTTCGCGGAAAGCAGAGAAACGAAAACGCGCCCGCCGTCCAGCGGATAGGCGGGCAGCAGATTTATCAGGCAAAGCGAGACGTTTGCGGCGACAAAGGGCTGACTGAAAACGTAAAGCGCCGGAAACATCCACCACAGCGCTACGAAAACCAAAGCGCACACCGCATTTGCCGCAGGTCCCGCCAGCGCGATTTTGACGCCGTCTCGGTTGTCAACGCTGTCGAATTCGCCGTACAGGACGGCGCCGAAGGCGGAAACCGCTATACAATTGCACTTGTAGCCGCATTTTTTGGCAACAAAGTAGTGTGCCGATTCATGTATCAGCACACTCAATGTGTAAAGTCCGAAGATATACGCCTGCCTGATAAACAGGGAAAATGCCAGCAGAAGCCAGAAGCTTTTTAAAATCCTGAATTTCAGACCTGCCATGTAAGCGTGTAGTCAACCGCCGTTATGTCGGTGATTTTTTCGCCCTTGTACAAGAGGTTGACGGTGGTGCTGCCCTCGTATTTTCCGATTACGTCCATATATGCCAGATTCTGCTCGTTTGCAACCAATACGGCGCTCAGGTTGCCGTAAACCACGCACAGGTCGTCCGAAACGCGCACTGTCACGCTGTTTTCGGTAATGTCCTCCACCTTGCCGTCGGTAAGACTCAGCGAAAGCATGCCGCCTCCCAAGACCACGTTTCCGTCGGTTACGCTTTCCACATTGTAGTTTATCGGTATATTTATCGTGTCGGAATCGGTTTTTGCTGTAAACGCGCTTATCAGAGAAGTGGTATAGGTTTCCTTTGCCGTTTTGAAGACGTCGCCCACAAAACCGCTGTCCACAAAGCGCATTGCAATCAACAGCCCCGCCATGACGGCAAGAGCCGCCGCGCGGTACACCCATTTTCTGACCTCGCCGTTCCCTGCGGAACGCCTGCCGCTTTTCTTTTTCTTTCTTATGCGGTGCGGCAAAACCGCAGCGGGCGCGGCAAAATCATCCTCGTCGTCTATATAGTGTCTTTTGGTGTAGCTTATTTCCAGCCAATCCTCTTCCGTCGCCTCGCAATCGTACCTTGCCACGCTTTCGTCGTCATACATCGTGCCTTACCTCCGAAAAAACATTTCTTTGGGATAATATATGAGCGCGCCCGACCGATTATGCGTTGCGTTTCATTTTGCTTTTCAGTTTGCCCCAAAAACCGGAATACTGCCTTACGCAGTCAAATATATCGCTTCTGCCGTTGTGCAGATTGTTGGCGATTATATCGAAAATTTCGCTTTGGGCGACAGGGGAAAACCCTATTTCGTCGGATTCGGGAACCAGCCCCAGAGGCGACGCTTTGAGCATATTGAACAGCTCGAAGGGCGTGGGTATGACGCCGCTTTTGACAAGGTCTCCGCGCACCATATTGAGAAGGGAATAAATTTTGAGATAATCGTAAGGCTTCAAGGACTCTATGACGGCTGCCGCTCCCTTGACGGCGCTCGGATGCGGGGTAAACACCACTATCGCATGGTCGCAGCACTTGAATACTCTTTCCGTATCCGAACCGCGCCCCGGAGGGCAATCCACAAGAATATAATCGAACATCTGCTCCATCTGATTAAAAAGCGCGCGTATATTCTGCGCGGGAGGAGACGTGTCTTCCTTCAAGCTCAAAACATAACAGGACTGACGCGTTTCGCTCTGTGAAAGCGCCTGCCTTATTCTGCAACGTCCCGTCAGCACGTCGTTCAAATAGAACAACGGCTTGGGCTGGCGAAACGCTTTGTTGAGACAGTTAAGCCCCGTGTCCGAATCGACCGCCGCCACCCTCAGCGACTTGCCCGCCAACGCGTAGCTCAAATTGGCGGTAACCGTGGTTTTTCCAACTCCTCCCTTGCCGCCGAGCACGGCTATTTTTATTGCCATAAGCAAAACCTCTTTCGTTCAATTATACATCAAAGGAGCCAATACCGAAGGCAAGCCGCAAAATCAGACGTTTTCGGACAAATTTTTTCGCGTTTTTCGACAAATAAACCTATCTAAAAATAAAATCCGCAAAAAAACGCCTCTTTTTAGAGGCGTTGAAAAACAAAAAATACAATTCACAAAAGGAGCTTGGCGCCCTTTACCGCTGCGAGAAAGCTGTCCGACGGAACAAGCACGCCCATATTCATTTTGTCGAAAAAATATTTTTCCATACCCGACAGCTGAGCGCCGCCGCCGCAGAGAAAAATCGGGCTTTCCTTGAAATAAGCGCTCGTTTCCTGCGGAACGGTGAGCAAAAGGCTTGTCACAACCTGACACAGCTTGTCGGTAAGAGCTGCCAAAACGTCGTAAATTTCCCGCGCGGTGACAGTTATTTCTTCCGCTGCGCCCTTGTTTATGTTGAGTCCCGCCACCGTACCGAAAGAAACGTCGTTGGGATAAAGTCCCGCGCATTTGAGTTTGAGCTTTTCCGCCTCGGCAAAGGTTATTTGCAGCCCGTATTTTTTCAGAACGTAATCGGAAATTTGCTGCGTATAATACGCTCCTCCGATATAAAAAGAACAGCCCGCAACGATTTTGTCCTCTCTCACCGCCGCAAGGTCGGTCACTGAGGAGCCTATGTCCACTACAATTCCCGCTCTTTTGTCAAACTCCTTGAAGCAGGCTGCGGCGGCGGCAAGCACTGACTCTTTGAATCTGACCGATTTGACGCCTATATTGTTGAAAATTTCTTCCAGAACCTTTTTTTCGCCGTTGCCCGAGCCGACAGGCACAAGACAGCAAACGTCCACTCTGGGGGGAAACGCCGTGGACGGCAGAAGCTTTTCCATTGCCTTCCGCAGAAAAAAATCGGCGGCTTTTTTGTCCGCGACGCAGCCCTCGGCGAAAGGATAGACAAGCTTCGAGTTTTCCGAGTCGGCTGCCCTTTTGGCGGCAAGTCCCGCGGAAAGAAAATCGCTTTCGTTGCGTGCGTCAGCCAAAACCAGCGCAGGCTCCCGCAAAACAAAATCCGCGTTTTTCAAAGACATATTGACAAAATCGGTTCCTATGTCCGCAATCAGCTCGTATTTAGCCATTTCGTTCCTCTTTCTTAAGTATTTTGCGCAGCTTTTCCACAGGCAGTCCCATAACATTGGAATAGCTGCCGCGGATTTTTTTGACAAAGCCGCTGTCCTGTATGCCGTAAGCGCCCGCCTTGTCCATAGGCGAACCGGTAGCGATATAAGAGTTTATCCGTTCGTCCGTAAGGGGAAAAAACAGCACCCTGCTTTTTCGCACAAACGCCTTTTTCTTTCCTCCGCGCACGACGCACACGCCCGTGTAAACCGAGTGCGTCTTGCCCGACAGTTCTTTCAGTATGTCGAAAGCCTGCTTTTCGTCCTTGGGTTTGCCTATGATTCTGCCGCCGAAGACGACAACCGTATCCGCTCCGATAACCGTCGCGTCGGGAAAAAGCCGCGCAACCTCGCAGGCTTTCAAAGCGGCAAGCGATTTGACATACCGAGCGGGCTTGTCGGGCGGCAGATTTTCCTCCCCCGAAAAAGGGTGCACGGAAAAATCCGTAAGTATGCTTTTCAAAAGTTCTCTCCTGCGTGGAGAGGCAGACGCAAGCACCGTTTTCATCTTCTTTCAGATAATGTCGAGATTTTTTTTGAACACTTTGCGGAAGTCCGTAACGCATCTGTTGGCGTCCCGCATTTCCAACGTGGTGTCGCCTATGACCTCCGTTTTCATGATAACGCTGTCGCCCAACACGTCGCAGTTGATTTCCATGATAACTCCCGCGTTGCTTCTGTCAAAAGCAACCGCAAGCCCCAAAATCACCGCCAACTTTTTGACTGCCTCCACGTCCTCGTCGGTTATTATACCCTTTTCCCTGAACTTGTCCCAATCGGTGAGCGGAGCCTCGTTTTTGTTGAATACGTCGGTTACATAAGCCGCAAGCACTATGTCCCTGTGGGAAATGCCGTAAAGGTTGGAGTTGAGTATCATATACGCGGCGTGTCGCGCATTGTCGTAATATTTGAAGGTCTTGCCCACCTCGTTCAACAGAGCCGCCACTCGCAGCACCCGCACGTACATACGGGGAAATTTGTGCAGCACTCTCAACTGCTTGAACAGCTGTATCGTCAGATTGTAAACCTGCTCGGCGTGCGCCACGTTGCAGCCAAGATAATTCAGATAAGTCAGTATGCTGTGTCCGAGCACGTCGGTTATCGGCTTTTCCAGCGTAAGCGGCACGGCGTAATTGAACATTATTCCCTCTCTCAAACCGCACGCGGAGGTGATTATTTTGGAAAAGCCCAACGTATCGGCAACGCATTTTATCGCCGTCAGAGCGCAGGGAAAAACGTCCGCGCGCACAGAGGTCAAGCCCTTTATCCTGTTCTTTTTGGATGGGTCTGCGGTTCTCAGCATATCGCATATCGCGTTAAGGTCCGTTACGGGCAGATTGTAATTGTGCGTCATGTCGAGCGGATACTTGCGCATACGGCGAGCCAGCGCGGAAAGATTTCTGAAAGAGCCTCCCACGCCTATAAACTGAGTTTCAGGGTCAAGCTCGTCCAGCCAATCGACCGTTTCGAGCTGCTGCCTGAAAAACTCCGCGACCTTGCGTTCCGTCTCCTCCGGAGCGACGTCCGCTCCTCCGAACATTTCCGCAAGCGTCGCGGCGCCGAAGGAAAATACCTCCGTATGCAGAATGTTGCGGCGATTGTAATACACGAATTTGGTACCGGAGCCGCCTATTTCCATAATCAGCCCCTTGGGGATTTCCATCGAATTTATCACGCCCTGATAGACGAGATTGGCTTCCTCCTCTTCGGAAACCACCTTGAATTTGAGTCCCGTAGATCCGAACATCTCGTTGAGGAAGGTGCGTTGATTTTTCGCGCGACGCACCGCCGCTGTCGCCACGGCGAGAATTTTGTCCACGCGGAACACAGCGCAAAGCTTTTTGAACACCTTTACCGTGTTTATTGCCTGCATAACCCGCGTCTGTTTGAGCGAGCCGTCTATCTCCGTTTCTCCGAGACGCACCGCTTCCACCATTTCGTCCGCCACCATAAAGTAGCCGCCTTCAAGCACGTCGAATATGACGAGACGAGCCGTATTTGAACCGAGGTCTATCAGACCTATTCTTTCGACAATTTTGTTTGCTTCAATCATTTTTCTTCACCGTTCCGCATTTTTCTCGTTTGCACGTTTATCATAGCATAAAAAAAATGCCCTGTAAATACCTTTTTTGAAATATTCACACGGCATTTTTCTTTAAAACAATTTTTTAACGCCTGTCAATCAGCATTTTCTTATGCACTTGCGAGGACACTTTTCAAGACAGGTCATGCATCCGGTACATTTGCCGTAATCGATTATCGGCACGTTGTTGACAAGATGTATTGCGTCGTGAGGGCAAACCTTTTGGCACAGACCGCAGCTTATGCAGCCCGCCTTGCACACGTCCATAACGTCCTTGCCCCTGTTCTGAGAGGAACACGCGATGTAAACCTTTGCCGACTTGGGTATGCGCTTTATAAGATTTTTGGGGCAGGTACGTATGCACAGCCCGCAGCTTATGCACAAATCCTTGTCTACTGCCGCCACCCCTTTGTGAACCTGAATGGCAAAATTGGGGCATACGTCCACGCAGCTGCCTGCGCCCATGCACCCCACCTCGCACTTTTTTCTGCCGTCCGCAAGCAGCTGCTGCGAAATACAGCTTCCGTAACCCTGATAGGAATATTTGTCGTCGCAGGCTATGCCTCCGCAGCACGCCACCACCGCCACGGTCTCCTCTCCGCCCGAATAATTTATTCCGAGTATGTTGGAAATTTCTATTTTGTTGGCCTTTGTTGTCTGACCGCAATCGTCAAGACTTGCCTTGCCTTCAACCAGCGCGCGCGCAAACCCTTCGCAGCCGGGATGTCCGCAGCCGCCGCAGTTCGCTCCGCTCAGATGTGAAACGATTTCGGGAACTCTCGGGTCGCCCTTGACTTCGCAAAAACGTGAAATTATTATTATCAGCGCTGCGAAAAATATCGCTATGCCCGCCATAATCGCGACTACGATTCCGAAGCTTTTCCAATTTATATCCTTGAACAACATCAACGATTCCATGTCAACCTCCGAGCGTGACGGAATTGAAAACGTAAAAAGCCATCGCCATAAAGCAAGCCGTAATCAGCGTTATCGGAAAGCCCTTGAGCGGCTTGGCTATGGGAAGCTTGTCCAGCTTTTCGCGCAGTCCCGCGAGCAAAACTATTGCAAGCGTAAAGCCCACCCCAGAAAACAAGCCGTTGAGAGTTGCGGTGAGCAGGGTGTATCCTCCCATTATGTTAAGCTCGGCAACGCCGAGGATTGCGCAGTTGGTTGTAATAAGCGGCAGATAAACGCCCATCGACCTGTACAGCGCGGGAGCGAATTTTTTAAGCGCCATTTCCAGGATTTGCACCAGACCTGCGATGACGAAAATAAAAACTATGGTTTTCAGATACTCCAACCCGAGCGCCACAAGAACATACTGATAGAGCGCAAAGGAAATGAGCGAGGAGACCGTCATGACGAATATGACCGCCATGCCCATGCCGAACGCGGACTCCACCTTTTTGGAAACGCCGAGAAAAGGACAAATACCGAGAAACTGCACCAATATAAGATTGTTTACGAAAACAGCACCGATTATCAACGCGCCGATTGCCATATCATGCCTCCTGAGCGCTCTTTTCGGTTGCGCTTCCGTTTTCATGCAAGGCGTGCTTGTGCTTCGCCCTGTTGTTTGCGGCGTTGTAAATCACGTTGAATATTAGGATAAACAGCCCGAAGGTAAGAAAGGCTCCCGCCGCCGAGCTGAAAAACGCTATTTGAAAGTCCCACAGCTTTATGCCGAAAAAGGTGCCGTTTCCGAGAATTTCCCTGAACGCGCCCATAAGCGTGAGCGCGGCGGTAAAGCCGAGTCCCATAAACAGACCGTCAAGCGCCGAATAGCCCACCTTGTTGTGACTCGCAAAGGACTCCGCGCGAGCGAGAATAATGCAGTTGACGACAATCAGCGGCAGAAATACTCCCAGCGAATCGTACAAATCCGGCATAAATTTTTTGAGAACCATCTGTACGACGGTGACGAATGTGGCGATAATCAGGACGAAAGCCGGAATACGCACCTTGTCGGGTATTATTTTCCGCAAAAGAGAAACGAACACGTTGCTGCATATTAGAACGAAAGTAACCGACAGCCCCATGCCTATGCCGTTGAAGGCGGCTGTTGTAAGCGCCAGCGTGGGACAGGTGCCCAGAACCAGCCTGAACGTGGGATTCTGCCGAACCACGCCGTCCAGAGCTATATCCTTAACTCTCATCTGCATTTCCTCCCAAAGCGTTTTCGGCGTAAAACAACGCCATGTTTACCGAATTTGTAATCGCGTGCGACGTGTAGGTTGCTCCGCCCACGATATACCGCGAATCGGAGGAATCAAAGTACCCTCCGTCGAAATCTTCAAGATATTTTTTGTATTGCTCGTCGCCGAATTTGGACATAAGACTTTGGGATTGGTTGCCCGCGTAGGAAATTTTTTCTATTCCCTTCAATTGTCCGCCGTCAAAGGAAAGCACCACCCAAAGCGTAACCGTTCCCTTTTTGTATCCGTCCGCGCCCGTCGACTGCACGAGATAATTTCCGTCCTCCAAAAGATATACGGTGTTTATTTCGCCGTAGTCGTCGTTTGACGAAAACTCGGGGTCAAGCTCCTTTTCCTCCCAGCCGATTTCCCTGCCGTAAATCTTTTTGATTGCGCGGTTTACTTCCTCCTCCGCCGATACGTAGAGCACGTCGTTGAGTATACTAAGCGCGCCTCCCAGCACGACGGCGATTAGAATCAGCACTACTATCGATTTGAAGGACGCGCTTGAAAAAAACTCTCTGCCTTTCATGCTTTTGCCTCCTTTGTTTTTCTTTCCCTGCGTTTTCCGAAGGGACGGGGCACTATATATCTGTCGATTAACGGACAGATGATGTTCATAATCAGAATGGAGAAGGAAACGGTCTCTATCTCCGCCGCAAGCCTCAGTCCCGCCGTAAGCAAGCCGAGCATGGCAAAGTAAAGCACGTTGCCCCAGAAAGTGTTGGGGGTGGTTACGTAGTCGGTTGCCATGAAGATTGCGCCGAGCATAAGCCCTCCCGACAGGATAGTGGGCAGAAAATACGAAAAGCTGCCCTTCAACGCAACGGTGAAAAGCCCCGCAACCGCAATGTAAATCAACGGATACAGTCCGTTGATTACCCTTCTTACAACGAGATAAAGTCCGCCGGCAATCAACGCAGCCTTGCACGTTTCGCCTATGCAGCCTGCGACTCCGCGCCCCAAAAACAAATCGAGATTGCTTACGCCCGCGCTGCCCTCGGCAAGCAGGTTTCCCAAAGGCGTCGCCCCGACAAGCTCCGCGCCGCCCGGCAGAGTGTCGAACTTGGTCATCACGGACAAAAAGCTGATGAATACGAAAATTCTGCCTGCAATCGCCGGATTGAAAAGATTTCTTCCCGTTCCGCCGAAAAGCATTTTGGTAACGGCGATTGCGAAAACGGAAGCGAAAACGGGTACGTACCAAGCCACCTGCACGCCCAGATTGAGTCCGATAAGCAGTCCCGTGACGACGCTCGAAAAATCTATTTTGACTGCTTCCTTAAAGGTTTCTCTGTTGAAAATCATGCGGTACAGCACTTCCGTCAGCACGGCCGTCAACACCGCTATCGCAACGATGAGAAGCGCTTTCCAGCCGAAATAGACGCAGCCGACAACCGTCGCCGGCAAAAGCGCTATGACGACGTCCAGCATTATTCCCTTTGTCGTCCTGCGCCCCGTGACGTGGGGCGAACCGGAATAAACGAATTTTCTCATTTTGCCTTCTCCCTGAGCTTTGCCTTGGCTAAGCGTATGCTTTGCACGAGCGGACGCTTTGCGGGACAGACGTTGGCGCAGCAACCGCACTCTATGCAGTGATTGGTTCCGTATTTCTCCGAGGTTTTGAAATCGCCCGCCAGCGCGTAAAAATCAATGTACATCGGCATAAGATTCATGGGGCACGCTCTCGCGCACGCGCCGCAGCTTATGCAATTGGAGGGCTGACTGACGTTTGCCTCCTCTCCCGTCAGCGCCAAAAGCCCCGAATCCGTTTTTGTGAAAACGCCCGACGCATCGTAGAGAGACGTACCCATCATGGGACCGCCCGCAATCAGCTTTTGCGTGTCCTCGGAAATTCCGCCGCAGAAATCCAGCGCCTCCTCGAAAAGCGTTCCCGTTTTTACAAGCAGGTTTTTAGGCTCCGCAACTCCCTTGCCGCTAACGGTAACCACACGCTCGTAAAGAGGCTTGCCCTTTTCCACTGCTTCGTAAACCGCCAGCGCGGTGGCGACATTCTGCACCACGACGCCGACGTCCATGGGAAGAGCCTTTGCGGGAACCACTCTGCCGCAGCAGGCGTAAATCAGCTGCTTTTCTCCGCCCTGCGGATATTTCTTTTCAAGCAGAATCAGCTCAAACCCGTCGAAGGCGCGCAGCTTTTCATACGCCTCCATTTTGTTTTCTTCTATACCTATCACGGTGCGCGCGACGCCCAGACAGCTTGAAAGTATTTTTACTCCCTTGACAAATTCCTCCGTTCTGTCCAGCATAACTCTGTAATCGCAAGTGAGATAAGGCTCGCACTCGGCGGCGTTGATTATCAAAATATCCACGGGTTTGGAGGGACTGAGCTTGACGAGAGTAGGAAACCCCGCGCCGCCAAGTCCCACTATGCCCGCTTCTCCTATGCGCTCCCTAACCGCACGGGCGTCGGAGGCGTCCGCGGGAGGCATAAATTCTTCGCGGTTTTTAAAATCGTTCTTTATATGGATAAAGGGAGCGTTTGCGCCCTGCTTGTTTTTTCTCGTTTCTATTCCCGCTACCGTTCCGCTCACGGGAGAAAATACGTTTGCGGAAATCATCCCGTCTGCGCGGGCAATCAGAGTGCCCGCCGCAACGGTCGCGCCAACTTCCACTACGGGCTTGGCAGGCGCGCCTATGTGCTGACTCAACGCCACGAAATAATGCTCCGACGGCGGCATCGGCTCGATAGGCTTGTCTTTTGCGAGATATTTCATATCGGGAAAATGTATCCCCTTTTTGAAAGTTCTTGTATGTTTTCTCAAAACCTTGAAGCCTCCCTTTTAATCCTAATCGGCTAGTTTATCGCTTTCACTTATGAATATGTTTCATAATAACACATGAAAAAATAAATGTAAATTGTTAAAACGCTTTTTTCGCCGATTTTTTCACCTCTGTCCGACCTACCGAACACCGCGCTTGTCCGTACATGCCGAATACGGCTTGTCGACAAAGCCCCCGCACGCGTCGGGGGCTTGAAGCTTATTTTTCCGTATCGGAAAAAAGCGAACTTTCCTTGTCTGTCTTTCTTTCCCTGACCATCTGTCTTACGGACAAAATCAACTGCCACACGCCCAGCAGGAGCATAAACACGCCAAAGCAGATTTTCAACACCTCGGAAGACGTGTTTTTGGTAAGCAGCGCGCCCAGAATACAAAACGCGCAGGCGGGAGCTATCATCCACAGGGTACGACGGGGCTTTACCAGCTTGTTTTTGAAATGCAGTCCGAGCGCTACGCACGCCATGGGCAAAAAGCTGATAAGGTTGATTGCCTGAATTGTCTGCTGTTCTATATCGAGAAAATTGAGCAAAGGGATTAAAAGCGTGCCGCCGCCCATGCCCATGCCGCCGAGTATACCCGATATAAAGCCGAATACGATAAGCCAAACTGTCATAAAAACATCCTCACTCCCGACGCGAGCAGCAAAAGGGAAAATATGAGCTTGACGACGTTGCCGCTGAGCCTGTTGAGCAGCAGCGCGCCCGCCGCTCCCCCCGCGACAACTCCGATTGTCGCAAAAAGAGTGTATTCCCAATCAACGCTGCCGTTTAGCAGATAGACAAGCGCGCTGATTAAGCTTATCGGAAGAATTACTAGAAGCGCGGTTGCGTGGGCGTTTTTCTGCGGCAGGGCGTAAAGCGCGAGAAAAACGGCGACGACCAGCACGCCGCCTCCGCCTCCGAGAAAACCGTTTATAAAGCCTATTCCGCAGCCGGAAAGGACAATCAGCAATATTCTGAGCCAATTTTTCATTTTCGTTCTCCAAGCGAGCCTTAATCAAAAATATTTTACCCATTTAAGAAAAATTTAACAAACCAAGTAAATGTTATTGCTTTTTTTCTCCGTTTGTATTAAAATAGTCGGAGCATAGCGTTTACTATGCCGTATTATGCTTAAAATTTTTTACTGAACAGGGTGAATCAAATGAGTAAAAAACAATCCGACAATCGCTACACGCCAGCCAGCTACAAGCAGGCGAATTCTTCCGGCTCCGCAACAAAGTCCTTGAAAAGCAAAAAGGCTATGATTATTTCGCTCATAGCCATCGTTGCGGTTGCGGTTATCGTCGTTTCGCTTGTGCTCGCGTTGTGGAAGGAAGTTATTCCCTCCAACATCGAGTCCACGAGACCGGACGGCGATACCTCGTCGTCGCTGGATATTTCAAACAGCGATTTCAAGTACACTTACGCGGACGCGCAGAATCTGCAATATCCTCTGACGGCGACAAGCTGGACGAAACGCGACTCCGTCGTGGATTCCGACACCCTTATGGGCGTTGTGGACACAAAGGAGGACGAGTGGAACGGCAAGGTTGTTTACGATTTGGGACAAAAGGGCTTGAACAACACGACTAACCCGGGTTATCCCGTTGCCGATTCGGAAAACAGCAGAATATTCATGATAAGCAACGCCGAGGAAACGGCGGCCAGCGTGCTCTCCTCCTCTTTCAGCGTTGCGTCAAGCCAATACCTGAAAGTTTCCGTTTGGGTAAAAACCGACTCCATCACGGGGCACGGAGCCTACGTCGCGCTGAGGACCTCCGACAGCCAGGCTTCCTCCGACTACTACGCCGTGAGAATGGAAAACATCAGCACTGCGGGCGCATGGGAGCAATATTCCTTCTATATCGAAGGAGCAAAGAACACAAGCCAGACACTGTACTTTGAATTGGGACTCGGACAGACGGAGTTTGCCGAAAATCCCTCCATGGGCACGGCTTTCTTCGGTGAAATTTCCTGCGAAAAAATTTCCAAAGGCGCTTTCCTCAACAACAACGCAGAGGAAAAGACGGAAAACGAGGACGGCTTCTACATCGGTCACACCTTCGATTCCTCCGATGCGGAAGAGTCAGACCAGACTCTCACCCGCGAAAACGAATTCGGCACGGTTGACCTTTTGACCTACGAGGAATACAAGCAGCAGTTTGAATTTCTTCCCTTCGCCGACGACGAGAACGGAAGCATAACAAGAATAACCAATGTTTCGGATACCAAGGCGGGCGTCACTTACTCCTCCTTTACCGTCAATCCGCCTTCGATAAACAAGTCTTACAGATTGAGCGTATGGGTGAGAACGGAAAACGTCGCAAAAAATACGGGCGCGTATATTTACCTTTTCGACAACACCAACAGCGCGGCGACAAGCAAAACAACCTATTTTGAAAAAATCAACACCGACGAAGACATCGAAAACGATACCTTCAACGGTTGGACGGAATATCAGTTTTACATCAAACCCTCCAACTCGCAGGCAATAGAGTTGACGCTTGAAATTTATCTTGGAATGAAAAACTACGCCGCGGGCGGAGTTATTCCTTCGGGAACGCTGTACATTGCCGAGCTTGCGCTCTTTGAAATCGAGCAGAGCGACTTTAACGGAACCTCGTCAAGCTCCACCATCAAGACTGTGGACCTCGACCAGACTTTCGATACCGACAACCTGATAAGCAACCCGTCCTTCAACATTCCGCTCAACAATTCGGGACTGGAAACCGTAGTGAGACCCGCAAACTGGACGCTTTACGTTTCGGGCAACACGGCTATCGGCGGCAACGGCACGCTTGCTCCCAACGCCATCGGAGACATTCAGACAGGTCTGTTGTTTAAAAACAATTCCTCTTTGCTCGGAGAGTTGGGCATAGGAGAAAACGACTTCCCGCTTAAAGACGACGACGCAAGGTCGGTTCTCATGATAAACAACAAGGTTAAAACCTCCGCCGGCGTTCAGTCCGCGTCAATTTCCCTTTCGGCAAACACTTTTTATAAAATAAGCGTGCTTGCCAAAGGCATTGGAGACGCCGTCCCCTACGTCTATCTGACGGACGGCAGAAACGTGCTTTCGGGCTACGACAAAGCTATGGACGGCACGGCTTACGCGGCGGAAAACGAGGAAGAAGGCAACGGCTACGTCAGATATTACTTCTATATAGCCGTGGGCAACGAAGCCAAGACTGTTTACCTCGAATTGTGGCTCGGTTCGAGAAACGCGACCGAAGAACAGTATGTGCAGGGAATAGCCCTTTTCGATCAGGCTTACTGCGCTACCATTACCGAGGAGGACTACATGAAACTGTTCGGCAAAGACGTGGACGGCGAACCTCTTGACGACGTCGAAACAGTGCTTACTTCGTCCGACTTTGACAAGGAAAGCATTATTATGGAGCAGCTCACCGTAACATCCTCTTTCGGCAACGTTTCCGGTCTGGATTACAGATATTTCGAAGCGGCGGAAACCGACGACCTCGAGCTTGTCAGAAAGCAGGCTGCAAAGGTAAAGAACGAGGAAGATACCGAAGAGCTTGCCAAACTCAAAACCATGGTCGAAAACTTCAACAAAAAGTATTATCTCGACAGCGACGGCAATTTGCTTGAAGAAGGCACCTATCTTATCGACTTTGAAAAGGAACTGAATTTTGAAAACATTCAGGAATTCAGAACCTATCTGTACGAGCTGCAAAATCCCGTCGAAGATGACAGCGGCAACACGGACACGACGGAAAAAGAGCCTATCAACTGGATAGTCATGTCCTCCCTCATCGTGACGACGCTCATGCTTATCGCAATTCTTATTCTGTTAATCAGAAAATGGAAGCCCCGCAGAAAAAAAGCCAACGGATAAGATAATATTAGATGTGTCCTATGGTACTGCGCCGTAGGACACATTTCTTGAACAAAAGCTTTTTCCCTCCATTGACGAAACCTTGTCGAATTTGAACAGACAAAAACCGTCAGACTTAAACAAAAAAAGAAGATATGAAAACAATGCTTTTTTCCGAAATACCCCCTGCCGACCGCACCTTATCCGCAATTTTGGGATACGGGGCGTTTGTTGCGGTTTTGTTACTGCTTGCTTTAATTGTCTTTCTGATTGTAAGAAAAATCAAACGGAAGCAAAAAAGGGAAGACGCCGACAAAACCGTTTCAACCGACTCGTTGTCCGCAGCCGACAAAACCGCGCCCGGCTCGGCGGGACAAATAAAGCTGCACGACGTGGAGCCGAAAACCGCCGCCCTGCTCATGGCAATCGTCGCCGACAAAGCGGGAGTGCCGCTTAATTGTCTGAGATTTAAATCTATCAGGGAATTGAAAAAATGAAATACGTTATTACTTTAAACGGACGCACTTACGAGGTGGAAGCGGAAACTGCGGAGCCGCTGCCCATTGACCAATACGACGGCGTATATACGTCCGAATCGATTGAACAATCCGTTTGCGTCGACTGTCGGGAACAAACTTCGTCGCCCTCGGGAACGGACTCGCCCGCAGAAGGCGACACGGTCGCAGCGCCTATGCCGGGTACGATAGTCAAAATCAACGTATCCGTCGGAGACGCGGTAAAAAAAGGCTCTGTCCTGCTTGTGCTGGAAGCTATGAAAATGGAAAACGAAATCGTTGCGGCAAAAGACGGAGTGGTCGCGCGTATTCTTACAAACAAAGGCTCCGCGGTGGAAGCAAACACTCCGCTGCTTGTTTTGAAGTGAGTAAATGAGTTATGGGACAACTATTCCAAAATTTTACCAATATCACCCTGCCGGGCGTCATAATGTGGTGCATAGGCGGCCTGCTTATTTATTTGGCAATTGCAAAAAAAATGGAGCCCGCGCTGCTGCTCCCTATGGGCTTCGGCGCCATATTGATGAACCTGCCGATTGCGGAAGAAGGAACGGGAGTACAGGCGGTCATTGATTTTCTGTTCTTAATCGGAATCGACTCTCACGAGTTGTTCCCCCTGCTGTTGTTTATCGGAATCGGTGCAATGATTGATTTTGAACCGCTGTTGACAAATCCAAAGCTTATGCTTTTCGGCGCGGCGGCGCAATTCGGAATCTTTTTTACGCTGTTTACCGCAAGCCTGCTCGGTTTCGAGCTTAAAGACGCGGCGTCCATTGCAATCATCGGAGCGGCAGACGGTCCTACCTCCATTTATGTCGCCGGCATGCTGAAATCCGATTATATGGCGGCAATCATGGTAGCGGCATATTCCTACATGGCTTTGGTTCCCGTCGTGCAGCCGCCCGTTATCAGAATGTGCACCACCAAAAAGGAAAGACAGATAAAAATGGCTTATTCGGGGAAAAAGGTTTCCAAACTTACGAAAATCCTCTTCCCCATCATCGTCACGATGATTGTCGCGCTGTTTGCTCCCGATGCGCTGGCGCTGATTGGTTTTCTCATGTTCGGCAACCTTATCCGTGAGTGCGGCGTACTCAACTCGCTTTCGGACACGGCGCAGAACGTGCTTGCAAACATAATTACTCTGTTTTTGGGAATAACCGTCGCCTCCAAAATGAAAGCAGCCGAATTTCTCCAATTCAATACGCTGCTGATAATGGGGCTCGGACTTATCGCGTTTATCGTAGACACAATAGGCGGCGTGATGCTTGCAAAACTGCTCAATATTTTCAGCAAAGAAAAAATAAACCCCATGATAGGAGCGGCGGGGATTTCGGCTTTTCCCATGTCGGCGCGAGTCGTGCAAAAAATGGCGCTTGAAGAGGATAAATCAAATTTCCTGCTTATGCACTCCGTAGGCGTGAACGTTTCCGGACAAATAGCGTCCGTGATTGCCGGAGGGCTAATACTTTCCATTGTGCAGGGCATGATTGGCTGAAAGGAGACAACGATTTATGCATGAATTTTTTGTAAATATAGGTTACGCGATTTTAAATTTTTTCCGAAACGTCAAAACGGACAATATACTCAAATCTCTTTCGATAATGGGTATCGGTATGGTGGGAATTTTTTTGGTTACGGGTATTATCGTGCTTGCGGTATATCTCCTGAACAAAATAAGCAACAGCGACGGAAAAACAAAAAATAAGAAAAAAGAATAACAAACCCGCCTTGCGATTTGCTCCGCAAGGCGGGTTTTTTGTCATTTATTTTGCAACTTGACGCCGCAATCGAGAAAATCCGTTATTTTTTGCGCCACCCGAGAGGCATTGCAAAAATCCGTGTCGATTTTTACATCGGCGTGTCTTGCGTAATCCGCTTTGCGCAACAGGCAAAGCTCCTCCACCTTTTTGAGGCTGAACGGTTCAAGCTTAGGTCTGGTTCGCTTTGTGTTTTTGAGTCTGTAAAAAATTGTGCGTGGCGTCGCGTCAAGCCAGATTACCGTACAGTGCTCCGAAAGCGCTCTCATATTTTCGTCGTCTGCTCCGATTCCGCCGCCTGTAGAAATAACTGCGCCGTCATAGTCGGAAAGAGACGCTACCAGCTTTCTTTCGAGACTGCGGAAATAGTCCTCGCCGGCAAGCTCGAAAATTTCCGGAATGCTCCTGCCCGTCTCAAACTCAATCATATCGTCAGTGTCTATAAACAACAACTGCAATTTTTTCGCCAGCCTGCGCCCGACTGTGGATTTGAGCGTGCCCGACATTCCGATAAGCGCCAGATTTTTTTTCATCGTACTGCCTCCGCCGCAAGAAAATCAACGGCTTTTTCGTAGCTGCCCAAGCCCTCTCCCCAGAACGCAGCAGCAACGACGCCTTCAAGCACGCGGATTTTTCGGAAAGACTCGCGCGCCGTTATGTCCGACAAATGCACCTCGACGACGGGTACGCAGCAAGCCGCCACAGCGTCGCGCACCGCGTAGGAATAATGCGACCATGCCCCCGCGTTCAAAATAATCGCGTCTAAGGAAACACGGTTAATTTTTTTGAGCAAAGCGGGTTCGCTGTCGGTCTGAAAAAATTTCAGAGTTATGTTTTTTGCCGATGCGTAACGCTTTAACCTTTTGTTTAAAGCGCGCAGAGTGTCAAAGCCGTAAATTTCAGGCTGACGCTTTCCAAGGCGACCGAGATTTACTCCGTTTAAAACAAGTATTTTCATATTTTACTCCTGAACAGCGCATAAAGCGCTTCCGTGTCGGCATCGGACGCCTTGACGGACGTAAAAATCTCGAAGGCTTTGATTGCCTGAAAAAAGAGCATATCCAATCCGTCCACTGCGATTTTTCCGTACTTTCGCGCGCATTGCAGGAGGCGCGTATCGCGAAAATAATATGCGTCCAGCACAAATTCAGCCGCCGCGACGTCCTTTTCGTCCGCGAAAAGCAGCCTGTCGAATACGGGTACAAAGCTAAGAATCCCGTCGCAGACAACTCCTTTTTCGTAAATTTTTCCTCCGAAGCGACTCGCCGATTCACGCGCTTTTTCCTGCGTTCTGTTTGCAAAACAGAGTTTCGCCCCTCTGTCCGCAAGCGCGCGGGCCGCCGCTGCCGCGCTGCCGCCCGCTCCTATGAGCAGCAGTTTTTTGCCCTCTACATCGATTTTGTGGGCCGCAAGCGACAAAACAACTCCGTCGCCGTCCGTAACGGCGGGCAAAAACCGTCCGCATTTGTTAAGCACCGTGTTCGAGGGCATACCGTCGGAGCTTAGCCTACTTTTGTAAGGCATTGTCACGTTGAATCCGTCGGCATAGGTTTTCAATTTTTTAAGAGTGTCGTCAAAACGGGCTGCGTCCGTTTCAAACAGCTCGTAGCTTAGCGGCACGGAGAAATAATCCGAAAACAACGAAAAAAGCAGCGGAGATTTGCTTGAACTTATATCGCCGCCCAACAGTCCCAGCCGAAATTTTTCCGCTCCGATTATTTTCAGAAAATCGGGACAGGAAACGTCGGCATAGCCGAAAGACGTTTCGACGCCCCTTTTGCTGTGTAGTCCCGCAGTCGCCGCAGCCAACTCGAGCCTGTGGTCATTCAGCGTGTCCGCCTGCCCTCCTTCGATATACGCCTTTCCGTAAATTTCAAGACAGTCGCCGCATACTGCTGCGTCCGCACCCAAGCTTTTTGCAAGCCCGCAAACGCCCGCAAGCCTGTCGCTTTCCTTTGCGGCAAGCTCGCCGACGCCCTCGAATTTGCTTCTGCCTTTTGCCGTGAGCGCCAAAACTGCGAGAGCGGGTATTTCGTCAAGCAAAAGCCTTGACCGCTCCTTGCGGCAAATAAAAGGCTTCAACGCGCTTCTTGTTACCGAAATATCGGCAGCCGCTTCTCCGCAGACATTTTTTTCGTTTGAGATTTCTATATTCGCGCCGCTTTCTTTAAGCAGCGAAATATATTCCGTCCTCGTGGGATTGACGCCGACATTGTTCAAAACCGCTCCGTCTCCAAGCAAACCGTGGGCAATAAAAAATGCGGCGGTGGAAACGTCGTTGGGGATTTTTAACTTTGCGCCTTTAATCCTGCTCTTTTCCAGTCGGATTTCATTTCCGTCCGTTTTTATACGCGCACCCAGATGGCTTAACATGATTTCGGTGTGGTTGCGCGACCTTACTTTTTCCGTTATTTTTATTGTTCCGCCCGATACAAGCGCGGCAAACAACAGCGCGCCCTTGACCTGCGCGGATGAGGTTTCAAAAGACAATTCCCTTTCGTCACGCACGCAAGTGCTGTCTCCCGTCACGAAAAGAGCGTTGTCGGTTTTCCGTATGTCAAATCCCATTTCCCGCAACGGCAGGATAACCCTATCCATAGGCCGTCGCGACAAGGAAGCGTCTCCTTTGAACACCGCTCTTATTCCAAGCCCCGCGGCGACGCCCGCAAGCAGCCGCGCCGTCGTGCCGCTGTTTCCGCAGTCCAGCACAAGAGGCTCGTTTCGGGAGGGAAGAGCTTTGAGCGGGTATACGGTAACGGACGTTCCGCGAAAGACAAAATCCGCCCCCATTTTTTTCAGACAGTCCGCCGTCGACAGCGTGTCTCTGCAAATGCAGGCGTTTTCTATCTCGGTCGTCCCCTCGGCAAGCGCACCGCAGATAAACGCGCGGTGGGTTATCGATTTGTCGCCGAAATTCAGACGAGAATTGAAATTGTAGTTTCCCGGTTCAAATAACATCTTTTCAAAAGTCCGTTCAATTCTTCCGCGTTCAAAAAAGTTTCGCGCACTCCGAAACGTCCGTCGGGAAGCATAAGCGAAATTTTGCGGGATATATTTTTTTTGTCCGACTGACAAAGAGCGACAATCTGCTCTTCGTCGAACTCCTTAATTATTTCAAAGTTTTGCTGCAACACTACCCTTTTCTTTTTCCAGAAATCAGGGCTGCAAATTTTCAGAAAACAGGCGATTTGAGTTTCGTAAAACAATCCGTTTGCGACAGCCTGACCGTGAGGAAGTCGGAAAGCCGTCTCGAAAGCGTGCCCCAAGGTGTGTCCGAGATTCAGCTTTCGCCTGAGCAGCAGGTCGGACTCGTCGATTGAAACAATCCGTTGCTTGTATTTGAGACAACTCTCGACAAGAACCTTCAAATCCGCGTTTTCGTCAATCAGCCGAGAAATATTTTCGTCAAGATAAGCGTACTTGAACAGCTCTCCCCTGCCCTCGTCCGCAAGGGAACGCGGCAAAAAATCCAAAAGAGAAAAATCGACCAAGGTCGTCTCGGCGGGATAAACCGTCCCCACAGCGTTTTTTACTCCGCAAAAATCCACGGCGGTTTTGCCGCCAACCGAGCTGTCCAGCATCGAAAGAAGCGTGGTAGGAACTTGCACGAGCCTTACGCCGCGACAGAACACCGACGCCGCGAAGCCTGCGGCGTCCCCCACCGAGCCGCCGCCGACGGCAACCACAAGCGTATCCTTGCCGCAGCCGCGCGCCGACAAAAATTGCAGAAATTTCGTCACCTGTTCAAAGCTCTTGGCATGTTCTCCCTGTTCAAAGCAAAAAACATTTTCGCCATAAAGTCCCAGTTTGTCCGCCACAACCGCGTCGGTAGCGAAAACCGTGTTTTCTCCGTCGAAAAGGCTCTTGTCAAACCTGCGGAATACGACTCGGTTTTCTTCCAGAATACAATCGAGCAATTCAAACGCAAGCAAATTTTCGGCGATTACTCCGACGCTTTCAACCACGCAAACGTCTGCGCGTTCAAAATGCGTCTCAACCGTTTTGCAGGTAACTATGTCTATCGTTTCCGATTTTTTTCTGCGTGTGGGAACGGGCTTGACGGTCAAAGCTACGCTGATTTCCCTGCCGTTGCTCATGCCTCCGACGACGCCGCCGCAACGATTTGTGGCGTAAATTATTTCATTCCCTTTTGCGGCAAGCTCGTCGGGGAAATAGTTTTCTCCGTCTCCGAACCAGACTCCCTTGACAGAGGGAATGGAGGCAAGCCGTCCGACCAGCCTGCCCGACAGCCGCCTTTCAAGACTCTTAAATTCGCCCGTACCCGTCGGCAACCCGAAACAGAGCACACGCGCCCTGCCTCCCAAAGTTTCCCCTCTTTCGCGGGCGGAAATTATTTCCTTTTCCATAGCGAGCGCAGCCGCAGGGTCGGGACAGCGTACGCGCCGCTTTTCGGACTGCAAAAGACTTTGCGTGTCGAAATCCGTTTGAGAGGTCTCGACTCCGCCTATTTTCTCCGCGTAGGAAAAAAAGCTTAAACCTTTTTTTTCAAGGATTTGCCTGCATATCGCTCCCGCCGCAGTATAGACTACGGTATTTCTCGCGCTTGCCTCCTCGCAGACGGGGCGGGCGTTTTCAAGCCCCAATTTGACGCAGCCCGCCAAATCGGCGTGACCGCTCCGTATCGCCGTGATAGGTTTAGTCCCGTCGGACGCAACTTCAACCGCATTGGGTATGAAAAATCGCAATACGGCGCCTGTCGTCACCCCGTTGTCAAGTCCGTTGAGAAAAATAATCTCGTCCGTTTCCGAAAGCTGCCTTTCGCTTCTTCCCACGCCGACACGGCGGCGTCTCAATTCGTTTTTGATTTTGTCAACGGAAATTTCAAAACCGCGCGGCACTCCTTTCAACGCGGCGGAGTATCCCGCTCCGTGCGACGTGCCGTCAAAGCTGAGTACAAGCATAGCTCAGGCGTAAAAACGGCGGCGCAGTCCCATAAACGCGGCGCGCAAAAGCTCGCCTCTTTTGCCTGATGACGCTGTTGTCTTGGCGCTTTCTATAAGGTCGGCGACAAAATCAAAGGAGATATTTCCCTCCGAGTCAACTTTCATCCTGATGTTTCCGTCAAATTTATCCGAGCTGTAAGGATAATCCTCCGCGCCCGTCGAGTATTTTCTGTAAGTGCAATAAACCCGAGTGTTTTTTGCCGCAAGCTTTTCCAAAGTTTCAGGTCTGGGATGGCCGTAAGAATTTTCACCGCAGGAAATCATGGCGTATTCGGGCATAAGCATATCAAGCAGCTCCTGCTTGGTAGACTCTCTGCCGCCGTGATGCGCCACCTTCAACACATCGACGTCTCCGTCAAAATCGTTGTCGAACAGACGGTTGTTGACGTTTTCTATGAAATTGTCCTCAGCCTCCTCGTCGCTGTCCCCGGTAAGCAAAATTCTGCGGCCGTTGAACTCCAAAAGCATCATGGGCGACACGTTGTTTTTCTGCTTTGCCGTGCTAATGGTTTTGTACATTTCCACCGACGGATTGTAAAAATAAAATATGTATCCCGCGTCCTCTCCGCCTATCGTCATGCCTTCGAGATTGTAATAGACGTTTTCAAGCGTCGGCTCGCCGTACACGGCGTTCATAAAGTCGGAGTAAGCCTGAGTGGTGACGGTATCCACCGCATAATTCATTTCCTCCGCATACTCCTTCAACGGGTCGTTTGAAAAATATTTGCTTTCGGCGACAACCATAGGACGGTAGACGTTTTTCACGTCGATGTCCTCGTGCGCGATTACATTGTCGAGACTGCCGCAGTGGTCGGCGTCGGTATGCGTAAGCATAACGTAATCAAGCGTTATTTTGCCGTTTTCGTCCTTTAAATCGGTGTAATCGAATAGATAATTTATAATATGCGCTGCGATTTTGCTGTCCTTGTCGCCGCCGTCGATAAGCATATTTTTGCCGTCGGGCAGCTGCAAAAGAATACTGTCCCCCTGATGAACGTCTATCATGTGCACGATAAGCTCGCCGTCAACGGTTGAAACGACCTTTTTTACCGCGTTTTTGTAATATTTAAAGCCGTACGAGCTGCCGAGCTCGAAGTTGAAGGGCGTTATGTCGTAATAATACAGCGCGCCGCACGCGATGACGGCAAGCACAAGAATCACCGCCACAACGGCAATGGTTTTCTTTTTCTTTTTTGACTTTCCTTTTCCTGCCGCAGCCGCTGCGGCGGCTCCTGCGGCGGCGGCTCCCACCGCAAAGCCGGCAAGCTGTTTTTTCTGCTCCGATTTGCTTTTCGCCACCCGCGTGGTCTTTTTGTCGTTTTTCTTTTCAGCCATAAGTTTCTCCTTGTCTTACTTTGCGCCGAGCATAAGCTTTATTACCGGCATCTGCTCCAACGCCGCGCGATAGCCTTCCTCTATCATTTCGTCAACGCCCTCCAATTTTGTGGATTTGAACCTTTTAAGGTCAGGCTCTATCATGACGTCCGTATTCATAATCCCCTTGTAGGCGGTGCTTTTCATAGCTATGTTGAACGTAGCCCAAAATACGCTGAGCAAACGGCGCGACGAAGTGCCCTCTCCTCTTGTCGGGTTGAGGTCGACAGCCACCACGTAATCTGCTCCCATACCGCGCGCGATGTCGGAGGGTATCGTGTTGAGCAAGCCGCCGTCCACGTAATGCTCGCCCTCTATGTCAACTCCCGAAAAAATGACGGGAACCGAACAGCTCGCACTGATTGCCTTGGCAAGATTGCCGCGCGTAAAAATCCTTTCCTCGCCCGTCGCCAAATTGACGGCGTTGCAGGCGAAGGGTGTTTTCAGCTCGTTGAAATTTTTGCCGCCGAGCAGCCTGTAAGCCAATCTTTCTATGTTGCGGGATTCGGACGGAAAAAAAACGGAGCGGCTGTTTCTTATTTCCTTTTCTTTTACCGACCGGCAAAACTCCGCCATTTCCTCCCATGAAATTCCCGCGCAGTAAGCCGCGCCCACAAGACTGCCCACGCTCGTGCCCGCCACAAAATCGAAGTCAAGTCCCGTTTCCTCAAAGGCTCTGATTACGCCGACGTGAGCTATGCCTTTGGCGCCGCCTCCGCTTAAAGCAAGCCCGACCTTGTATCTGTGTCTGAGCTTTGGCGCCGTCTTTTCGGGAAGCTCCTCTTTTTTTCTGCCCCAAAACCTCATAGCTTTTCTCCTGAATTTTAATTATACACCAACGCGGCGCGAAAATCAATCAAGCTCGGCTTTTTGTCCGCAAAAAGTTGAACTGCACCGATTTTTCTGATATTATTGAACCATGGAACTGCAAACGCTGCTTGCGCCTTTCAGACGCGCCGTAAATCAATTTTCCTTAATCGACGACGGGGACAAAATCGCCGTCGGAGTTTCGGGCGGCAAGGACAGTCTTGTGCTGCTCGCGCTGCTCAACGCTTACCGAAGATTTTCGCCGCAGCGGTTTGAACTTGCCGCAGTCACCGTAGACATGGGCTTCGAAGCGGACGCATACGCGCCCGTGCGCAAATTTTGCGAACAGCTTGACGTGGACTACACCGTCGAAAAAACCGACATTGCGCAGATTCTTTTTGAAATCCGCAAGGAATCAAATCCCTGCAGCCTGTGCTCCAAAATGAGACGGGGCGCGCTCAACGGCGTTCTTAAACAAAAGGGATTCGGCAAGCTTGCGTTGGGACATCATGCCGACGACGTTGTGGAAACCTTTTTGCTTTCCATGTGCTTTGAGGGCAGGCTCAATACCTTTGCGCCCAAGTCGTTTATGAGCCGCACGGGAATTGCGGTAATCAGACCTATGGTTTTTATCGACGAAAGAGATATTGCCGCTTACGCCAAAAATCTGCCCGTCGTTCACAATCCCTGTCCCGCCGACAAGCATACGCAAAGAGAATATATGAAAACGCTTTTGAAAAAGATTCAGGAGGACATACCCTTTGCAAAAGACAGAATCACCGCCGCAGTCATGCATCCCGAAAGGTACAACCTGTGGGACAAGGCAGAAGAAAAATTTATTGCCGACAAAAGCTACGGGGAGCCCGACTGACGGACTCCCCCTTTTTCATTGCGCGTTTTCCGATTTGTATTTTTCCTTGGTAGCAGTTCCGCCCCTGATGTGCCGCTCGTTGAGATTGACGTCAAGCACGGCTTTCACCTTTTTGCGCAAGTCGGCGTCGATTTTGTCCAATCGCTCCGTAAGGTCCTTGTGAACCGTCGATTTGGACACATCGAATTTCAAAGCGCAGGCGCGTACCGTCGCTTTGTTTGCAATTACGTATGCCGCCGACTGCAAAACCCTTTCCACAATATAATCTTTCATAACCTTTCCCGTCCCTCAGTATTAAAAGTTTATTGCTTTTCTCCCGCGGAAATGACAAATTATTTCTTTTTTTGCGTATCAAGACAAACATAAAGGTGCATAATTTTTTTCGGAGGTTTAAACCATGAAATTAAAGGAATCCACAACTTTCGTAAATCTTGCGCGCGCGTTTGCGGGAGAGTGTCAGGACGGAGCAAGATATCAGTTTCTCAAAGACAAAGCGGAACGGGAAGGACTTGCCTACGTCGGTCAGATATGCACCGAGCACGCGACAAACGAAATGAAGCACGCCAAAGTTTTTTACGACTTTATTACCGACAACGGCACGGAGAGAGTGCCCAACATAGAGTTCACCGCCGGATACCCCTTCAAAGCGGGAACGCTCAACGAGGAAATAAAATCCGTAGCGCAGGACGAACTCAATCAGGCAACCACAATTTATCCCGATTTCGCGCAGGTGGCAAAGGATGAAGGCTTTCACGACGTCGCGCAGGCTTTCGAGCTGATTGCAGAGGTGGAGCGCTCACACTATCTCGTACTCGAACAGATTTACGCCAAGCTCGAAAAGGACAAGCTGTACAACAGCGAAAAAGCAATTCAATGGAAATGCACGGAGTGCGGTCACGAGGATACGCGCAGAGCCGCCTGGACGGAATGTCCGCTGTGCCACAGCGCGCAGGGAGAAGTAAAAATTCCTCTCGAATTTTAAAACTTAAAAACGCGGTCGGGGGCAACAACCCTTTTGAACGCGTTTTTTTATGCCTTTTAAGCGCGCAGAGTTAAAATTTTTTTAAATCGGGGTTTACAATTGACTTTTTTTCGAGATTGTAATAAAATTTCTTTTGAGGTTTTTTTATGGACAGCAAGGTAACAATGGACAAGCTAGTTAATCTCTGCAAGGGCAGAGGCTTTGTATATGCCGGCAGCGAAATTTACGGAGGACTTGCAAACGCATGGGACTACGGTCCGCTTGGAGTCGAACTTAAAAACAACATCAAAAGAGCATGGTGGCTTAAATTCGTGCAGGAGCCGCCCACAAACGTGGGGATTGACTCCGCCATTCTCATGAATCCCGCAACCTGGAGGGCGAGCGGACATCTCGGCGGCAAATTCGACGACCCTCTGATGGACTGCAAAAGCTGCAAAAGCCGTCACCGCGCGGATAACCTTATCGAAAACTACGCCGCGAAAAAAAAACTCTCCTTAAACATCGCAGGCTGGTCAAACGATCAGATGGAAAGCTTTATCGAGGAACACGAAATTGCCTGCCCCGTGTGCGGCAGCCGTGATTTCACAAAAATAAGGCAGTTCAACCTGATGTTCAAAACCTTTCAGGGAGTAACCGAGGACAGCGCCAACACGCTGTACCTCAGACCGGAAACGGCTCAGGGTATTTTCGTCAACTTCAAAAACATCTGCCGCACCACCCGCAAAAGAATACCTTTCGGCGTGGGACAGATAGGCAAAAGCTTCCGCAACGAAATCACTCCCGGAAACTTTATCTTCCGCATAAGGGAATTCGAGCAGATGGAGCTTGAATTTTTCTGCAAGCCGGGCACAGACCTCGAATGGTTTGAATACTGGAAAAACCGCTGCCGCGATTGGCTCAAATCGTTGGGGATTTCCGACGACAGGCTGAGAATGCGCGAGCACAAAAAAGAAGAGCTTTCCCACTACTCCAAGGCAACCACCGACTTTGAATTTTTGTTTCCTTTCGGGTGGGGCGAGCTGTGGGGCATAGCCGACAGAACGGATTTCGACCTCATGTGTCATCAGAACGCAAGCGGCGAAAGCATGGAATACACCGACCCCGTGAGCAACGAAAAATACGTGCCCTATTGCATAGAGCCTTCTTTGGGCGCCGACCGTGTAGTGCTCGCCTTTTTGTCCAACGCATACGACGAGGAAACGCTTGAAAACAACGAAACGCGCGTCGTGCTAAGACTCCACCCCGCGCTTGCCCCCTTCAAGGCGGCTGTGCTGCCGTTGCAAAAAAAGCTGGGAGAAAACGCAGCGCAAATCTGCGACAGGCTGGCAAAAAGCTTTAACGTGGACTATGACGAGACGGGAAGCATCGGCAAACGATACCGCAGACAGGACGAAATAGGCACGCCTTTTTGCATAACGGTGGATTTTCAGACCTTGGAGGACGACACCGTGACGGTAAGAATGCGCGACAGCATGGAGCAAATCCGAATCAAGACGGAAGAGCTGGAAGGCTATATTTCTCAGGCATTGAAATTTTAAAAAATAAAAACAAGGAGCATATAAATGTTAAGCAACGAAAAACAAAAACAATTCGCACGTCTGGCAGTCGAAATAGGCGTAAACCTGCAAAAGGGTCAGATTCTCATCATCAACTCCCCCATAGAATGCGGCGAGTTCGCCCGCATAATTGCCGAAACCGCTTTTGAAGCCGGAGCCAAAGACGTTTTCGTCTATTGGAAGGACGAAAAGCTTTCCAAAATCAGATACCAACACGCCGATACGGAAACGCTTGTGGACATTCCCGAATGGATGGTCGCGCAAAAACTTTACGGCGTGACGCAAAAAGCCGCGCATATTTCCATAACCTCGGACGACCCCGATATTTTCGAAGGAATCGACGCGGGAAAAATCAAGGCTTATTCCACGGCGTCGAGCAAGAAATTCATAGAATTCAGAAAAGCCACCATGTCAAACGCGGTCCGTTGGTGTATCGTACCCGTACCGTCGGTAAACTGGGCGAAAAAGATTTTCCCGAATTGCTCCGACGAGCAGGCTGTGGACAAGCTTTGGGACGCAATAGCGGTGACAATGCGCCTCAACGAAAAAGACCCCGTCAAAGCATGGAAGGAACACAACGAAAAACTCGAACACAGAGCAAAATTCCTCAACGAGCACAACTTCGAGTACATACGCATGACAAACTCCAAAGGCACCGACCTAAAAGTCGGTCTTGCCGAGGGACACATCTGGACGGGCGCAGGCGAAAAAGCGCTGGACGGAATAAACTTCACCGCAAATATGCCCACCGAAGAGGTTTTCACCGCTCCACACAAGTACAAGGTAAACGGTATCGTGAAAAGCGCGCTTCCCCTTGTTGAAAACGGAACGGTCATCGACGATTTCTTCATCGAATTCAAGGACGGTCGCGTTTGCAACTTCGGCGCGGCAAAGGGCTACGAAACGCTTAAAAATCTCGTGGAAACGGACGAGGGCAGCCATTATCTCGGAGAAATCGCGTTAATCGGCAAACACTCCCCCATTTCCGAATTGGGCATTCTTTTCTACAACACCCTTTTCGACGAAAACGCCAGCTGCCACCTTGCTCTCGGAAAGGGCTATCCCTCAACCGTCAAAAACGGCGACAAGCTGACCGTCGAGCAGCTTGACAAGCTCGGCGTAAACGACTCGATCGAGCACTGCGACTTCATGGTAGGCACAAAGGATTTGCACGTCGAAGGTATAGGCTACGACGGCAAAGTCGTAGCTCTGTTCGAGGACGGCGAATGGGTTATCTGAAAAAGTTTTAATAGCAAAAGCCCCCGTGCGCACTGTTTCGCACGGAGGCTTATTTTATTTGTCGAGAAATTCCTTTACGTTCAATATTTCGCAATCGAAGCCGTTTTTGCGCAGTTCCGACAGATATTTCTCCCTCATGGCGTCGGTTTCGGACGGCTCGCCCTCCTCTTTGACATATATACTGCCCTTGCTGACCTTGGCGGTATATTGTCCGCCGCAGGCGTAAATTTTTTTAATCACGCTGTGCAAAACCTCGCCTCCCGAGCATTCCAACGCGCGGGAAAGACTGACAAGTTTCCCTTTAAGCGCGCCGCAGGGGGCGCTTCTCAGTCTGTTGGAACGTATATATTCGGAAATGGCTTTTATTGCCTCCAAAGTAACGCGTTTTTTGCTTATTTGTCCGGACAGAGAAACCGTGCGCGTTACAACGAAATTTCTGTTGCTGCCGATACGCACGTTGAATTTTTCCAAAAGACCTTCTACCGAAAGACCGCTGTCCTCGCAAAGATATTTTAAAGTAAGCATGCTTGCAAGCGCGTCCTCGTCGGAGGCGTGGTGGGCAAAGCTTATCCCCAGCTCGTCGGCGATTTTGTCAAGCCCCCTCACGTCCTTGTCGCCCCGATAAAGCTTGAAAAGCAGCTGCGAACAGATAAAATCGAAATTGATACACGGAAGTCTGTTGTGCCTGCACGCGCTGTTGAGCATACTTACGTCGCTTTCCACCGCGTGCCCCACCACACGCACGGTCGGGTCCGTCAACAGATCTTTGAGTCTGCCGTAAACCTGCCCGAATGCAGGCGCATGCTCAATCACGTCTTTGTCGAGATGCAAATCTATGCCGACGTTTTTGCGCGTGCCGTTCAGGTTATATTTCGTTTTGGGGTTTATCCAAATATTTTCTTTGTGTAGAATATTGAAGCTCTCGTCCGCGATAACGTAACCCACGCTGCAAATGCTGTAAGGCTTGTAACCGTTTGCCGCTTCGATATCAAATGCCAAAAAATTCATTTCAAGTCCGAAAAAGGCTCCGCCTGAAAAATGCGGAGCCGTTTGATTTTATTCCCACTCGATTGTCGCGGGAGGCTTGCTTGTGACGTCGTAGACGACTCTGTTTACGTGCTCCACATTGTTGACGATTTTGTTGGATATGCGCTCCAAAACGTCAAACGGTATCCGCGCCCAATCCGCCGTCATACCGTCCACGCTTGTCACCGCCCGCAACGCAACAGTGTAGCTGTACGTTCTGAAATCTCCCATAACCCCCACCGATTTGGCGTTGGTCAAAACAACGAAATACTGCCATATGTCGCGGTTGAGTCCCGCATTTTCAAGCTCGGTGCGGAAAATGTAGTCGGCTTCGCGCAAAATACCGAGTTTTTCGGGAGTTATTTCTCCAAGCACCCTGATTGCAAGTCCCGGACCGGGGAAGGGCTGACGCATAACTATGCTGTCGGGCAATCCCAATGCGACGCCCACCTTTCTCACCTCGTCCTTGAACAAATCCCTCAACGGTTCGAGTATTTCCTTGAAATCCACGACAGACGGCAGACCGCCCACGTTGTGGTGGCTCTTTATGACCGCGCTCGTAGGACTGCCGCTTTCTATAACGTCGGGATATATGGTGCCCTGCACAAGAAAGTCCACCGCGCCTATTTTTTTAGCTTCCTTTTCAAAGACCCGGATAAACTCCTCGCCTATGATTTTTCTCTTGCGCTCGGGGTCGGTTACGCCTGACAGCTTGTTAAGAAAATGCTCTCCCGCATCCACCGCTATCAGATTGAATCCCCTTTCGTCGCGGAAAACTCTGATAATTTCCTCCGTTTCGTTTTTCCGCATCAATCCGTGATCAACGTAAACGCAGGTCAGGCGGTCTCCGACCGCCTTTTGAACCAACGCCGCCGCGACCGCGCTGTCCACGCCGCCCGACAAAGCGCAAAGCACCTTTCCGTCCCCGACCTTTTTGCGGATTTTTTCCACGCTTTCGGTGACAAAATTGCCTATCGACCAACGTTCCTCGATTTTGCAAACGGAATACAAAAAGTTTTTGAGTATTTGCCTGCCGTATTCCGTATGATTGACCTCGGGATGAAACTGTACGCCGTAAATTTTCTTTTCGACGCACTCCAACGCGGCTACAGGACAGGTAGGCGTAGTCGCCGTCCTGCGGAAGCCTGCGGGAATTTCGCTTATGTAGTCGCAGTGACTCATCCAGACGACGCTGTTCTGCTTGACGGAAGAAAACAGCTCGGACTGATTCACGTTGAGATACTGCTTTCCGTATTCGCTGACGGGCGCGGTGCGCACAACGCCGCCGAGCCTGTGCGCGATGTACTGCATGCCGTAGCATATGCCGAGAACGGGCACTCCGAGACTGAAAATTTCGTCTGAAATCTGAGGCGCGTTTTCCTCGTAGACACTGTGCGGTCCGCCGCTTAAAATAATGCCCTTGGCTCCGTAAGCCCTGATTTTGTCCATACCCGCGCGCCAAGGCATGATTTCGCAATAAACATTCTGTTCTCTGACTGCGCGCGCTATCAGTTGAATATACTGACCGCCGAAATCGATAACTAATATTTTGTCCATATTTTTCGTTTTATATCTTGGTAGAATAGTTGGGCGACTCTTTTGTTATCGAAATGTCGTGAGGATGACTTTCAATCAGACCCGCGTTGGTTATCCGCGTAAACCGCGCGTTTTTGCGCATACCGTCTATTGTCTGCTGCCCCGCGTAGCCCATGCCGCTTCTCAAACCGCCCATGAGTTGGAACACCATTTCTCCGAGAGCGCCCCTGTAAGGAACCCTGCCCTCGACGCCCTCGGGCACGAACTTGGTCGCCGACTCCTGAAAATATCTGTCCTTGGAGCCTGCCTCCATAGCCGCGAGCGAACCCATGCCGCGATAGACCTTGAAGCTTCTGCCTTGGAAAATTTCCATAGCGCCGGGGCTTTCGAGCGTCCCCGCAAACAGACTGCCTATCATAACGGCGCTTGCGCCTGCCGCAATGGCTTTGGCTATGTCGCCGGAATACTTGATGCCGCCGTCGCCTATGATGCGTTTGCCCAACTTGTCCGCCGCCTCGGCGCAATCCATAATGGCCGTTATCTGCGGCACGCCGATACCCGCCACAACGCGCGTCGTGCATATGGAGCCGGGTCCCATGCCTACCTTGACTACGTCAGCGCCCGCTTTGATGAGCGCCTCGGTTGCCGCAGCCGTAGCCACGTTGCCGGCAATCACAGGCAGGTCGGGAAATTTTTCTTTGATTGCAGTCACCATTTCACCGACGAAACGGGAGTGACCGTGGGCAGTGTCTATGGCAACAACGTCGACTCCCGCGTCAACCAGAGCGGCAACGCGCTCCATCGTTCCTTTTGCGATGCCTACCGCGGCGCCCGCCAAAAGCCGTCCCTTGGAGTCTTTCGCGGAGTTGGGATACTGAATTGATTTTTCTATGTCCTTGATTGTAATCAAGCCTTTTAGCTTGAAGTTTTTGTCTACTATCGGGAGCTTTTCGATACGGTGTTTGCCGAGTATTTCCTGAGCCTGTTTGAGAGTGGTGCCCACAGGCGCCGTCACGAGATTCTCTTTGGTCATGACATTGTTTATCGGCTGATTGAAATTGGTTTCAAAACGCAGGTCGCGGTTTGTGAGTATGCCCACAAGCCTGTCCGTGTCGTCCACAATGGGAACGCCCGAAATTTTGTAGCGCGCCATAAGCTCCAACGCCTCGGTGACCATATTTTCGGGATGCAGCGAAAACGGGTCGGTAATCACGCCGTGCTCGCTTCTCTTTACCTTGTCAACCTGACTTGCCTGCTCGTCTATCGACATATTTTTGTGAATAAGCCCCAGCCCGCCCTCGCGCGCCATGGCAATCGCAAGCTTGTATTCGGTGACGGTGTCCATTGCCGCGCTCATCAACGGAATGTTAAGCTTGATTTTGTCGCACAGCTTTACCGACAAATCAGCCTGACTCGGCTGAAAATCCGAAGCCTGAGGTATAATAAGAACGTCGTCGAAGGTCAAGCCTTCTTTAACAATCTTTTCCATGTTGTATCTTGCTCTCCTGAAAATTAGGTAATTTTAATTTAATTTATCCTTCCAAAAATCGTGGACTTCGTTGCCTTCTTCCCAAACGACGGTGATGTTTCCCTGCTTATCCTTTTCGCCCATTCTCGCCTCGACCAGCCGTTTTAAGTCCTGACGCATATATCTCTGCGCGGTGGCATGGTCTCCGCCGATTTCGTCGCGCCACGAATAATTTTGATAATAATCCATAAATTCGTCAAGAATCATGTTCGGCTCGAGTTTTTTGTTTTTCACCGCCGCGTCTATATAGGCTTTGAGCGGATTGTAGCCCGCATAATAATAGCTGCTGCCGCTGTTGATATAGCTTTTTGCGAGATTGAAAATGTTTTCGTCGTTCTCGTCAAGCCTGACAGCTATGCTGTAAATATAATTGTACTGCACGTAGGTCTTTGTGCTGAAATCACGCTCGGACAAAATTTCGTTGTCGTCAAGCTCGTCGCAGAAATCCGTAAAATCGGAAGATGTGAATTTAGTTCCGTCCACCTCGGCAGGCACAAGCAAAGCCCTGCCCGACCGCTCGACTATCGACCAATTCTTTGCGTCAACGGCGCGCAGAAAGGCAGTGTAATAGTCGTCCACCTCGCCGCTCTTTTTTGCGGCGCGGGACGCAAGCCATGCGGAGGTGTTTTTCATCCCCACCGTATAGCAAAAGCTGCCCGACGACGCGGGAAAAACCAAAATATAAAAAGCGAAAATCAAAATCAGCGCGGCTACAAGTACAACCAGCGTCCTGACTGCGGTTTTGGTAACAACCTGCGTTGTTTCGCTCCGCTGTTTTCCCGACGGCCGCTTTGCCGCGTTTTTCGTTTTCTTTTCCTGCCTTTGCGCAGGCTTTTCCGTGACAACGTCAAACTCGCGGGCCTCCGCCTCGGACTCGACGCTTTGAGCGTTGCCGTCCGACAACTGTTTGACCGATTCGTTGGCGTTTATTTCACCGTTTGCGTTTTTCTCATCCATTTCTGCCTCCGTTCAAGGCTTGTCCGCCTCAAATTTCGTTATTGATTATTTTACCACAACCGCAGGCAATTTGCAAGACCATTTCGGAGATTGCCTCAATATAAAACGATAAATTTTTAAGAAAAACCCGCGACGTTCAATCGCAGGCGTTTTCTTCTATTCTCGTAATTTTGTCAAGACGGCGTCTGTGGCGTCCGCCCTCAAACTCCGTGGTAAGAAAAATGTCCGTCAACAGCTTGGCTTTGGGCGCGTCGATTACGCGTGCTCCCAAAGCAAGCACGTTGGAATCGTTGTGCTGTCTCGTCGCCCTCGCGGAAAACTCCTCGGTGCACAGGGCGCAGCGTATGCCCTTGACTTTGTTGGCAACTATGCTCATACCTATACCCGTGCCGCATACAAGCACGCCGCGCTCGCATTCTCCCGACGCCACGCTCTTGGCTGCCTTGTAAGCATAGTCGGGGTAGTCGCAGGATTCGGCGCTGAAGGTGCCGAAGTCCTTGCACTCGTACCCCTCTTGCAAAAGATGGGTTTTGATTTCTTCTTTCAATGCGTAACCCGCATGGTCGCAAGCTAATGCTATGGTCATATTATATCACTTCCTTTTTCACAAATTAAAAAATGTTGTTGCCCGCCGACCTTTTGAGACGGTTCAAAACGCTGTCTGCCACCTCGCCTTTTCTCGTCCAGACGGCTATGATGCAGTCGTGTTTTTTTTCAAGCGCTCTCAACGCGCCGAAAAGATTGCGCGCGCACTCCTCGTCGGTGCTTCCGAGACAGACCGTCTCGGCGTCCTCAAAATTTTCCTCCCGCTCCATACCGCACAGCAAAACGGGATTTTTCCCAGCCTGCACGGCTTCTCTGTAACGCGCAAAAATCTTTTCCCTGTCTCCGTCGAGATTGAGCGCCATTTCGCAGCAAGGCGCGTAATGTCTGTAACGAAGTCCGGGCGAATTGAGCTTTGCCGAGGGCGCGTCCTCTTTGAGATAAACAACCCTTTTAGACAATACCCTTTCTATCGACGCGGCGGAAACTATGCCGGGACGCAGAACGACAGGCGCTTCTCCCGTCAAATCCAAAACCGTCGACTCTATCCCGACGCGACAATTTCTGCCCGACAAAATGACGGGCAGCCTGCCGTCCATGTCCTCCGCAACCTGCAAAACAGACGTCGGACTCGGACGCCCCGATTTGTTTGCCGAAGGAGCGGCAAGAGGCACGCCGCACGCACGTATAAAACCGCGCGCTTCGCGGCTTGCGGGCATCCTGACCGCAACGGTGTCAAGCCCAGCCGTGACGTTGGGCGGGAGCGAGTCGCGCTTTTTGAGCACAATCGTCAAGCTGTCAGGCCAAAGCTTGTCAATGATTTTCCTCGCGTCGGCGCTGATTTCGCAGGCGACCTCCTCTATCTGACTTTTTTTGCAGACGTGCACGATGAGCGGATTGTCTCCGGGACGCCCCTTCGCCGCAAAAATTTTGTCAACCGCGCGCGCGTCGAATGCGTTTGCCCCAAGACCGTAAACGGTTTCGGTGGGAAAGGCGACAATTCCGCCGTTTTTTATTACCTCCGCCGCAACGGCGACGTTCTTTTTGTTATAGGGCAAAAGTTGAGTTTTCATTTCAAGCTTATGGATTATTTTAACAAATTTTTAGAGTTATGTCAAATAACTTAATCAATTACATCGCGTTATCTTTAACCGCAGTCGAACCGAAAAAACGCCGTAATGTTGTTTTGAGACGACACTGCGGTAAACAAAACTGCTATAATTTTCGTGAAAACCTTTAAGAAAATGACCGTGTTTAAGAAAAACACGGTCATTTTTTGGGTTTTTTCATATATAATATTGCAAAATATTTTGTCATTTTTAAGGGTTAAACATACAAAAAGTCAGAAAAATTTAAACATTAATTCTATTATTTATTTAACTTCAAAATAAAGTTTTCCAAGTTAGATATAAACCACTTAATTTGGTTGGCTTTTATCTTATCTTCAAACGCTCCTTGTTTTAATAACTCTTCTAATCCTTGTTTTAATTGTTCTAGATATGGCTTTTCTAACATAAAGAACTCATTAATATTAGCATATCCATATCTACCTAAAAAAACGCTTCTTAATTTTGATATTTGACTAGTTTCAAGCAATGGAATTAATTGCAACAATTTATCAACATCAATTTTCTGCATAAAAGCACGGTCGCTTAAAAATCTATCTTCCCGTTTGGAAATTTTGCCATAAAACTCATCAAATTCTTCAACAGTATAATTATAATCTTGCCACTGTCTATTATCAGAATCAGCAATATCTTTTAATTCCTTTTCAAATTCAGCAAATTCTTTTTGTTCATCTTCTGTATGTAGTTCGATTCCACTATTATGCAACAACTTTATCTTGTTTTGCATACTCGCTTTCCTTATATTTTGAATCATAAAATTCTTACATTTATCTACCAAATCGTAACACTCAACTACATATTTTAAGGAAATTAAATAATTGGATAATTTTAAATATTCACTATAAGGAATATCGTCTTTCTCTAGAAAATCGCAGGTACTAATTACTGCAGAAACAACATCTTCCTCGTTCAATTCATAATAATTATAAATTACATTTAAAACTTCCGATACTGCATTCTTTTTTAATAATGCATCTCTCTGTTCTATAAAATATCTATTGCTTGCCTCTAATAGTTTTTTATCTTTTTGCTGAAAAACAACATAGTCGTACGCAATTTTATACAAAGGATACTTATATGACCCCAATGTAGTTGATGTAATCGATTTATCATCCTCCCAACACAAAAAAACATTTTTCTTATGCTTAAATGCGAAGATAATTACCCCTAAAAATAATGCCCTTACAAAATCTATGTCCAAATCAAAATCAATGCCGTTGAGTAAATCCACAACTTTTTGACATCCAAAAATAAATGAACGGAAATTATATGAGTTTACTTCTATCGTCATTATCGCATATCGAATCTCATCAGCGATATTAGAATACCCTAAAATATTTTTATCGGCAATCATCAAATCAAAATATTTGTTCGAAAAATTTCTCATTATATTTTCTATCGTTTCAATATAATTACCCATAAAATAAATGGTATCATTAATGGTTTTTTCTTTGATTTTTAAATATTCTAATGTGTCAGACGAAAACACTTTTTTAATATTTTTCTTGCCGTCTTTTTCTTCTACTATTTCTTCATATTTATAAATTTCTTGTTCGTTTGCAACTAATAGAACTTTTACGCCGTCTTGCTCAACCAAACTGTTAACATATCCCAATATCTCTTTTATATCAATGGAACTGCGCTCCACATCTTCTAAAACAATCAGTTTACCAGTCAAGTCAACAGAACTATATAGATTGTTTAAGTCTTTCTCACTTACACTCAAATCAACCCCAAAAAAACTTGTCACCCCTTTAACTATTGTCTTAGCTATTAATTTCCCGGAAGATATTTTTTCGGATTTTTTACTAAGCATCTTTGCTCGCAATTCAAGATATATGTTCTTGTTTATTTCGGCGATATCGCTTATTCCATATAAAGAAACGACAATACATTTTTTATCGCCGTCCTTTTCAATATATGGCAACAACTCATTCCTTATATAATAACTTTTGCCAGAACCCCATTCGCCAGTAAGCATAATAGCACTATTTGTTTTATCGTTATCCAAATAGTTTTTTATAGTATTGTTTAATTGCTCAAAATCCATTATTAATATCCTTTAATTATTTTTATCATTATTTCCACGAACAATTTATTGAAATTATCGTTGCTGGCATGCCGACAATTTGTACGTCAAATTTAAGACTGGTTTCTACTTTAGTAGAAGCGTTATGTATACGGAAATTAGATTGCCAGCCCCCATCCATATAAAGTTCTACCGTATTTGTGCTATTAGGCTTAAAATCAAAACTAACAATTCTTGTAGGCAAAGAAGCAACTGGTATTTGAATTCTAGGTTGATTTATACGGCTTGGTTGATTAAGTTTTCCGTGCAAATTATATGATTGAATTTGTGTAATTCTTTTGCTGTCAATACTTATAACTTTATAAAAATCAAATTCGCCAAGTAAATATTCCACCATTTTGCGTGGCACAGCAGAATCAATGCTATTGCTCTTTTGAATTTCTTTAATAAATGCCCTTAAAAGAGGAACATAGATTTGTAAATCTTTTGATGGTAATTCACTCCATTTTTTATCAAATGATTTTTGCTCTGTCAAATAATCAAAAATAGGTTTTATTTCTTGCCAATATTCAGCAGAACAAGGAACACCAAACCATTTTGAACCAAAATCTAAAGACTTACCTAAACGACTATGCTTTACGGCAAAATGATTATGCTTTATACTTAAACCAATTTCCCATTTTGCGTCTTTTCTAGTAATTACAATATCTCTAACGTCGCCCTCCTTTCCTTCGCTATCTGTTTGACACGTAAGCACCACCATATCTTCGCCTTCTTCAAGTAGCATCGGTTCCATGTCAAAAATTGTACCAACCGTTGCTTTTGCACTTTCTGTTAAAATGTTTTGAAGAACTGGAGAAAGACTATTCCACGCATTAGCGTTAGCATTTAAGGCGCTATTTATTTGAACTATTGCAGGTCTCAGCTTTTGTATTTCTTCACATAATGTCAACACACAAATGTATTCATATGCACGCCCTTGGTTATTACTTTGTTCACTCATATTTTTCTCCTATGCTTTTTCTAAAGTTTCTTTTATTGCTACAGCAACCTCATAAGCAAGATTTACTGGTACAGCATTTCCTATCATTTTATAAGCATCATCCGTATTCTTATATATAAACTTGAAGGAATCTGGAAACCCTTGAACTCTCGCAACTTCCCTAATTGACATACGGCGATATAAATGTTCTTTACCCTTAACGAATTCCCTTTTGTTTTGAGAAATAAATTCCATTTTAGGTGCCTGAGGGTGAATTTGACACTGTCTACCCGATGCTTGAACCGTAAAAGCCTGCTCATCCCAATCCTTTACACGATTTCTACTCATAAATATAGTTGAATATGAACCTGTAAAATACTCGTTATTATTTATAGCTACTGGGTTATGATAATTCTTCTCTCCTGCAGGAACAGCCGTAAATTGCAAATCCCAAATAACATCACGCAATGTCAACTTGTTACCTTTTTTTGTTGAACCTTCTGGAAAGTTAAAATCAATATTCAAATCACTTCTAAATCCAATATAGAAAACTCTTTTCCTTTCTTGTGCTACTCCATAGTCTTTTGCATTTACCAATGTAACCGAAACATTATATCCACATTCCTTAAATGTTTGTATTATGTTTTTAACAGCCTCCGAATGTCTATTAGCTAACATACCACTTACATTTTCCGCAAGAAAAAATTTAGGTTGTTTACTTTTTAATATTCTTATATATTCATAAAACAATTTACCGCGTGAATCATCTATTCCTCGTAATGAACCTGCCTCTGACCAAGACTGACAAGGTGGACCACCAATTATCCCATCAATTTTATTAGGAAAATCTTCTTCTTTAATTTTACGAATGTCTCCCTCTATTAGTTTTGTTAAAGGATGATTCGCCTTAAAAGTTTCCCAAATTGTAGGGTCAAATTCATTCGCAACAGCAACATCAAAGCCTGCTTTTTCAAAGCCCAAATCCAATCCGCCACAGCCACTAAACAAACTAATTACTTTCATTATTTAGACTCCTCTACAAAATTAATACTTTTCTCTTTACAAAACTGATTAAAGGCATATTCCTTAAGTTTTGTTGGTCTTGTTACTCCATTTTCCCACCTACTAATTGTAGCGAATCCAAAACCCAATTCTTTTGCGAATTCCATTTGTGTTAAATTTAATTGCATTCTAGCTTGGTAAACCTTATCTTTAAATTCCATATTGACTCCAACTCTATGTTATTAATCATATTATATCACATCATATCATTTTTTTCAAGATGTTTAGTACCCCTGTAAGAAAATAATTTATATAGACTTTTTGTTGTAGTGAATCATACTCCCCGTTGTGGACTCGAAAAACCATTGCTGGGAGTACTCTCTAACCTCACACAATTAAATATTGTTGGTTCGAGTCACTCATTCTACAACTTTATAAAGTTCTTTCCCTAGTTATAAACTCTATAATCCCTCACAGTTTTTAACTAATTTTACATCTTAAAATAGCAAAATTTCCAGTTTTTTGCATAAAAAAAGAGCCAAAATCATAGTTTTTCGCTAGATTTTGACCAAAAATGAAAAAGAACTTAAATTTATCGTTGAGACAAACTTAAGTTCCTTTTGTGTCTTGGTAGTACAAAAGAGCTGTCATTATATTTTAATGGAAAAATTGCCCATATATTAAACAAAAGGCTACAAATTGTCCTTTTTGATATTATAAATTACATTGGTTTGCCCATAATAAGCAAATGAAAGTTTCAAAAAGAATTTCCATATATCGGTATCTGTATTATAAAAATTTTCATCATACACGAAATTTTCCGCTACACACTTATAATATTTTGTTGTGACATTCAACAAACTGTTCACTATTCCATCGTTACTAAGTAAGAAAGTATCATTTTTGTTTTTTATATATTTAGAGATATAAGCAAATTTTTCTAAGATTTGAGATTGTAAGCACAATAGCATATCTTCATGCAATTTTAATATTATTTTTAAATGATTTTTCAATATAGGACCAATATCGATTTCATCTTTTATTGACGTTTTTAACTCATCTTTCATTTTATTGCTTACTCTGTTTGAAGATATCAAACGATTAGTTTCGACTATAAACTTAACTAAAATGGTGTCCGGATAAATTTCTTTCGTTACTTTTAATATACCCAATGATTCATGAACCATATAATTACGCAAATTGTATATAAATCTATATTCAAAATACGTATCATAAAACTTTCTTTTTATCCCTGCAAATTCTTCTTTATAATGACTCTCATAATAATTGACAAAACTATAAAAAGTATCTACATAATTGTAAAGAATACGATTGCATTCCAGTGTATCTATATTATCCAACTTATTTTGTTGCTGAGTAATAAATTCAAGCAAATCTTTCAGGTTTCTTTTCGCAATCTGATAAAGATAATGTGAATTCATATTAACACCAAGAAAGAAAAATGATTTTAATAGGGTCTCCCCTTCCTCGACGGTAATATTATAATAAAGTGAATCTTGATTAGTTATTTCACACAATTGAAACATAGCTTCTTTATCCTTCTTTTAAAAAACTGCGTAATACACATAAAATACAGTTTCTGCTTGCTTACTTAAATTTATTTATTATTATGATATCATATTTACCTCATTTTTTCAAGTTTTCTTGGTTAATATGGAAAGAACTCCTTGAAATAAAAATCAACTCAATTCCATTTTCTTAAAATTTAATTACCTTAGAAGTTTACCGTCAAAAACTTTTAAAGTATGTTATAATTTTGCTTACTATCTTTCAAAAGGAGCAAAATTATGAACAAACACCCGGAAGAAGTGAAGACATCCGTTGTCAACCGATACTTAAACGGCGAATCCATTTCAAAAATTTCTAAGAGTCTGAACGTGTCCAGAACGACCGTTTATGCGTGGATCCAACAACGCAACAATTCGTTCAACAAAGGCAAAGCGCCGAATTTTCGTTACCTGCACGATTTAGAACAAAAATGTGAAAGACAACAGAAAATTATTGAAATACTCATGCGTTCCCCATGCAGTCCGAATGCGCCGCTATCAAAAAGATATGAAGTGATCAGAGCGCTTTCTTCTGAATATAACGTAAACACCTTATGCGAGGCTCTTAAAGTTGCAAAAGGCAGTTATTACAATGACCTGTTCCGAAATAAAAAAGAAAATACCAAAGCCGCAAAAAAACAATCCGAAATGACACCCGTCATAGAACAAATCTTTCACGAAAACAATGAAATTTTTGAATGCAGTAAAATTTATGCTATTCTAAAAGACAGAGGATATGCAATATCAGAATCGACCGTCTCTAAAATCATGCACAAGAACGGATTGTTCTCCGTAAGATCTTGTGCAAAAACTCTGTACAAGCAACAACAAGAACGCAAACGAAATATACTGCAACAGCAATTTCACGTTTCCCGTCCCAATGAAGTTTGGGTAAGCGATGTTACATATTTCAGCGTCTTTAATAGGATGTATTACATATGCGTCATTATCGACTTATATGCGAGAAAGGTAATAGCATATAAAATTTCAAAACACAACAGCACTCAACTCACAAAAGCCACGGTAAAATCCGCTTATGAGACGAGAATGCCTATCGGTGAACTGCTTTTCCACAGTGATCAGGGATGCAACTATACATCTAAGCAATTCAGAAAATATCTAAAAAGCATCAATATAAAGCAATCGTTTTCAAACCCAGGGATGCCCTACGATAATTCTGTAATGGAATCGTTTTTCGGGAGTTTTAAGCGTGAGGCATTGTACCGCTATCATTTCAAAACCGAAAAGGATTTTTTCCGAGGCGTTGACACGTATATGGCATTCTACAATGAGAGACGACCGCATTCTGTTCTTATGAACCAGACACCTTCTAAATTTGAAGCCAATTATTATAACATATATAAAAGAAATCCGGATTTTCAAACTGAACAATGACGGTTCGAAAATGAAAAGGTTCATCTGTTCTTGCACCGGAATTTGAATTTTTTCTAAAATGGTGTTCAGTTTGAAAGAAATTCCTACATTGCAAAAATATAGACGGAAATTCAGCGTTTTACAGAAAAAATCGCCATTTTTGCAAAAGAAAAGACCTTGAAACTGAACACTGATGGTTCATATTTCAAGGTCTATTCAGTACAAAAAAGCTGTCGTTTAAAAATCTAGTTATGCTTATTTGTTTTCTTTTTCCATTTGTAACAAATCTAACCCTTCATATTTTTTTACCATAGAGTAAATAAACTTAAACTCATCGATTGTAATCGCGTGTTCGTAAATAATCTGGCATACTCTTATTCCAGGCATTCCGGGTTGATATTTTTTTGCCTTGATATTGATATATACCCAATCAACCCCATCAAACCAACCTTTGTGAAAAGCTTGTCTAAATCCATCTTCCCTTAGCCATTGAATAAATTCAGGCAATTCTAATTGCTCGTCCAGTTTAAGCGACGGATCTCTTACAATCAGCGCTCCTCCGAAATCGCCGATGCCTGCTTCTTGTTCTCTTTCCATTTCTTGTTCTTTTTTCATATAAAATGCCCTCCCGGTAATAATCCACAAAGAGGGCAACAAAAAACCATCGTCCAATGAGAGTATATTTCCATATTCCCATCGGTCAAGCATTAGCACCTTGCTGTAAAGCAGGTTGCTGTGCGGTCAACGAGCTTGTCTCTCGCGCACTCTTTATGGTCAAATTCAAAATAACATAATTCCAACTTTTTGTCAAGAGGCTAAGTGAAAAAACATAAAAAAATACGATACGCTTTTATGCGTATCGTATTTTTGTCTTTGTTGTACGAAATAGCTACGCAAGCAAATTCCAATATATCAGAATAATACTTATAAAATTAATCAGATATATTTCTTCAATTGCTCCGAAAGGATTGATAAGTCCGCAGTTTTAGACTCCTCGCTATTTTCGATATTACCTAAAACATAATCTGCCACTTCAGGTTGCCAATAAACTTTAAGGTTTTTCTTCGCCCTGGTGACCGCCGTATAAAAAATATTCTTTGTTACCTGCTCGTCCGATTCTTTAGTAATCACGATCTTAACGGAATCGAACTCCAAGCCTTGCGCTTTGTGGATTGACATAGCGTACGATATTTGAAACGGAAGTTTTGTCCTCGTATCCATATCCGTATCGTATTTGTCGTTATAATATTTCATTTTGGTCACAATAGCATAAAACCCGGAACCTTCCTCCACAATTTCTATCTCGTTAGATAATTTGCCGAAATAACTTACACTTTCCAACAATTCAATTTTAAACGTTATGTTTTCCTCTTCGTTTTTTATCCCGACGATTTTTCCGCTTAAATTGTTATAAATGCCATACGCGCTGTAATCGTTCGTTATAAAAACAACGGGGTCGCCGACTTTATATAGGTTTTGCTGATATTCAAAAGCGTCATTCGGGTTGGACGCCTGCAAATATCTGTTAATATTGTTTATTCCGTATAAACCGTCATAATTAAGACACAGGACAACTTCATTTTCCTGAACCTTAAAAATATCGTCGCTTATTTCCTCCGTCATTTCGTAGGCAGAAAGCAATTCGATGATATTTTTCTTTTTCCCGTGCCTTACCTCGTCCCAGATTTTTGTCAGTTCGACGACTTTTGTCCTATATTCAACGTCCAAACTAAAAACAACGTCTTTGCCTTTTAATAAATTCAATAATAAATCAAACCAGTTACCGAACTCAATCGACTCTATTTGCCCGGGATCGCCGACAACCATAAAAGCAGAACTTTTATATACTTCGATAATCTTTTCTATCGAATCCGTCGAAACAAAACTCGCCTCGTCGACAATAATTATATCACAATCTTCATGATTCTTTTCTTTTTCAAACTGCGCTATGTTTTTATATGTAATATCGCCTGCAAAGTCTTTTATTTTTAAATTGTTATTCGCCGTGTTTGTAGTTGTCAGACATAAAATTCTTTTATCGGGATTATTCTTGATAAATTCTTTAATAATTGTAGTTTTACCCGTTCCCGCAGACCCCGTAATCAACGCAACCGACGAGTTTTTTAAAGATTTGCTCAGTATATTCTTCTGCGCTGCAGACAAAAGAGGATTTTCGGAATAATCGTTATTTACCTGTACGTTTTTTGTTTTACACAGCTTTATTACTTCTAAAATAACGTTTTGGGTGGAGTTATAGTAGCTTTCAACCGTATAATATCCGCTGATTTCTATTATCCGATGGTCCGAATAATATGAATTTATTCTTAACAATTTTTCGTTGAATCTGTTTTTTAATTCAATGAATTTTTCGTCAGAATACCCGATGTCGCAGGGTTTTACGAAAAGAGTATTGTTCGTATTGATATAATTCACCAAATAATGATATAAAATCTCATCGGCGACATCCGGCGCGTCATAAAGTTCAAATAACGTATATAAGGACGGTCTTGCCTCTTTCGGTGAAAAAGCGAACGGCATCAATTCAAACGATTTTGACGCAAGACGAATTCTCAATCCGTCAAACTCACCGTTATAAGTCGGCATATTTCCGTATGGTTTATACGCCTGTGCTTTTATCGTACGGTTTCTCATATCCGTCAATAAAAATCTGATTAAATTCCCTCCGATTTTGCCGCTTCGCAAAAATTTTTTGATGTTAATTATAAATTTTGTATAATATCCGTCGGAGGCAAAGAAAATTCCTTTTTTACTATCGATTAAATCTACAAGCGACTTTCTTTTATCTTTAATCGTTTTCATCAGCGCCGAATATTCTTTATCGCGTCTGCATTTCTCATCGTTATAGTTAATTAAGTACAACAAATTCTGAAACGCACACGGTCTTATTGAATACTCGTAATCGTAAATTACGTTTATAAATATTTTTGTATTTAAATACGTGATTTCCTTTTTCGCAAGCAGAAGTTTTAAATCATAATCGAATCTTATATTTTTAAAACTGTAACAAACGAAAGTATTGAACTTGTTTGCCCTATCATCGGAAACATCGAACACATATTCGTAAAATATATGCCCGTTGATATATTTCATCGATCTCTTTTTAACAAAGTATTGATTGCGGGTCATCTGCATCGAACCGGGCTTGGAATGAAGCAATACAAATAGAATTTTCTCATAAAAAGAAACAAGACTTGTATCTAAATCCAAAGGATATTTATCTATATTTTCAAGTACGCCTATTCCGCATTGTTTCTGTAAAAAAGTTTTTAATCTTATTAGTTGCGGTATGTATTTTAAGGTCAACGCTTCCGACTGCATTGGTCCGAAATCCATATGACCGACGCTCGAATCCAACAATGAATGAAACTTCCAAACGTCATAATGCTTGTCTTTAATATATTTTCTAACCAGCGTTAAATTGTCTTGAGTCTGATATATATCTGCGTCGTTTTCTTCGTCATAAACCTTATACATAAACGTTTCGCAAAAATTTCTCAGATGAGATAAAATTTCTCCCGACACCTCGCTTCTGTTTTCTTCGTTTACTTTAGCGAATTTTTTATTTATAACGTCCGCTGTTTCTCTTAATCTTTTGTCGACTATTTTCATGTTTTGTTCCTCGCGTTGTATGATACATATCATTTCGATCAAGATTTATCCCGATTTTGTTTAATTCTGCCGTTATTCCGCCTTTCCCATTTTTTCCGTAACGATATCTTTCAGGCAATAGTTGTCGCAAATTTTTGATATTATCAATCAAACTACAGCCTTCAAATCCATCAACACTGCAAGTTTTAAGTTTATAGCCTGCTAAAAATTTATGATGACTTACAGCATTCCTTAACTCTTTTACAGCAACTAAATTCTTTTTGCAATAAGAATCACCGAATAGTTGAGTTCTATCTTCAATAGGAAGATTTTCTACTTGTTTAATTAAACAACTAAATTCAGTATTTTCAAGAACTTCAAATAATTCTTGTCCTCTCTCAATATTATCTTTAATCCGGTTTCTTTCTCCCCGACCGTTAATCCAAAAATTTTGCTGTAGATCGTTTCCGTATTTATTGGAAACAAATGCTCGGATATACTCTTCTAAAGTAGCAAGATAAATATATATCACATCTCTTGTTGCTTTGTCTGTTCTTAAAAGTTTAGATACTTTATGCCATTGAACTTTTTCACCAAGAGAAAATAAAAACCCTAAAAAATCAAGAACTCTACAATGTAATGCAACTCCTTTTACCGATATATAAAACTCTGCTTCTTCCTTTTCCTTTTCATTATTAAATTCAATAAACGGCAGTAGTTCATCTTTCGTCATAGCCTTTCTCTCCGTCTCAAATAGTTGTTAACTTCTTCTAAAAAAATGTCAATAGTCGCACGACGTTGCGATTCGTCTTTTTGCTTTTCTTTAACAATTTTCGGTAACAAATAGTTCTCTAATAAATCTTTTTGTTGTTCAAAACTCATTGCTTTATAACGATTATATATATCCGTATGTTTCGTTGGCAGTTGAACCCAAGTATATTGATTTTCTCCATTCCTTCTAATACGGCAGGTCTCATCTGGATTGATTATCACAAAGTCAAAAGAAAATTTCTCAGTTTCGACGTTAAATTTACAACCGTCTTTTGAACATCTTACTGTTATAACGGTCGTCGAATCTTCAACTTTTTCGTTCTTATTTCTAACCGATGTGAAAGCCCATAGAAACCTTTTCTTAATACTTGTCGGATCTAAATCCCCTTTTGAATTTTGAGTCAAAACTATTTGATAATCCAAATCATATTTTCCGTTTTTATCCTGAACAATACATCGACGTGTTTGAGAACCAATCGGGCGACAAAAAAATATGTATTCTTTTTCCAACAGCTTGCGTACATCATGTATTATTCTATCTGCTCTTTGTCGAGCTTCAGAACTTGCTTTCTTCGTAACTAATTTAACCATTAGTACAACCTCCCTATTAATTATACCATATTTCGTTAATTTTTTCAAGTCGTTTCGGTTAGAGTAAAAGACGCAGGTAGTCATATATCTTCATTTTGTTTTATTAAAAAAGTGGAGATTACCTACTTAGTCCCCTAAATTTTACGCCAACCACCCAAACAAGATAAGAAGTCCGAAACAATATTTCAGCGCTCCTCAAGATTGACTATTTTATTGTATCGATAATCTACCAAACGATATGATGACAATCCAATTCCTCTTTTGACTGATATTACTTTATTTTATATATGTAATTGTCCTGTCGTTTATCTGCTTTTCAAGGTATAATAGTCTCATCATATTTCCAAGGAGCAAGTAAAATGCAGCACTATAGTGATGAGTTAAAAGCAAAAATACTTACAGAATTCAAACAAAAACAATCCGTTACGACATTGTCAAAGCAGTATACTATTTCGCGCACCACTATCTACCGTTGGTTAAAAGAAACAGAAATCGCAAAAAAGTATAGTTCCGCGAATAATAAAGAAATTAAACGACTTCTGCGACGTGTTGAACGCTTAGAAGAAATTATTCAAATCATAAACGAAGCAAACTGTTTACCTTCTGCTCCGCTTAAGGAACGGCTCTATGCGCTCGAAAAGATATACGGCACTCATAGCGTTCATGTCCTTTGTGAAGCACTTAATGTTGATCGAGGAACATTCTACAACCATATTTTTCGAAACAAAAAAACAAACACCATGTATGCACAACAGCGCGAAGTTCTCCGTGTTGCCATTCAAAAAGTCTATGACGAGAATCGTCAGATTTTCGGAGCCGGAAAAATTACTGCTATTCTTAAAGAACAAGGATATGTAACAAGCGAAGACACAGTACGCAGACTTATGGCTGATATGGGCTTAACAAGCATTCGTCAACGAGCAAAAGCCTTATATGAAAAAGAAAGAAAAGCATATTGCAAGAATCGTGTTAATCAAAACTTTACAGCTATTGCGCCCAATCAGATATGGGTTAGCGACGTTACTTGTTATAGTTTTCAAGAGAGAAACTATTATATCTGCGTTATTCTTGATTTGTTTTCAAGAATGGTCGTCGGATATAAAATAAGCTACAAAAACAGTACGCAACTTGTAAAAAGCACATTCAAAATAGCATATGCGTTTCGCAATCCACCCAAAGGGTTAATCTTTCATACCGACAGAGGCGCGAGCTACAAATCATATACTTTTATGTCTTATCTAAAATCTTATGGAATTGTTCAATCGTTTTCAAGAGCGCATATACCTTATGACAATTCAGTTGTAGAATCTTTCTTTGCTTCAATGAAAAGAGAAGAATTGTATCGACGAAAATATAAATCCGAAAAAGAATTGCGTGAGGCTATTTACGAATATATCGAATTCTACAATTCAAAGCGACCTCATTCAAGCAACAACTATAAAACGCCCACATCAAAAGAAAGCGAATATTTATCAAAATAGATTTGTATCAAATCAAGAGTTCAAATGTGACTGTTTTTTTCTTTTATATCTCAATTTTCACCTATTTTCAAAATACGTGTCACATTTTGCTTCTTCCAAAAAGCAATTAAAACACATCACAAAACATAATAAATATACCGAAAAACAAGACATAATAAAAAAATTACCTATTGTTGTCACGAACAAAATGTTCAGATTACAATAGGTAATTCACATGGCTCCCCCTGTTGGACTCGAACCAACGACCCTGCGGTTAACAGCCGCATGCTCTACCGACTGAGCTAAGGAGGAATATAAATTCAGCTTGATTATTCTAGCATTTATCGGTAAATGTGTCAAATGTTTTTTAACAAATTTTTTAAATCATTAAGGGATTTTTTGTTATTAAGAACAAGAAGAAAAAATTTATAAGCTTACTCGAATTTATTGACACTAAACCGATAAACAAGTAAATATCTTCAAGTAACGACGATTTCATTGCGGAATCGGGCTTATGTGTAACAGCATTGGCACGTCGTTACTTTTTTTATGCTTTTGACTATGTTTTTTATATAGCATTTACGATGTAATTTTCTTTTTAATATACAATACGATTTAGTCATATACGAAAAAAGACCGGATTGTCGAATCCGGTCTTTTTTATAAATCAACGAAAATATTTTTTTAAAAGATTTCTTTTGTTGAAATTTTCAAACTGTAGTGCATATCTAATAAAAATCAATTATTATTGTCGCAAAGCATCAATATACCCGCAATCAGGCTGGCAAACAGCAACGCACAAATTTTGAAAGCCACCCCGACGGGCGGTCTCATGCCGTTTATCGAATTGTTGTATACAACTGTCATAGGCACAACCCAGCAAAGCGGAATCCAATAAATGATTCCCACCCAAAAAGCGACAGTCATCATAATAATCCCCATCAGTGCGTAAATCACGCAGCTGATAATCATAAACACTTTGGCTGCGGTTTGCGTTCCCGTATTGTACCTTGCCGAACGCGTCGGCTGTGTTTCCGCAGCGCGACCGCAGCTCGGACATACCGCGTCGCCGTCGTTCATCTGTGCGCCGCAATACTTGCAATATTTCATCCGTAACCTCCTGAGCTTTTTGAAAAAATTATACTAGATATTTTATCTAGCGTCAAGACATTTTGTGTAGTTTTCGACAAATTTTATGTCAATCTAAATTTTTGCGAAGTTCTCAAGAATTGCCGCAGCCGCCGTTTTTATGTCTCAAAAGCAGGGCGACCGAGCCAAACAATAGAAAGCCGTTTTCTCAAAAAGGAAGCAAAGACGCACCGACACTCCGCGTTTTTCTTAAAAAACAAGGTGCAGGCAATTCTACGCATGCACCTTTCTACTCCGAATGTCAAACTATTTGTATTTGCGTTGTTTGAAATCACGCTTCATTGTCGCAAAGCATCAATATGCCTGCAACCATGCTGACAAACAACAACGAACAAATTTTAAATCCCGTACCAACGGGAAGTCCTGATTTATCTATTGACCTACAATATCTCACGGTCATAGGTATTTTCCAAGCAAGAGGAATAAGAAACAACCCGGTAAGGCAGCAACTGATAATCATGAAAATCTTAGCCGCGATTCTAAGCCCCTCACTCGTTTCATTGCTCTTTGCGGGCGGCTGAGACTCTGTCGAACAACCGCAGCTCGGACAAAAAATAGCCTCGTCTCTCACTTGTGCGCCGCAATGTTTACAATATTTCATACTTTTTACCTCTGTTTTTTTAAAATTATACTAGATGAATTGTCTAGCGTCAAGACATTTTGTGTAGTTTGCGACATAAATTTTCTATGGATAAAAAATTTTGCGAAAGTCTCAAATATTACCGAAACAGCAGCTTTATGACACAAAAACAGGTTGCGAGCGAGTTGCACGTGGTAGAAAGCTGTTACGCAAACTGGGAGCAGGGACGCACGGAGCCGAACATCGCGATGCTTAGAAAGCTTGCCAATTTGTTTAACGTCAGCATTGACGAATTGTTGAACGGCGATTGAGCGTCGGCTCCCCGAACAAACTGTCTTAAAATGCGCTTTTAATTCGGATTTCCGCATTTGTTGTCCGAATTTTCAGGTTGCACCAAATTTTCCAAAATGTTTGTCAAGAAGAACAGTAAGGAATAACTCGCGTATCGAAATCAGGTTTCAAACAAATCTGCCGCAAACCAAAACACTTGTAGCTCCCCTGCCGATTTTAGACCTGACGAATAAGCTTTTGAAATAAGATACAGGGCGCATCTTGCGCCCTTATCCGCGATTTGGCGGAACGAAACAAAAAAATACGCACACCTGTCAAAAGCGTGCATATACCCCTGTTATGGTGGAGGTGAGGGGACTTGCACCCCTGTACCGCCGTACGGCCAAATGCCTTTCTACGCGTGTAGTTTGCGGTTTGATTTCCCCTGCCGCAAGTCCGCAAACAGACTTATCGACAAGGTAATGCGCTTTTAAGCGAACAGCCGACGCGCAATTTCGCCTGTCCTCTTGCCCGCGCTAAATAGCGCCGCTTGCCTGCCGTGCGGGGAACAGGGGCGACGAGCCGCGAAAATTAAGCGGCGTAAGCCAACTTGTAGTTGGAAACTGAATTATTTTCAGCGTTTATTTTTTTTGCCCGTTTTTACGCAGACTCGGGCGACTGCGACGCGCTTGGCAAATTTCCTGCACAACGGGCGAATCTCAAACACCCCCGCAGCCCTTTTGGGGAGCATGATTATAGCACAACACGCGCCGTTTGGCAAGCAATTTTTACGTTTTGCGTTATCAAACGCTTTAAATTTGTCACAAATGTTGTATTTCGACGAAAAGTATGATATATTAAGTTTGCGGAAAATTTGACGTTTCATTCAAACTGCGAAAAAAATCAATTTAAAACACCACAGATAATTGACGGAGACCGAAAAAATGAAAAACGCGGTCATTTACGTTTTTTCGGGGACGGGCAACACCCTTAAAATAGCCCGAGCTTATGCCGACGAGTTTTTCAGCCGCGGCGTAAGCTGCAAAATACATATTCTCGAAAAGGACGGGATTTTACGCTTTCCCCCGCCGCAGGACTTTGATTTGGCGGGACTGGCTTATCCCATCCATGCTTTCAACGCGCCCTATGTGGTGCACCGCTTTGCCGCCGCGCTGCCCGACCTGCCGTACAAGGAATACTTCATAATAAAATCGTCGGGAGAGCCGCTTGCGATAAACAATATATCTTCGGGCAGTCTTGTCGCAAAGCTAGAAAAAAAGGGTTATTTCCTGACCAACGAATATCACTACGTCATGCCCTACAACATGATTTTCCGACACCCCGACGGCATGGCGGCAAGGATGTGGGACTCCGCCAAACGGCTGTGCGCGGCAGACGCAAAGGAAATCCTTGACGGCAAAAAAAGTTTTCTAAAATCCTTTCCCTTCGGCAGAACAGTCTCGGCTCTGTTCCGCATAGAGCATCCCGCCATGAAAATAAACGGACTCCGTTTCAAAGCAGGCGACAAATGCACGGGCTGCGGAAAATGCGCGGCAAACTGTCCCGTCGGCAATATCGGCATGTCGGAGGGCAAGCCTAAATTCGGCGGAAAATGCGTCATGTGCGCCCGCTGCTCCTTCTATTGCCCCGCCGACGCAATCAGCATAGGTCTGCTAAACGGCTGGAAGGTCAACGGAGCTTACGATTTTGACGGCAAACAAAAGGACGTCAGCGGCAAAATGCCCGAATTTTTGAAGATTGCCTATGAAAAATATTTTCAAAAGGCAGAGGAAAAAATTGCTCTTTTAAACGCGTCGCAGCCAGCAAAATTTTCCTTTGACGTTCAGGAAGAAGATTCCTCCGCCGACATGACCGTCAAAAACAATCACTGACAAGACGTACGTCGTTTCCGTCGGTTTTGAACAACACCCGAAAATTTTGATTAAAGACGTATTTCAAGAGCTTACCGCGCCTGCACGCAAAAATACAAATCAAAACTCATTTAAGAGCCGACAGGAGTAAATATGGCAAAATACAACGAAAAATATTTCGGAAAAAATTCCGAAGTCTGCGCCGTAGAAAATATGCTTTCGGCAGGCGAACAAATTATCTTGCGCGAAAAGCCCAAACGCAACGCATATATATTGGCGCAGGTTTTAAAAATGATGCCTTTCGCCCTTTTGTGGATTGTTTTCGACGGCGCTTTCATAGGACTGATGATTGGCTTTGAGCTTTTCAAAAGTATGCCTGCGCCGCTCATTGTGTTCTTGATTGTTTTTTTCGCGTTTCATCTGTTGCCCGTCTGGATTTGGATTTCAAATATCGTCACCGCGGGACGCAGACAAAAAAACATAGAGTATATTTTTACCGACCGTCGGATAATCATTAAAAGCGGTTTAATCGGTATAGACGTCAACAACATCTTTTACGCCGACATACAAAGCGTAAACCTGAAAGTCGGACTTGTCGACAAGCTGCTGCACGTCGGAGACATCTATATTTCAGGTTCCGCGCAGGCACAGGTGCTTTGGGATATAGAAAACCCTTACGAGGTCACTTCAAGGCTGCAAAAAATCGTCAACGACATAAAAACCGACATTTATTTCCCCAACGCACTGCGTCCCGACACAAACAGCGGCTTTGATACGCAATACAAGCCCGACAAATAAAATTGTCCGTATACCCTATCTTTCTTTAATTAGCGCAAAAAAAAAACGAACAAACCATTTGAATAAAATTTAAAATAAAACGTGACCTGAAGTTTACAGGTCACGTTTTATTACCCGAGATTGTTCGCGAGGTTTATCATTGCTGCCCGAAAAGGATACAATAACATCAAAAAAAACCCAAAAAATCGCGAATAGCTTTTGATAAAAGAAAAACAGATTAAAAGCAAATAAGACAGCTTTCGCTGTCTTATTTGCAAAATCCGTCGTGTTTCGGCGTGGAGCTACTGGCCGGATTCGAACCGGCGACCTGCTGATTACGAATCAGCTGCTCTACCGACTGAGCCACAGTAGCGTTTGCGAGACGTTTGCACGACGCTTATATATTCTATCAAATTTTGATTGGGTTGAAAAGGATTTTGACGCACTTTCTGAAATTTTTTTTGTTTCCTGTCAATTCACCGTTTCATATCGGCAAGCTGCCGCTGTTTGTCTCTTTCCGCATCCTTTTCGGCAATAGCCTTTTTCTTGTCGTAAAGCTGCTTGCCCTTTACAAGACCTATTTCCACCTTTACAAGCGAACCGTTAAGGTACATTTTAAGGGGCACAAGCGAAAAGCCCTTTTCCTTAACCTTGCCTAACAGCCGCATAATTTCCTGCCTGTGCATAAGCAGCCTTCTGTCGCGGCGGCTGTCCACATTGGAAAAGCTGCCCTTGTCGTAATTTTTTATATATGCGGAAACAAGCACAAGCTGCCCGCCGCGTATAACGGCATAGCTGTCCTTTAAGTTTACTTCTCCAGCTCTCACAGACTTGACCTCGCAGCCTACAAGGTTGATTCCCGCTTCAAAGCTGTCGATGACGAAATAGTCGTGAAAAGCCTTTTTGTTAGTTGCAACGATTTTCATTTAAGAACTTTCCTTTTTCAATAAAAAAACGGCAGAAACCAAGCTCTGCCGTCAGGTACGTTGTCAAACCAGCAATTCCACAACAAACCAAGCTATACTCAAAACGGCTATCACTATGCCGCAAATCATGGTCCACAGCTTGAGTCTGCTTTCCTTTCTCTTGGACTTGTTTTTGCCGTAAAAGCTGTCCTGCGTTTCGGTCTGACCGCTGATTGCTCCAAGACCGTCCTCCTCGCCGTGCTGACGCATGACGAAAACTATTATACAGACGGCGCAGATAAGCATCAACGCCATCAATGTTATTCTGATGCCCAAAATAAGTCCGGCAGAAGCCGCCAACAAGGTTGAAATCATCTTGACCTCCAATACAATGCTTTGGCAGTATAGCACAAAGCCAAAAATTTTGCAAGTATTTTTCCGCAATAATTGAATATGCGGCTTACTTTTCAAGCAGAGTTCTGCCGCTCATCTGTTCGGGCTTTTCTATGCCCGCCACTTCAAGCAGCGTCGGCGCTATGTCGCACAGACTTCCGTCCCTTCTCAAATGTCTGTCCTTGTAGGCAACTCCGACAAGCACGAAGGGCACCCGATTGGTCGTGTGCGCCGTATGCGGCTTGCCTTCCGCGTCTCTCATCATTTCGGCATTGCCGTGGTCGGCTGTCACAAGCAGCACTCCTCCGCGCGCGAGAATATACTCGGTAAGTTTGCGAAGACACTCGTCCACAACCCTGACAGCTTTCTCCGCCGCCTCGATATTGCCCGTGTGTCCCACCATATCGCAGTTTGCGAAGTTCAATATCATCACGTCGTAATCGTTTTTTTCAAGCTCGTTTAAGGCTCTGTCGCAAACGATAAACGCACTCATCTCAGGCTGCAAATCGTAGGTTGCCACTTTGGGAGAGTCGATAAGCACTCTTTTTTCTCCCTCGTCGGGCTCCTCCACTCCTCCGTTGAAGAAAAACGTCACGTGGGCGTATTTTTCCGTTTCGGCAATGCGCAGTTGTTTCCTGCCGTTTTGAGCAAGCACCTGCCCCAACGTCTGCGGCAGCTCGAGAGGATTGAATGCGACGCGGACGTTTTTGAACGCTTCGTCGTAGCGCGTCATTGTCACCCAAGTCACTTTTCTCGCTTTTCCTTTGAGAGAAAAGGCGTTGAAACCCTCTTCGGTAAAAGCTCTCGTCAATTCTCTCGGTCTGTCCGAGCGATAGTTGAAGAATATAACCACGTCGCCGTCCTCGATTGCGGCAACGGGCTTGTCGTTTTCGGTTATTACCGTCGGAAGCACAAATTCATCGTAAACGCCTTTGCCGTAACTCGCTTCAAGCGCCGCCTCCGCGTCGGTTGCGCGTTCTCCCTTGGACAAAACAAGCATATCGTAGGCTTTTTCAATCCTTTCCCAACGGTTGTCCCTGTCCATTGCGTAAAAACGTCCGCATACGGTAGCGATTTTTCCGATGCCGATTTCCTTCATTTTGCGCTTCAAAGCACGGACAAACCCCAATCCGCTGTCGGGAGGCGTGTCCCTGCCGTCCATATAGCAATGGACATACACCTGCGGCACGCCTTTGCGCTTCGCAAGCTCCAACAGCGCGTAAATATGCGACATGTGGCTGTGCACGCCGCCGTCGCTCACAAGTCCCATTATATGCAGCCTGCTCCCCGTTGATTTTGCCTTTTCGCAGGCGCTTACCAGCTCCGTATTTTCAAAAAAGCTTCCGTCGTTTATGGAATTGTTTATTCTCGGCAAATCCTGAAAAACAACCCTGCCCGCGCCGATATTGAGATGTCCGACCTCGCTGTTTCCCATTTGTCCGCGCGGCAGCCCGACGTCGGCGCCGCTCGCCGACAGCGTGCAGAAAGGATATTGCTTGGTCAGAAAGTCGAAAAACGGAGCGTTGCCGGCAATCGCGTTTCCTTCCGTTTTTTCCGACATGCCGAAACCGTCGAGTATAACTAATGCTATCGTTTTTTTCCGTGTCATATTTTTCTTTCCGTATTGTCGTAAGCTTTGATAATCGAAATGAATTTTTCGGCGTCAAGACTTGCTCCGCCGATCAGACCGCCGTCCACACCCTTCATGGACAACAGCGAGAAGGCGTTTTTTTCATTCATGCTTCCGCCGTAAAGTATATATGCGCTTTCCGCCGTCGCGGCATCGAAAATTCCGCCCAGCACGCCGCGCAGGCAGGCTATCGCGTCGCGCGCCTGCTCGGCGGACGCTGTTTTTCCCGTACCGATTGCCCAGACAGGCTCGTATGCAACGGAAACTGCGCCCATCATATCCGCGTCTACATATTTCAAACCTTCACGCAGCTGCTTTTCCAGCACTTTTTCGGTCAGTCCGCTCTCCCGCTGTTCGAGAGTTTCTCCGACGCACATAACAACCTTCAAGCCCTCTTTAAGCGCGGCGGCAGTTCTTTTTGCCACCGTTTCGTCCGTTTCTCCGAAAAGAGCGCGGCGCTCGCTGTGCCCCGTCAGCACATACTCCGCGCCCGCCTCGCGCAGCATCTGCGCCGAAATTTCTCCCGTAAACGCGCCGCTGTTTTCCCAATGAACATTTTGCGCGCCTACCGCCGCAAAGGAATTTTCGCACAGCCTTGCGCAAAGGGAAAGGTCGGTGTAAGGCACGAAAATAATTACCCTGTTGCCGCAGTCCGAGCCGTTTTTGAGCAGCTCGCGGCAAAAAGCCTCCGCCTGCTCCGCAGTTTTGTTCATTTTCCAGTTTCCGGCAATAATCTTGTTTTTCATATTCAATCCTTTTTGTCGTCGAGACAGGCTACTCCGGGCAAGGTCTTGCCCTCCAAAAATTCAAGGCTTGCGCCGCCGCCCGTGCTCACGTGCGTAATTCTGTCTTTGAGTCCCGACAAGGAAACGGCAGACACGCTGTCCCCGCCGCCCACTATGCTTGTTGCGCCGCTTTCCGCAACTGCGCGCGCAACGGCAAACGTCCCCGCAGCATAGTCGGGGTTTTCAAAAACGCCCATAGGACCGTTCCAAACCACGGTTTTTGCGCCGGACAAAGCCTTTGCAAACAATTCCGCTGTTTTCGGACCTATGTCCACTCCCATCATATCGTCGGGGATGTCGCTGCTGACGAAATGCTCGCCCTTGTCCGTGGAATAAGCTACCACATGGTCGACAGGCAGAAGAAGCTTCACTCCCTTTTGCCGCGCTTTTTCCGACAGCTTTGCCGCAAGAGGCACCTGACCGTCCTCGCAGAGCGATTTGCCCGTATTTACCCCCTCGGATTTCAAAAAGGTGTAAGCCATGCCTCCCCCTACAAGCAACGCGTCCACCTTGTCAATAAGATTTTCAATCACGCCTATTTTGTCCGAAACTTTGGCTCCGCCGAGTATGGCGACAAAGGGGTGTTCGGGATTTTCGAGCGCTCTGCCGAGAAATTCAAGCTCCTTTTCCATGAGAAAACCGCTGACCGAATCCTTGACAAATGCCGCGACTCCCGCAGTCGAGGCATGGGCGCGGTGCGCCGTGCCGAAAGCGTCGTTTACGTATACGTCCGCAAAAGAAGCAAGACGCTTGCAAAATCCGGTTTCGTTGGCTTCCTCCTCTTTTTTAAAACGCAGGTTTTCCATGAGCAGCACGTCGCCGTCCTTCATCTCCGCAACTTTCCGCTCGGTGTCCTCTCCCGCGACGTCAGTCGCAAAAACCACCTTTCGCCCGAGAAGCTCTTGCAGTCTCACGGCAACCGGCGCAAGCGAAAATTCTTTCCTGAACTCTCCCTTGGGGCGTCCGAGATGCGAACAGAGTATGACCTTAGCTCCGTTTTTCGACAGATATTCGATTGTGGGCAGGGCGGCGGTGATTCTTGTGTCGTCGCTCACCTTTCCGTTTTTGTCCAAAGGTACGTTGAAATCTACACGCACGAGACATCTTTTGCCTTTTAACGCTATGTCGGTTATGCTTTTTTTCATTTTTTCACTCCTTGACGCTTTGCGCTATATATACGAGATGGTCGGCTACTCTCTCTATGTTGCCGATAAGATTTACGTAAAGACTGCTGCTTTCAGACTTGCAGTTTCCGCCTTTGAGTCTGTCCAAGTGGTTTTGTTGAAGTTGAAGCTTGAATTTGTCCGTCTTTGACTCGGTATCCTCGATTTTCGCCAAAAGACGCGTCGTGCGGTTGGCAAAGGTATAATCCACGTCCTTGAAAAGCTCGTCCACAAGCGAATACATTTCCTTAATTTCGTTCAGTCCCTCCGAGGAAAAGTAAAGCTCGTTTGCAACCGCCACCCTCAGATAGCGCATGATATTGTTGGAAAAATCCGCCACGCGCATAATGTCACTCAGCACCTTGTAAAGCGAAGACACCGTCAGCTCGTCGTTGTGCGACATATCCTCCTCGGACAGCCTTATCAGATAATCGGTGACTTTCCCCGAAAGAAAATTAATTTCTCTCAAATCCTTTCTTACGGGCTCCTCGTCCTCCGTTCTGTTTATAAAGTTATCCATAGCCTTGTCGAGAGCGCGCTGCGCCACTTCAAGCATATAGCTCATTTCCTTTATCAGCTGCGCAAGAGCTATTGCAGGCGTTTGGAGTATGCGCTCGTCTATGTATTTTACCGAAAATTCATCAGGACTCTTCTTTTCGCGTATGACAAACTGAGAAAGCTTGACAAGCGACCTCGAAAAAGGTATAAGCAACGCCGTAGTAAAGACGTTGAACAAGGTATGGAACATGGCAATCTGCTGCTGCGGATTGGGTATCCAGCTGTCTATGACGACCGCTTTGAAATCAGCCCAGCAAAGACAAATGACGATGAACACCGCCGAGCCGATAAAATTGAACATAAAGTGTATAAATGCCGCGCGCTTGGCGTTGGCGTTGGTTCCTATGGAAGAAAGTATGGAGGTCATGCACGTACCGACGTTTGTGCCCATGATTACGAACAAAATGCCGTTGCCGCTGCCTCCGACAAGTATCCCGTTGCCCACCATGCCGATAAGTATTGCGGTCACCGCCGCCGAGCTTTGGATTACCGCGGTGAGAGCCACGCCGATTAAGGCAAGAAGAATGGGATTGGTCAACCTTTCGAGCAAATCGACGATGACGGGCTCCTTTGCAAGCTCCGACATGGAGTCGGACATAAGCGCAAGCCCCACAAAAGTTATGCCGAGTCCCGCCAGCATAAAGCCCACGTTTTTTGCCGTGTCGCTCTTGGCAAACATCTGCACCATGACTCCCACAAAGGCAAACAACGTGAAAATCGCCGTAACGGAAAAGGATTGAAGCGCAAGGATTTGCGCCGTGACTGTCGTGCCTATGTTGGCGCCCATGATTATGGACGTCGCCTGAAAAAGCGTCATCACTCCCGCGTTGACAAATCCGACCACCATAACGGTGGTTGCCGAGGAGCTTTGCACAAGTGCGGTGACGGCGCAGCCCACGCCCACGCCCGCAAACCGATTGTCGCTCATCTTGGAAAAAAGCTTGCGCAAGCCCTTGTCCGCCGCCCTTTCCATACCTCCGGACATCATTTTCATGCCCACGAGCAAAGTTCCGATACCGGCGAGAAAGCCTATCGCAACCTCAACGTACTCCCAAACGCCCATTTATCCTCCGTGCGTCAATCGATTTTTCGGAAAGCGCGCAAACAGCCCCGAAACAAGTCAACCGAAAAAACATGAATATTTTTCACCTGTAATATAATAGCTTTTTTCACGCTTTCTGTCAATCGAAAACAACGCGATGGCGGCAAGGCGCAAAACAAATTTCGTATTCAGCAGGACGCGTCAAAAGAGAGAAACTCATCAACAAGCCGCAGCGTTTCCTCCGCCGTGCGCGCGCTTTGAAGCAAAGGCATTGCCTTGCGCGAGCCTTTTATGCCTTTGAGATAACAACAGATATGTTTCTTCATTTCGTTTACGCACAGCCTTTCGGGCATAAACGAAAGCAAAATTTCAAAATGCTTTTTTATCGCGGACATGAGGTCGAAGGAAAAATCGTTGCCTGAAATTTCGGCAAACACATAGGGCTTGCCCATCGCGCCGCGCCCTACCGAAACTCCGAAGCAGCCCGTCATTTCTTTGACGTTTAGATAATCCTCGCGCGACGCAATGTCTCCGTTGGCGAATACGGGTATTTTAACCGCCGACACAACGTCTTTGATTACGCCCCAATCGGCGCGTCCCGAAAACATCTCGTCGGAAGTTCTGCCGTGCACGGTTATCGCGTCCGCGCCCGCTCCCTCGCACATTTTCGCAAACTCGACCGCCGTGTTTTCGTTGCCTAAGCCCTTGCGGAATTTGACGGTAACAAGCTTGTCCGTGCTTTTTTTTACCGCAAGTATGATTTTCTCGGCGCGCTTTACGTCCGCCATGAGCGCGCAGCCCTCGCCGTTGCCTACAATCTTTTTCTGCGGACAGCCCATGTTTATGTCGATGATTTCAAATCTGTCGAAGCATTTTTTTTCCAACGCCGCGACAAACGCGTCAGGCTCCCCTCCGAAAAGCTGAGCGGCTACGACGCCCTTTTCGGCAGCGTACAGCAGGTCGCGCGAAACATGGTTGTTCATCGCAAGCCCCTTTGCCGAAACCATTTCGGTAACGGTAAGCCCGCAGCCGAAGTCCTTTGCCAGCGTCCTGAATCCTGCGTCCGTGTACCCCGCAAGCGGGCTTAAAACCATGTCGTTGGGCAGTATTTTTGCAATCCCTTTTTCAGTCATTTTCCGTGCGCGTCCTTACCTCTGCCTGCACGGCTTTTTCGACGAATTTTTCGGTAAATTTGTTAAGCGCGGCTTCCGGCTCTATATCCGCAAGACGCAACAGGTTTACCAAATTGAAAAGCGTTTCGCCCGCAAGGTTTTCGGCGTCCTTTCCCTCAAAACAGACGTCCGCGGTTTCCCGCAGCTTTTTTAAGGCTTCTTCAAACGCCGAATTTCGTTCGGAACTTATCAGCCCGCCCTTAGCGGCGCGTTTGACGACCTTGTAAGCGCGCAGCAAAGACGGCATACCCTTGGGCACCTCTTTGAGATTCTGCGCCACAGAGGTTATGCTTTTTTCGCGCAGCTTGTTTTTCTCCCAATTTTTAAGCGCTTCCTCGCTGCTTCGAGCCTTGTCCTCGCCGAAAATGTGCGTATGTCTTGTTATCAGCTTTTTGCACAGCGCGTCATATACGTCTGAAAAATCGAATTCGCCTTCTTCCTTTGCAATGGTCATGTGAAACACTGCCTGCAAAAGAACATCCCCCGTTTCTTCTATGATTTTGTCCTTGTCGCCTTGGTCTATGGCGTCTACAAGCTCGTAGGCCTCCTCTATCAGGTTGGAGCGTATGCTTTCGTGAGTTTGCGCCTTGTCCCACGGACAGCCGTTTTCACCGCGCAACGCCGACAAAATTTCAATCACGTCGTTGTAGGAAAAGCTCTTTTTTTCAAGAAAGACGGGTTGCTTTATGTAAATCCACCGCGTCGCTTCGGCGGCTTGCCCGACGGAAATTTTCCGCCCGCCATCGTCGAATACGAATGCGGCTTTGCCGAACAGTTTGTCCGCGATTTCCGCCAGCCTGTCGTCAAAGGGCGGCGTGATTTTCAGGTCGAAGCCTGAATATCTGTCGGGACTTTCGCAAAAGTCCGCGCAAGGAACCGTTAAAAAAACTGCATTTTCTTCAATTTTCATTTGTTCTCCCGGTAAGCCGCGCCTTTATCCTGCCGTAAACCTTGTTCACGCTTCCGAAAACTTTAAGCAGCACAATCATCGCGGCGTATACTGTGCCGCCCGCAAGAATGGCTGTCACCGTGCCCAAAGTCGTGTTGACAAAGTCCGACGCGAAAACCGAAAACAGCAGCAGCGTCACCGTCATCGCAAGCGTACACGCAAGCGGCTTGAAAAATGTCTGCATCACGTCGATTTTGACGTTTTGTCTGCGCGTGATAAATCTCAGTCCCAGAGCGGCACTTAAAAGATAACATATTGTCGTGGAAATTGCAAACGCATAAATGTTAATTTGTTCTAAGGGCATCAAAATTAAATTCAGCGCGATTTTGACGATACAGGAAATTCCGAGAAACATGAGAGGATAATAGATTTTTCCCGTACCCTGCATTATCGACGTGCACGTGCCTGACAGCGCCAGAAACAATATGCTCGCCGAAGAAAGAGCCAGCAGACTGCCCGCAAGCCGCAAATCCGTTTCCGGAAGAGAAGAATAAAGCAGCCGCACAATCTGCCTGCTTAGACAGGCGAAACCCAGCACGCACGGAAGAGCGATTACGTTTGTAAGTTTAAGAGCCGAATTTATGTTTGCGTCCATAAGCGGTTTGTTTCCCGACACGTGCGCTCTGCTGATTGCGGGCAGGACCGCCGCAGCGACTCCTCCGACAAGCACCACGGGCATACCGAGGAGAGAGTGAACGGGACCGCTCCATATTCCGTAAAGAGTGGTCGCGTCGCCCGCTTTGACGAGATTGAGCACCAGCGCGCTGTCGATAAGCTGAGAAACGGGCATTATAAGTCCGCCGAGAGTCAGAGGAAGGGCAATGGACGTCAACTCCTTCATCAGGGATTTGTAATCCGAGGGCTGCTCCGCAGTTTTTTTCAGAGGAAGCGCCTTTTTTTCTTTCCTCGCGTCGAAAAAATAAATAACGGCGAAAACAGCCAGAGCTACTCCCTCCGACAAAGTTATGGCAAAAACAGCGCCTCCCACCGCCTTTTCTATGTCGGGCATGAAAAGATACGCGAGGTAAAGCCCCGCAGCAAGCTTTATTACCTGTTCGCAAATCTGCGACAGCGCGGTGGGCGCCATGTTCATTTTGCCCTGAAAATATCCCTTGAACGCGCTTACAAGACACACAAGCAGTACGGAAGGGCTTATCAGTCTGTAAAGAACTCCCAGATTGGCGTTGCCCTGAATTTTGGCAATCAGGTCTCCTCCCAACAAAAGCATAAGAGAGTTGAGCACCCCGAGTATGAAAAGAATAATCAGCGCGCTCGTAAAAACGCGCTTTGCTTCAATTGTTTTTTCCTGCTCCATGCGGGCGGCGACCATTTTGCTTACCGCCATGGAAAAACCGACTCCGCTTAAAGTCAGCACCAGAGAATACATCGGAAATACAAGCTGATAAAGCCCCATTCCGTAGCTGCCCAGCATATTGGTAAGCGGTATGCGGTACACCGCGCCCAGAATTTTGGCGATAAAACCGCCTGCGGAAAGCACCACCGCACCCAGCAGAAAACTGTTTCTTCTTGTCCCCTTTTTCATAAGATTAGTATATGTAGTTTTTTGCGGTATTTGCACGAAAAAAACGCGGATTGACAAAAATCAAAAAACCTCTTCCCCGACGGGGAAGAGGTTTTGTCAATATATTGAGAGAGCTCGTCTTTAGTTGTCAAAAAATTCTCCCGCAATATATGTACCGACTTTAATTATTGACTATTTTAAAACAAATCAAACCCTTCGGGAAACCTACGCGGGCGCGAAAGCGCCCGCGTCATAAAGCGCTAACCGAGATAAGTGGAAAACAAAGCAGCCGCGAATTTACTCAACTCTCCCGAAAGAGAGAAATTCCGCGTTGTGACAAGATGTCCGTAAAGCTCGCCGTCCGCCGAAATGGGCGTTACGACAAACTCGGCGGCGTTGTCTCCCGTGCCTGCAACGACGGTGCCGCCCGAATAACGGTGCTTGTCGATGTGGTGTTTAACCGCTTCGGGAATCTCGTCCAAATCCCTGCTGCCTTTGCCGCATTTTGCAACGATTTCGTCGTCGCTGACGACGAAAACCATAGCTCCGTCCGTTTGCCTTGAAAGCGTGTCCGCAATCAGCGCGGCAAACTCTCTGCCTCTGTCCAAAGGAGAAAGCTTTTTCATAACAATACTGTCCTCGTTGGCAGTGATTTCCATCAGACTGCCCTCTTTGAGGTTCATCGTATTTCTAAGCTCCTTGGGCACGACGATGCGACCAAGCTCGTCGATTTTGCGTGTGATTCCAAGCGACATAAACACCTCTTGTTTTCCTGAATCTCTGTCAGCAAAATTAGTGTTTGACTGTTTGAGAATTTTATGCGTATGTCAAAAAAATTTTTAAAAAGAAAGGAGCCGTCAAGCGACTCCTTGTTTTTCAAAGCTGCCATTTCAGCTCCACGCCAAGCTGTTTTAGCAAATTTTTGATGTTTTTGTTTTCAACCGAAATTTTGTTTTGGTCAAAATAGCTGTCGTAATGCGACTGCATTATATCGTTGTAAACCGTAGCCTTGACCGCGTCGTAATAGGTTTTGAAAAATCTGTACGCGGCGGTGCCCTGCGTGTATCTGTCGTTTGCAAAGTCGAAAGTTTCCGCCTTGACGTAATCGGTGAAATAGACTATGTGCACGCCGTAATCGGTCACCGCGATTTTGTAGCTCCCCTGACCTTCGGCTATCGCCGCGCGCGAGGCGGCGGAAAACTCGGCTACCCAGCTGTCCTGCGTGCCTGCCGCGTCGGGCTCCTTGACCTTTACCACGTAATCATAGGTAGCGCCCTGCGCGCCGGGGTCCTCGTTGTAACG